>ERZ773221.2571-NODE-2571-length-13848-cov-3.759733_pt1 | contig 13848 bp, 11 predicted proteins | sample MGYA00580994_ERZ773221 | MGnify/ENA primary metagenome ERZ773221 (study PRJEB29015, sample SAMEA2737758) | human gut metagenome | biome: human gut; feature: human-associated habitat; material: faeces | place: China | collected 2012 ... | reverse complement strand
CAACGCCTATGTGGTGCGCAAGGGTCAGGCCCTGAGCGACTACGCCTGCGACCCGATGGGCTGGCGCCGCAAGTGCCTGGTGAACATCGCCAAGGCCGGCATGTTCTCCTCTGACCGCACCATTGCCGAGTACGACCGCGACATCTGGCACCTGGGCAAGTGATGCGCTGTACGATGACCTATACCGACCTGATCTTTGACCTGTACGGCACGCTGGTGGACATCCACACGGAGGAAAGTGCGGAGGTCTGGGAAAAGACGGCCCTCTACTTTGGCTTTTACGGTGCCCGCTACACGGGCGCAGAGCTGAAGCGGGCCTTTGAACGGGAAATGGCCGCCCGCCAGGCGAAGGCCGGGCAGAGCTACGAGTGCTTCCCGGATATCCCGTTCGAGCAGGTGATGGATGCGCTGTTCCGGAAAAAGGGCATCTGCACCGAGGGACTGGGGCAGAATGCGGCGCAGCTGTTCCGCATTGCGTCCATGGAACATCTGCGGCTCTACCCTCATGTTTTGGAAGCGCTGGCTGCGCTGCGGGCAAAGGGCTTTCGTCTCTGGCTGCTGAGTAACGCGCAGCGGGTCTTCACGGCCTACGAGCTGCGGTATCTGGGGCTGGGGGAGCAGTTCGACGGCATCTACCTTTCCTCGGACTACAACTGCCGCAAGCCGGACCGGAAATTTTTTGCGGCGCTGCTGGACGAACAAAAGCTCGACCCGGCCCGCTGCCTGATGATCGGCAATGACCGCGAAACGGACATTGCGGGCGCAGTGAACGCAGGCCTTGCAACGCTTTACCTGCACACCGGGCTCACCCCGCCCGACCAGGAACCGGCGGACCCGGCCCGCACGCCGGGAAAGGCCCCCGCCGACTGCCGCCGCTACGAATACGAAGGCGACGACTGGGCCGCCCTGACGGCGCTGCTGTGCAGGCTGTGACCCCATAAAACCAAAACCCGACTGCTGGCAGAACGCCGACAGCCGGGTTTCTTTGATTTGAAGGGCCGCGTTTATTTATAAGAGGCCGAAGATCACGGCGCTGCAGGACGGAAGCGAAAATTCACCGGTGCAGACGGTGCTTTCGCCCTGCCACAGGGCGGAGGTGGTGCCGTCGCTCAGAAGCTTCCAGCGGCCTTCCGGCAGCGAAACGACACGGGTCTCGGCCAGGGGATTGTAAAATACGCACAGAGCCTTCCAGGCGGCGCGCTCCGGCCCGGCGGGCAGCACCCAGCCCACCAGCGGTGCTTCCACCGGGAGGAACCGGACGGCACGGGGGGTGTCGGGGTCCGGCGCGCTCAGGCGGGGGAAGGCATTGCGCAGCCCGATCAGGCCGCGGTAATACTCCACCAGCCCCGGGCAGGCGGCGGTGCGCTTCCAGTCCAGCTGATTGAGCAGGGCAGAGGAGGCATAGCTGTTGTCCTCGCCTTTTTTGGTGCGGGCAAACTCCTCGCCGGCCTGCAGGAAGGGGATGCCCATGCAGGTGAGGTAGATGCCGGCGGCCAGCCGGTTCTCGGCCAGCACCGCCGGATCGAAGACGTTGTAGTCCGGGTGGTCGGTGCGCACCAGCAGAAGCTTGTCCCACAGGGTGTAGTTGTCGTGGGCGGAAACATAGCTCACGATCTGGCCGGGTGCGTGTTCAGGCAAAGCATCGCTGCAGCACCACGCGGTGACCGCTGCCCGGATCTCCGGGAACATGTCCGGCCTGCCGTTCACATAGCCCGCTTCCCTGGCGTAGAAGCAGTGGCCCTTGATGGCGTCGCGGGTGTTATCGCAGAACACACCGATGCGGTCATCCAGCAGGGAAAGGGCGTCCTTATTGGCGGTGGGCTGCTGCAGCACGCTGGGGCCGCCCTTCCACGGTTCGCCGTACATCAGGATGCTTTCACCGCCCGGCAGCTCATCCAGCGCGGCGCGCAGCAGATTCATCGTTTCCACGTCGTAAATTTCCATCAGGTCGAAGCGGAAACCGTCCAGGTGGTATTCCTTCGCCCAGTAGAGGACAGAGTCGATGAGATACCGCCGGGCCATGGGGCGCTCGCTGGCAAACTCGTTGCTGCAGCCGCTGCCGTCCGAATAGCTGCCGTCCTCGTTTTCCCGGAAAAAGTATCCCGGCATGACGTGGTTCAGAACGTTCTCGTGGCGGTAGGTGTGGTTGTAGACCACATCCATGATGACGCCGATGCCGGCCTTGTGCAGGGCCTGGATCATGGTGCGGCACTCCCGGATGCGGACTTCGCCGTGGTAGGGGTCGGTGGAATAGCTGCCCTCCGGGACGTTGAAGTTGATGGGGTCATAGCCCCAGTTGTATTGTTTCGTCAGCGGTTTTGCTTCGTCCACACTGCCGAAATCGTACATCGGCATGATCTGGACATAGCCCACACCCAGCTGCTGCAGGTAGTTCAGGCAGGTGGGGTGGGTGCCGTCCCCGCACAGGGTGGTGCCGGGCTGGGTGAAGGCCAGAAACTTCCCGCGCCAGTCCGGGCGGACACCGCTGGCGGCATCCTGCGAGAAATCGCGGACGCTCACCTCCCAGACCACCCGTTTCTGGGGCGGGATGTCCGGCCGCCGGTCGTCCTGCCACCCGGCGGGCGCGGCGGCATCCAGGTCCAGGACCATGCTGCGCAGGCCGTTCACACCCGCTGCCACGGCATAGGGGTCGCCGGTCTCCTGCGTTTTGCCGTCGATCTGCACCGTGTAGGTGTAGTAGCGGCCGTTCTGGTCGCCGGGCAGGGTGATGCTCCACACGCCCTGCGCATCCCGCTCCATGGGGTGCACCTCGGGGCGGCCGCCGCCATTCCCGTGGGGATAAAGATCGACCGACACGGCCTCGGCAAGCGGCGTCCAGAGCCGGAAGGTGGTCGCCTCCGGGGTGTAGGCAGCGCCAAGGGGGCCGGAGCAGGCGGTCTCGCGGGCAAAGGCCTCGCTTTCATAGCGCTGCATCCATTCTACAGGGATCTTATGCTTCATCATTTCGTTCCTTTTTGGTGACGGGCTCTGCCCGGGGAATGCGTTTTTTGGCCTGCGGCCGCCGCGGGGCCTTGCCGCAGGAGGAGCGCACGATCAGCTCCGTGTGCAGCTGGATCAGGCTGATGGAAACATCGTGCAGCTGGCTGGACAGCGCAAAATAGGCGCTCTTGCCCAGCTCTGCACGGTTCTGGCGGATGGTGGTCAGGGGCGGCGGCGTGAACCGACACAGCGGCAGGTCGTCGAAGCCCAGGATGCTCAGGTCTTCCGGCACGCGGATGCCCCGCTCCTGGCAGTCGATGAGGACGCTGTTGGCAAGGCGGTCGTGGCTGCAGACGATGGCCGTGCAGCCCTGCTCCAGCAGTGCGGGCAGGTGCTCCGACAGGCAGACCGAGGTGAAGAAATCGCATTTGCCCAGGCTTTCGCTGCAGGGCAGGCCGTTTGCCTGCACGGCCCGGAAAAACGCCTGGTAGCGCTGCTGGTAAACGTAGGACCCCAGCGCGTGGCTCAGGTAGCCGATCTTCTTGTGGCCCAGGCTTTTCAGGTAGCGGACGGCCTGGTCCATGGCCTCGGCATTGTCCACGCTGATGCTGGTGACCCGGGGGTTCCCCGGCACACAGTTGTCGTAAAGCACGGCAGGGGTCTTGCAGGTCTTGAAGTCCTCCAGCCAGGGGTCGTTGAGCGAAAGGCCCAGAAACAGGCCGCCGAGGTAGTTGTGCTGCATCATGTAGGCGTCGTAGGGGACGCTGTTTTCCAATGCACAGCTCAGCGGCACGACCACCACCTGGCAGCCGTCCGGCTCGGCCAGCTTCCGGAACCCCGCCAGGATGTCGTAGCCGAAGTCCTCCGGCTTTGCGTAATCCATGTTGGTGATGAAAACTGCGATGCGGCGCGATGCGTCCTTCCGGCAGATGCGGGAATAGCCCAGCTCCACGGCGGTCTCGACCACCGATTTGCGCATGGCATCGCTGACGCCGCCTGCACCGCTCAGCGCCTTGGAAACAGTACCTTTTGAAACGCCCAGCGTGCGGGCGATATCTTCCAAAGTTGCCATCGGATCCCTCCCTTTGCGTTTGTTTCGCAAGTTTCGTGGGATATCTTACCACAGCAGCCGGGTCAAAACAACCCGAAAGGGCATGGTTTCACACGGAAAAGTTTCGTAATGTTTCTGTTAAGATAATTGGAACATAGATCACAGGAAAAAGCAAGAGAAATCTTGCATAAAAATCTTCAAAATAATTTGTCGGATAGGGAGAATTTTGGTAAACCTTGCAAAAAGAATTGACGGAACACCCAAACGGTACTATACTTTGCAGTGACGAAACTTTGCGAAACATTTGAAAACGGTCACCACACGAGGGAACGAGAATGCGGTTTGTTTACGGAAAACAGGAGCTGTGCACAAGGCAGCGTGCAGAAGACGTCAGTGTCCTGCTGACGAACGGTCTGGGCGGCTATCTGTCCACGACGGCAGCGTTCTCGGCACCGCGGTGCGATCAGGGACTTCTGGCGGCAGCCGTGCAGGCCCCCAACCGCCGCGTGATGCTGGTGCACCGGCTGAAAGAAGTGCTGCGCATCGGGCAGAAGGAGACCTTCCTCTCGACCCAGAGTTTTGCCGAAGAAGCGGCAGAGGACGGCTGGAAAAACCTCAGCAGCTTTACCTATCAATATACGCCCTGCTGGCGGTATCACGTCGGCGGCGTGATGGTGGAGCGGAAGCTCGCCCTGGGCTGGGAGGAAAACACCGCCGCTGCTCTCTACACCGTGGAGAACCGTTCGGGCCGGCCCTGTACACTCGAGATCGTGCCGCAGCTGAAGTTCGCCCCCAAAGAGGACGCGCTGAAAAAGCCGGACAAGACCTTCCGCTTTGAAAACGGCAAGGTCACTTCCGGCGGCGAAACGATGCACGTCTTCACGGACGCCGCGCTGGCCGCGCGCCCGGTGCAGTGGGAAAAGCTGCATTACACGGCAGACGAAAAGGACGGCCGCCCCGCATTTGGCTATGCGGCATCCTGTTTTTCCATCACCCGCACCGTGGAGGCGGGCGAGACGGCTCAGTTCGAGGTGGTGTTCTTCACCGGCGAAACGGCGGCTTCGGGCACAGAGCTCCTGCGCCAGCAGGAAATGCGCCTGGCTGCGCTGGAGAAGAAGGCGGGCTTCGCAGACCCGGCCGCTTCGCGGCTGGCTGCGGCGGCCGATGCCTTTATCGCACGGCGGGCCTCCACCAACGGCAAGACCATTCTGGCGGGCTACCCGCTGTTCAGCGACTGGGGCCGCGACACGATGATCGCCTTGCCCGGCTGCTGCCTGGAGACCGGCCGCTATGAGGATGCAAAAAGCATTCTGCGCACCTTCCTGGCCTACGAGAAAGACGGCCTTGTGCCGAACCTTTTCCCGGAGGGCGCACAGAAGCCGATGTACAACACCGTGGACGCGGCGCTCCTCCTCATAGAAGGGGTGTGGCTGTACATTCAGCGCAGCGGCGACCACGCATTCCTGCACGAAGCCTACCCGGTGATGGAACGCATCATCGCGGCTTACCGGAAGGGGACCCACCACGGCATCCGGATGGATGCGGATGGGCTCATCACCGCCGGTGAGGGACTGGACCAGGTGACCTGGATGGATGTGTGTGTGAACGGCATCCTGCCGACGCCCCGCCACGGCAAGCCGGTGGAGGTCAACGCTTACTGGTACAACGCCCTTGCGATCATGGCGGCGTTTGCCAAGCAGCTGGGAAAAGAAGCCGACTACGAGCAGCTGGCCGAAAAGGTGAAGCGCTCTTTCGCAGAAAAATTCTACATGCCGGAGAAGGGATACCTGAAGGACGTGCTCTCGGGCACGGACGCCGACGAGCAGATCCGCTGCAACCAGATCTGGGCGGTGTCGATGTCCTTCTCCGCGCTGTCTCCCGAACAGGAAAAGAACGTGGTGGAGACGGTCTACCGGCAGCTCTACACGCCCTGCGGGCTGCGGACGCTCTCGCCGGAAGACCCGCAGTACCACGGCAGCTACGGCGGCGAACAGCTTGCGCGTGACCTGGCGTATCACCAGGGAACGGTTTGGGTGTTCCCGCTGGGTGCCTATTATCGGGCTTATTTAAAGGTACACAACAACACCCCGGAAGCGGCTGCACAGGTCTGCCGGGAGCTGGATGCGGTGCTTCCCATGCTGCGGGAAGGCTGCATCGGCCAGCTGCCCGAGATCTACAGCGGCGACTTCCCGGCGGAAAGCAAAGGCTGCTTTGCGCAGGCATGGAGCGTCGGCGAGATGCTGCGGGTCTATGCGGCGCTGGAAAGGATCGAAGGTGCAGGAGGAAAACATGGAACGAGTGGTACTTGATAAGAGCCGCTGCGGCTGGTGGAAATCGGCCGTGTTCTATGAACTGTATCCCAAGAGCTTTCAGGATACGACCGGCAGCGGCACCGGCGATCTGCGGGGCATCCTCTCGCATCTGGATTACCTCGAAACGCTGGGTGTGGACGCCATCTGGTTGTGCCCCATCTGCGCATCGCCGCAGGTGGACAATGGCTACGATATCTCGGACTTCTGCGCCATCGAGCCGAGCTTTGGCACCATGGCGGACATGGACGAGCTCATTGCCGAGAGCAAAAAGCGGGGCATCGGCATCCTCATCGACCTGACCCTGAACCACTGTTCGGACCAGCACCGCTGGTTCCGGGCGGCAAAAAGCTCCCGCGAGAACCCCTATCACGATTACTTCCTCTGGCGGGACGGCACGCCGGACTGCCCGCCCAGCGGGATGCGCAGCGTCTTCGGCGGTTCGGCATGGACCTATGTGCCGGAGATCGGCCAGTGGTACTTCCACCAGTTCGCGCCGGAACAGCCGGATATGAACTGGGAAAACCCGAAACTGCGGCAAGAACTTTACGATGTGATGAAGTTCTGGGTCAAGAAAGGCGTGGCAGGCTTCCGCCTGGACGTCATTGACCAGATCGCGAAAGAGCCGGACAAGGATATCACCATCAACGGCCCGCGGCTGCATGAATATCTGCGCGGCATTTCCGAGAACGTTCTCACCGACGAAGGTCTGGTGACGGTGGGCGAAGCGTGGGGTGCAGACACCGAACGCGCCAAGCGCTACAGCGCGCCGGACGGCAGCGAGCTGAGCATGGTGTTCCAGTTCGAGCACATCGGCCTCGACCAGGAGCCGGGCAAGGACAAGTGGGATATGATCCCGCTGGAGCTGCCCCGCCTGAAGGAATGCCTGCGCCGCTGGCAGCAGGAGCTGTACGGCTGCGGCTGGAACAGCCTGTTCTTCAACAACCACGATCTGCCCCGCATCGTTTCCCGCTGGGGCAACGACAAAGAGTACCGCGTGGAGTCGGCCAAAATGCTGGCCACCATGCTTTACGGCCTGCAGGGCACGCCCTACATCTACCAGGGCGAGGAGCTCGGCATGACGAACATCCGCCTGCCGCTGGAACAGTATCAGGATCTGGAGATCCACAACATGTACAAAGAGCGGACAGAGCGCGGCGACTCGCCCGAGAGCGTCATGCAGTCCATCTGGGCGCGGGGCCGCGACAACGCCCGCACCCCCATGCAGTGGACGGCAGGGGAGAACGCAGGTTTCACCACCGGCACGCCCTGGCTGCCCGTGAACGAGAACCACACCGTCATCAATGCCGCGGCTGCTCTGGCCGACCCGGATTCCATCTTCTACTATTACAAAAAGCTCATTGCCCTGCGCAAGGAGCTGCCGGTCTTCCGGGATGGGCGGTTCACGCTGCTGTGCCCCGAGGACGAGCAGCTGTTTGCCTACACCCGCGACACCGAAACGGAGCACCTGCTGGTGGTCTGCAACTTCTCCGGGCGCGAAGCTTCCTTCGACTTCCCGGCGGAATACCGCGGCGCGGAGTGCCTTGTCTCCAACTACAAAGAACCGTCTGTCCAGACCATTCGCCCCTATGAGGCATGGATGCTGATCAAAAAGGAGTGCTGACCCAATGAACCGTTATGCAGGTGTTCTGATGTCCGTCACCAGCCTGCCGTCTCCCTACGGCATCGGCTGCTTTGACGGCGCGGCCTATGCGTTTGTGGATTGGCTGGCAAAGGCCGGGCAGCGCTACTGGCAGATCCTTCCGCTGGGCGCAACGGCTTACGGCCTGCCGGACAACTCCCCTATCAGGCCTACTCCGCCTTTGCGGGCAGCCCCTACCTCATCAGCCTGGAGACCCTCATCGGGGAAGGCGTGCTGACCCGCGAGGAGTGCGATGCCGTGGATTTCGGCAGCGACCCCGCGAAGATCGACTTCGACAAGCTCCACGAGAACCGTCTCGCGCTGCTGCACAAGGCCTATGAGCGGAGCAATATCGCGCAGGACGGCGGGTTCCACGCATTCTGTGCAGACAACGCCTGGTGGCTGGACGATTATGCACTGTTCATGGCGCTGAAGACCTTCTTCCGGGAAGCACCGTTCCAGAGCTGGCCGAAAGATATCCGCATGCACTGGGACTTCGCCGTGGATTACTACAACCGTGAACTCTACTTTGATGTGGAGTTCCACAAATATCTGCAGTACAAGTTCGCCCAGCAGTGGTCGCAGCTGAAGGCTTATGCCAACGCACGGCACATCCGGATCGTGGGCGACATCCCCATCTATGTTTCGCCGGACGGCGCAGACGTCTGGGCACACCCGGACCTGTTCCAGCTGAACAGCGAAAACCAGCCGACGGCCATTGCAGGCTGCCCGCCGGATGCCTTTGCTGCCGACGGCCAGGTCTGGGGCAACCCGCTCTACCGCTGGGAGCGCCACCGGGAGACCGGCTACGCCTGGTGGATGAGCCGGATGTGGTACAGCTTCAAACTGTACGACATCGTGCGCATCGATCACTTCCGCGGCTTCGACGAGTATTTCTCGATCCCGGCCGATGCCGCCAACGCGAGGGCGGGCCACTGGGAAAAGGGCCCGGACCGTGATTTTATCCACGCCATGCACGAAGCTTTGGGCGAAGGCGGCATCATTGCCGAGGACCTGGGCTACCTGACCCCGGAGGTCAAGGCCATGCTGGCAGAGAGCGGCTACCCCGGCATGAAGATCATGCAGTTTGCCTTTGACAGCCGGGAGTCCGGCAATTACCTGCCTCATACCTACCCCCGCAACAGCGTGGTGTACACCGGCACCCACGACAATGTGACCACCGAAGGCTGGCGTACCAACGCCAGTGCCGAGGATGTGGCCTATGCCTGCCGCTACCTGCGCTGCCAGCCGGAAGAGCTGACCGAGGCCATGATCTGTGCCTGCCTTGCCAGTGTATCGGATACCGCTGTGATCCCTCTGGCGGACTGGCTGCATCTGGGCAGTGAGGCCCGCATCAACACTCCCAGCACCCAAGGCTCCAACTGGCAGTGGCGGCTCACCTGTCCCCTGCCGGAAGCACTGGCCGGACACATTGCGCAGCTGACCGTGCTCTACGAACGGGCACAGTAATTCCCTGATCATTTTCTCCTCGTAAAAGCGTCTGCACCCGGAATGTGCAGGCGCTTTTGCTTTTTCTACAGAACATTTTTTCAGGACCAGATTATGGACATATTGCGCATTTTTGGGCTGATATCCGTGATTTTACCGTCTTTCTGTAACAGTTTATTCACAAATGTATCATGATTTTGCGCATCTCTGCTCTTGTTATTTGGACACAGTTATGTTACAATTCAGATAGTATTATTGTCTGCCTTTGTGCAGATTCCACTACGGAAAGGAGTTCTTCCACCATGGATCATCCCAATCAGAATACCATGCTTTTACCGGCTTCCTATGCCGTTATCTCCGAAGAGGAAATGACCTATCTGGATGGCGGTCAGTCCATCTACCTTGGCTCAGCCTTTAATCACGATATTTATTTCAACACCGATCAGTTTGCTACATTCTGCCAGAATGCAGCGATCAACCTGTTCGTGCTGATGACCAACTATTCCTTCCGGTACATCGCAGGCCGTGTGCAGTCCGGTCTGTCGAATGGTCTGAGCCTGTCCGGCACCTTCTATCACACCTGGGATAAGATGAACACCTGGAGCCGTATCGCTTCTGTGGGCGTTGCCGGTCTGGCCGGTGTCTATGTCTATTCGCAGGTCATGAACGTCATTCGTACCGTTACAAGCATCTACGATCAGATCGTGAACCCCATGCCGAGCTTTGATGCCGCTCAGGCCGAGGGAACCGCTGCAGCCTGAGTTTGATTCCATTCCCGGAACGATCTTGTCAGAAAGGAGCTTTCTCCATGAAAAACCTTCAGATGCCGCATTCATACATTTCTGTTTCCGAAGAAGAGCTGCGCAGTATTTCCGGCGGCGGGCCGCTGGGCGATGCGCTGGATCTTTTCTTCAGCAATCTGCGTCTGGACGATCTTTTCTTTAGCGGCGGATTGATCTCACTTTCTTTCACCTTTGTGCCCATGCTGCTGTTCAATGTGGTAAAGACAGGCTTCAACTTCGTGGTGAGCGCCTACGATACCATCGCAGACCTGTTCCATTTTTCCCACGAGGAGCGGGACATGGTGCAGTATATCTCGGATCAGCAGCGCCGGGAAGAAGAGAAAGAGCAGGCTCAGCCCGCTCCCGGCCCGAAACCGGTTTTCTGAACTTTCCCAGCAGTATAAAGCATAGCAAAAAACGCATCTGCAAAATCTTGCAGATGCGTTTTTGTTTTCAGATCACTTTCACTGCCCCCTGCTCCCGCAGACGCAGAATGTAGCAGCTGCCCTTGCCGAATACCCGCTCGATCTCGCTGTGATAGCGTTCCAGCAGGCTCTGGGGAACATACGCCTGAATGGTGCCTGCAAAGCCGCCGCCCTGCATCCGCCAGGCTCCCGTGCTGCCCTGCAGGATACTCTGGCTCAGCGCCAGTGCCACCGAAAGCCCCTGATGCCGCACATCGGTGCTGCAGTAGACATTCTGGCATAGCGCAAAGGATGCACGTCCGCTTTCCAGCACCAGCGCTGCAAAGGCATCAAACTGTCCGGCCTGCAGCGCGTCCCTCTGGGCAAGGGTGCGAGCGTTCTCTTCAAAATAGTGGATGGCGCGCAGCACCGCGCGGTCGCCGCAGGCTTTGCGCAGCGCAGGCAGTGCTGCCCAGAATGCGCTCTCCGTCACCTGTCCCAGCACCTTTTTGCCAAGAAACGCTGCGATCTGCTCCATCTCCTGCCGGATGGCTGCAAACTCACCGGTCAATTCGCTGTGGCTGCCGCGCGTATCGGTAACGCACAGGCTCATGCCCGGCGGCAGCAGGCCGTCGGCGTGGATCTTTTCCAGAACCGGCTGCTGGGGGTCTGCAAAATCCGCAAAGATAATGCCGCCCACTGCGCTGGTCAGCTGATCCAGCAGGCCGCTGGGCTTGCCAAAATAGGTATTCTCCGCATACTGACAGATCTTTGCCAGCTCCGCCGGGGCCAGACCGCAGCCATATTCTCCGTTCCAGATGGCAGCCATGCCCATTTCAAAGGCAGCAGAGCTGGAAAGGCCGCTGCCGCGCAGCACATCACTGGCCGTGTATGCATCAAAGCCGCCCACCGCTTTGCCTGCCGCGCGGAAGCCCTCGGCAATGCCGCGGATCAGGCTGGCCGAGTGGGTGCTCTCCCCTTCCTGCGGCTCTGCCGTGGCCAGGTCGATCACATCCAGCTTGTTGAACCCGCGGGACTTGACCCGCACATAGCCGTCCGTGTTCCGGGCCGCTACCGCCACCAGATCCAGCGTGACCGCCGCCGCCAGCCCGTAGCCGTGCTGGTGGTCGGTGTGGTTGCCGCCCAGCTCCGCACGCCCCGGGGCCGAATACACCTGCACCTGCCGTCCCGGGCCGAAATACAGCTCGAACTGCTCCAGCGCCGCGCAGTACCGCGCCCGCTGCCGGGCCAGTTCCTGCGGGGCGGTGCCGTAAAGCGCGGCAAGGGGTCCGTCCCACCTCCCTGCCGCGATCTGTTCCCTGAGTTGTGCGCTGGTTGCCATCCGCGATCCCTCCCTGAAACATTCAAACAGTGTTTGTAGGTTTGTTAGGTCTATTGTAATGCATCCCTTCCGTTTTTTCAATTTCTATCGAAGAAAAAGCGCGAAATTTGGCGTCCGGCTCAAAGAATAAGATGTACTTTTGTTGAATTTGCAGGCGGTTCTGTGGTATACTGGTCAAAAGACGTGACAACGAGGGAGGTCAAGCCGCCATGGCAGACGTTTACAAGCAATCCTTCAAACAGAACTACACGAACAACATCGAACTTTCCATCTTCAACTGCGGCATTGAGCGCTGCGCCCCGTCCAAGACCTGGGGTCCTGGCATCCGTGACCATTACCTGATCCACTTGGTGCTCTCGGGCAAGGGCGAATTCGAGGTAGGCGGCCGAACCTGGCAAGTCAGCACCGGAGATCTGTTCTTTGCGCGCCCCAGCCAGCTCATCCGCTACACCGCCGATGAGCAGTACCCCTGGGAGTACAGTTGGGTGGGCTTCAACGGTGCCTGCGCCCACAAGCTTGCGGCGCAGCTGCCTTTCACCGACGCTGCCCCCGTCCACCACACCCAGGACCTGGAGGGGATGCGGGCGGCCCTGAGCAGCATCTACTCTTCCCGCGGCCTGCAGCCCCAGGACGAGGCCGCCATGGTGGGTTACCTTTATTTGTTCATTGCCGCTCTGATGAAGGAAACCATCGCCGGCAAGCCGCACTCCACCTCGTCCTCCAGCCAGTATGTGCTCAACGCCATCAAATACATCCAGTTCAACTACTCCCACGACATCTCCATTGACGATGTCGCCAAGAGCGTGGGCGTTTCCCGCAGCCACCTGTACCGGGTGTTCATGCTCAATGTGGGCAAAAGCCCCATCGACTACCTCACCGAATACCGCATCAACGAAGCCTGCAAGCTGCTGCGTGCCGGTCACCTTTCCATTGCAGAGGTGGCCGTGTCAGTAGGCTTCTTCGACCAGTTCTATTTTTCGCGGGTGTTCAAGCGCGCCAAGGGCGTGCCGCCCAGCAAGTATTTTGCCACCCAGGCAGATGCTGCCCCCGCCGAACCGCAGCCGTGACCCGGCGCATTTCCACTACCAAAGGAGACTATGACCCATGCCCTTACAGAAGAACCAGATCCTGACCCTGCGCATCGAGCGGCTTTCCAGCGACGGCAGCGGTGTGGCCCACAGCCCGGACGGCGAGACCGTTTTTGTGCCGGGTGCCGCCCCCGGTGACGAAGCCGATGTGCGCATCGTAAAGGACTGCAAGCGCTACGCCTTTGGCATTCTGGACCATCTGCGCACCCCCTCGCCGGACCGCATTCCGGTGGACTGTGCCGTGGCGGGACCCTGCGGCGGCTGCAGCCTGCGGCATCTGGATTACACCGCCGAGCTGCGTGCCAAGCAGGAGAATGTGACCGATGCCTTCCGCCGCATCGGTGGGCTGGACGTGCCGGTGCTGAACATCTGCCCCTCCCCGGCGGCAGACCGCTACCGCAACAAGGTCCAGTTCCCGGTAGGGCTGGACAAGAACGGTAACCCCTGCATCGGCTTCTACGCCGGGCGCACTCACCGCATCGTGCCCTGCCCGGACTGCAAATTGCAGCCCGGCGTGCTCAACGACATCGGCAATGCACTGTGCAGGTTCTTTGCCGAAAACGGCATCCAGCCTTACAACGAAGAGACCGGCCGGGGCCTGGTGCGGCACATCTTCCTGCGGCGGGGCGCGCACAGCGGACAGATCATGGTGTGTCTGGTGTGCACCCGCCCGAACCTCCCCCACGCCGAGGCGCTGTGCACCCGTCTGCGGGAGCAGTTTGCGGACATTGCCACCATCCTGCTCAATGTCAACAGCAAAAACACCAACGTGATCCTGGGCACCGAGACCCACACCCTGTACGGGCCGGGCTACATCGAAGATACGCTCTGCGGGGTTCCG
>ERZ773221.2567-NODE-2567-length-13861-cov-3.211140_pt1 | contig 13861 bp, 9 predicted proteins | sample MGYA00580994_ERZ773221 | MGnify/ENA primary metagenome ERZ773221 (study PRJEB29015, sample SAMEA2737758) | human gut metagenome | biome: human gut; feature: human-associated habitat; material: faeces | place: China | collected 2012 ... | reverse complement strand
GCAACAGGAGAAGTGGTGGGTGAAGCCCTTGAAATGGTATCCGACCCTACTTATTTTTCCCGTCCTGTTTTATTTACAGACCGAGCTGATCTTTAGCTTTCCGGGGATATCCTTTTCAATCCTATCTTATGTTTTTGCTATAGGGGTGGTGGTGATGATTCCTCTGCTGTGTTACTTTTTCAGGTATCTTTTACCTGAAAAAGAATTGCGGCTGGAAGTACATTTTCTCGTTAGTCTTTTTGTTTGTATTATCGGCTTGCTGACTACAGTGAATGGAAATGTTACTTATCAGGCAGTTAAAGAACCGACAAATTGGAAGGCATTGGCTTTTGCTTTTGGCTTGTTTCTGATCTTTTTTTTGCTGGGTATGGGGTGGAATAAATTGAAATGGGTCCTTTTACAGAAACGAGGTACCCGCAAAACGACTTCTCGTAAATAATCGATAATATTTAAATTAAACTATAATCTATGGAAACTATTTCACAAGTGCTTTTTTGGGTGGCCAACAGCCTGCTTATACCGGATATTATTCTTTTATTATTGTTGTTTATCCGGTCGTTGTTGCTAATCGGAGGAGTTTATAATCAATACATGACCAAACGGAAAAATGACAAACAGATGAACAGACTGATCAAAGAACTGACGCCCGATACGATCGGTGAACTGAAAGGTGCTTTACCCGGTAGGGATAACTCTTTGTATATCCGTTACCTCCGTGATTTATTGACCACACCTCCCAGTCCGGATTATTCGGATTATCTGATCACGAATTTTGAGAACGATGCAGAGAAGGATGTTATTCTTTCGAAGTTACTGGCTAAGATGGGACCGGTATTGGGATTGATCGGAACCTTGATTGCTATGAGCCCTGCCTTAGTGGGACTTTCTACCGGAGATATCGCCGGTATGGCTTATAATATGCAGGTTGCTTTTGCAACCACTGTTATCGGATTATTTTCGGGTGGGATAGGTTATATTTTGTTACAAGTGAAACAACGGTGGATCGACCGGGATCTGTTGAATCTGGATTTTTTGGCGGGATTGGCCGGAAGGCTTGAGGAACAGGCAGGAAAGGAGGAGATCCGATGAGTCGCCGGCATTTTAATCATCGGGAGGAACATGATCCTGTAGGGATGCTGTCTAATCTGTTCGATGTCGCTATGGTATTTGCTGTAGCGCTGATGGTGGCTTTGGTCACCAAGTTTAATATGACAGAGATCTTTTCGAAGGATGATTTTACAATTGTAAAAAATCCGGGAAAAGAAAATATGGAGATCATTACCAAAGAAGGGGAAAAAATAAATCGGTATAAACCATCTGACAGTGAGGGAGAAGTTGGAAAGAAGGGAAAGAAAATAGGGATTGCTTACGAATTAGAAAATGGAGAAATTATCTATATACCGGAATAAAAATTTTAACTTATTTTTCAAGAAATTCATTGTAAAATATTATATCTTCACATCGATTTTGGTGAATTTCATATTTTCTGTATGAAATGTGAGGGAATCCGGTGAAAATCCGGAACAATGCCCGTTGCTGTAATCTCTTTCCATATTGTTGGAAATATCTACTCACCTTATGCCACTGGAGATTGTCCGGGAAGGCGAGGTAGACGGAGAAAGTCAGAAAACCTGCCGGAATCGGACAATCTTTATTGTTTTCGTGGATCAAGAACAATGAATGAAGAACATAAACAGCTATTGTTTTTATTAACAATGACGGATACAAATCAAGAGGTAGAGTAAATGCCCGTTGCTTGATGGGTGTCGTGTTTATTCAACAAAATATAGACATGAAAAAGTTTTTGTGGGTCATAGGCGGTGTGCTTATGCTGTGGGGGATTCCGCTATCCGGACAGCAGTCCGTAGCACCGGAGATCCCGGAGAGTGCGGTTCGGATGACAAAGGTGTCCGGACAGGTGGTTGATGAAAATACCGGTGATGGGATTCCGCTGGCGACGATTAGTGTAACTGGTTTGGGCTGGGGAACGGTGTGTGACATGAAGGGTTATTTCAAGGTAGAAGTGCCTGTGAATCAGCCTGCTGAATTAACAGTGCGTTCTGTGGGATACGAGACGAAGACACTGGTATTGGAATCGGATGTCACCGGGAATCTGGTCGTTCGGCTGAAGAAAAGCCTGCTGAACCTGGATGAGGTGACGGTAACGGGTACGCGAACGGAAAAAACGGTGGCTGAAACGCCGGTAATGACACGGATTGTGCCATCGGAAGTATTGCAACGGAACGATTTCGAGAGTATGATCGATGTGTTGGAGTATAATATTCCCGGTTTGCGTTTTAATACCGATCCTCGTGGAAATAATATTCAGGTACAGGGGTTGGAAAACAGTTATATTTTGATCCTGGTAGACGGAGAACGTTTGTCGACGACACCGGGCGGACCGATCGATTTCGACCGGTTGACGACTGCCAATATCAAAAAAATCGAGGTATTGAAGGGAGCTGCTTCGGCCTTGTATGGATCGAGCGCGATGGGGATGGTTATCAATATCATCACGGATATACCGAAACGTCCGCTGGAAGGCTGGGCGAAGGTGCGTTATGGAAAGTACAACGATTTGCAATTAGATGCCGGAGTGGGGATGAAATACAAAGGATTTTACGCTCAGACACTTTTCAATCGTACTTCTTCGGATGGATATGACCTGACACCGGAAACTCCGGAATCTTTTACAGAAAATCCTTCTCACCATATGACCATCGAAGAGAAATTGGGTTGGAATAACCAGTATTCCCGCATCACGGTGAAAGGTTCGTTGTATTGGGGTGAAGTGGAAAATCCCTGGGAAAGTACTGCGCCGACACATTACCGTAGTCTGACCAAAACACTACAGGTGAACGCCGAACATGCTTTTAATGACCGCTATAAATTGTACGGTACTTATGCAGGAGATTTTTATACACGTAAGACAGTATATGATTTTCTCTACCTTCCGGATAGCACGAACGCCTGGTCACACGAGCAGACCGTCCGTTTGGTGGATGAATTTAAGCCTTGGGACAATTTGGTGATCGTTAAGGGGTTCGAATGGAACGGGACGAAAAACTATAATAAAATGCAGTATGGTAAAGAAAAAACGATCCGGGATATGGACGATGCCAATCTGTTTGCGCAAGCCGACTGGATGATTACCGATCGGCTGGAGGTGATTGGCGGATTCCGTTATACACACAATTCCGAATTCGGGAGTGCCTTTACACCGAAAATAAATCTGATGTATTCTCCGGGTAATTTCAAGATCCGGGCAGGATACAGCCGGGGATTCAAGACTCCGGGCCTGACAGAGTTGTATTCGGATTTTAATATGGGAAGCGTGTCGCATAATATCGGGAATCCCGATCTGAAAGCGGAACATTCCGATTATTTTTCGGTTTCCGGTGAATATACCTGGCAGGGACGGTTGATGTTGACGGCTGAGTTGTATCAAAATACGGTGGACAATAAGATCAATAGTTATAATGTGGATATAGAGGATCCGAAGCCGGGAGAATTGGGGACAGAGCTTCGTTATGAAAATGTCAAGGGGGTACGTATCCGGGGGGCGGAGGCTACAGCAACGTATTATCCGGTATCGGCATTGCTTTTACGGACATCCTATGCTTTCTGTGATGCTTTGAATAAGGAGACTGGATTGCAATTGTCCGGTAACTCGAAACATGCGATGAATTGGAGTGCTTCGCTGCATGGTAAATTGTTAAAACACGAAGGGGCTGTAACCTTGTCCGGACGCTGGGATTCGAAGCGAATCTCCAAGAGCAGACGGACAGAAACAGATGATTCCGGGCAGGAAGTGGAGGTGATTACCACCCGGACCAAACCGGGTTATACGATGTGGAAACTGACGGCGCAATATACACCCTGGACATGGAAATATATGCGTCTGTCGGTGACCGGTGGTGTCGATAATCTGTTCGATTTCGTCGATACGAGTATTATTTACGACCCGGGACGGCGGTTTTTCGGTTCGTTGATATTACGTTTTTGATAAATAGTTTTCTAATTAATCAATAAAATGAAGAGCATGAATTTAAGACTGAATTTGATGAAGTGGGCCTGCGTTGTATTGGCGTTGGCTGCTGTCGCTTGCGATGATGATAAGAAAAAAACATTACCGGGCGGCGAAACGACTGAGGGGGAAAGAACCCGTACTTTTTTTTCCAATGATTATGCAAGTGGATGGAAATATTTCTCTTTTAAGAAAGGAAATTTTATAGAAACTCCGGCAAAACCTAATGAAAGTTTGGATTGGGATGTCGCTTTCAACCGTTATTATGTGAAAACGAACAGCGGGACTTCAGGTAAAGGTAAAGGAGGATGTATCGATTCCGAAGAAACCGGTTTTGATGCTGTTACTGTTGACAAAAATGCAGCTTTTACAGTAGACGATTCTTTGAGTATTATGACTACGATGGGAAAGAATGGTAAGGATTCTTATAATCCGGAGATAGAGTGTGAGGGATCTAATAGTTGGGCATGGTATAAATATATGGAAGGCGTCTGGTATTATAACCATCATGTTTTCATTTTCCGGTCGGCAGACGGACAAAATTGTGCTAAGGTGATTTTCGATACCTACAAAGATCAAATGGGAAACAGCGGACATATAACTTTCCGTTATATTTATGACGGAGAGCAGGATGCCGATATCGAACAGCCGAAAGAGCCGGAACAACCGGAAGAGCCCGCTCCGGCAGGCGTGACGAAAGATACGGTGGTAAGCAATTATATGGGCGGCCACCGGTGGCATTATTATTCTTTTGCTAAGGGAGAGCTTGTTGATATGACAGACGAGGAAGCTGCTGAAAGTTTGGAGTGGGATATCGCTTTTGACCGGAATTATATCCGGACGAACAGCGGGGAAGGTTGCAAAGGTAATGGCGGAGCCTTGGACATGAATAAGACGGAGTTCGACGATGTGCCCAATCTGCCGACCAGCGGGTATGAGAAGGATAAAACAGCTACCATACAGAATAGTCCGATGTCTTCGCAGAAAGAGATAGAAACAGCCATCAATCCGGCTTTTGTATGCCATGAGGTGGAAGGAACGTGGTTTTATGTAGCAGGTATGGGAGGGGGATATGAGTACAATAACAATGTATTCGGTATCCTGTGTGCCGACGGAACAACGAAAGCAAAACTGATTATGCGTTCTTACGGAAGTAGTCAGATTATTTTTGAATTTGTTTATCCTGCACGTTAAAGTGGTTATTAGATAGTAGTATGATTAGTCCCCGGTAGAGATGATTTATCGGGGATACTCTTAATTTATAAATGTAGTGTGTTATGAGTTTAAAGTCAGGGATATATAAGCATCGTAGAACGGTGCGGCGGGTGGTTGCCGGGGTTGTCGTATTGTGTTGTTTGTGGGCGGTTTATATCCGCTATGTTTCGCCGACACGGGTGGCTCTGGTTAATTTCCCCGCTTATCAGGCATCGAGTATTGCGTTGGCGAACGAAAGCCGGTGGGTACGGGTGGATGTGCTGACAGTAGAGGAGGCCGCAAAAATAGGCCGCTATGATGTAGCTTTGTTTTTCGGACCGGGGTTGCGGCTGAATGGTGATCAGGCGGCGGATATTGAGGCGGCGGGAGCTAAGGGAACGGCGGTTTATACACTGATTTTTCCATCGGGAGTTATTGCAAACCATCATGTAGATAGTTTACAGCAGGAGTTGATCGGTGATTATTACGGGAATGGAAATAAAACGAATTATAAGAATTTACTGGGTTTCTGCCGGACGGCATTGGACCGGCGGAAGTGGTTTGCGCCGGCAGTAGACAGACCGGTGCATTTGCCTTCTGATTATTACTGGCATTTGGGTGAGGAAAATTTTTTCACGGACTTGAACGGGTACAAGAGCTATTGTCGCGAGCATGGTTTTTACAAGGAAGGAGCGCCTTCCGTAGCTCTTGTTTCCGGGATGACTTCACCTTTGAGCGGTAACCGGGCAAATGTAGATACCTTGATTCGCCGTTTGGAGCGTGCCGGAATGAACGTTTATCCGATTCATGCGGCGCGGAAACGGTTGGAAATGTTGAAAGAAGTATCACCGGATGCCGTGATTTATTTGCCGATGGGACGTTTGGGAGGCGATCGGGCAGTGAAGTGGCTTGAGGAGCGGAATATCCCTTTGTTTTGTCCATTGACTTTGCTGCAAAAACGGCAGGAGTGGGAAGCTGATCCGCGTGGGTTGACAGGTAGTTATCTTTCGGCTAGTGTCGTGCTGCCGGAAATTGACGGAGGAGGGCGTCCGGAGGTATTGTCGGTTCAGGATGCCGATGAAAACGGATATTATCAGTTTGTGCCGGTGGATGACCGGGTAGATGATTTGGTAGAAGCAATTTGCCGGCAGGTGAAATTACAGCGGATGCCAAACCGGGATAAACGTATTGCTGTTGTTTATCTGAAGGGACCGGGACAGAGTGCTCTGACAGCAGCAGGGTTGGAAGTGGCACCTTCGTTGTATGAATTGCTGAAACGGTTGAAAGCGGAAGGTTATACAGTAGAGGGTATTCCGGAAACGGAAAAGGAATTCGAGGCGATGCTCCAACGGGAAGGTAGTGTTTTCGGTAGTTATGCGAAGGGACGGATTGCGGAGTTTATGGCGACGGGACATCCTGAGTGGATAAAAAAATCGGATTATGAAGCGTGGGTGCAAAAGGTGTTGACTCCGGAAAAATATGCGGAGGTGGTGGAGCGTTATGGAGAGGCTCCCGGTAGTTATATGGTTGGGGAACAAGATGGTGAACCGGCTTTGGCGTTTGCTTGTCTGCATTTTGGAAATGTGGTTTTAATGCCACAACCACCTGCGGCATCCGGGGATGATGAGTTTAAGATTGTACATGGTGCAAAGGTGGCACCACCTCATGCTTATATGGCTCCTTACCTTTGGATTCAGAACGGATTTAAAGCGGATGCCTTAATCCATTTCGGAACGCATGGTAGCCTGGAATTTACGCCGGGTAAGCAGGCCGCTCTGTCGCGGGAGGACTGGTCAGACCGGATGGTAGGAACTTTACCGCATTTTTATTATTATACCATTGCAAATGTGGGTGAAGGGATCGTAGCCAGGCGAAGGACGTATGCTTCACTGGTGTCTTATCTGACACCTCCGTTTATGGAGAGCCGTACACGCGGACAGTATGAAGAACTTTTCGACTTGATTGCTCGTTACGACCGGACTTCGGAAGTACAACGACAGGAGGTGGCATTGCAGATTAAGCGGAAGGTGGTTGCATTGGGATTACATCATGATTTGCAGCTGGATAGTGTGATTACTATACCGAGTACAGAGCAGGAGATTCGGCAGGTAGAGAGTTTTGCCGAAGAAATTGCCAATGAAAAGATGACGGGCAAGCTTTATACAATGGGGCAAGTGTATGCCGGGAAAGAAATGGAGGAGACTGTCGTTGCCATGAGTGCCGAGCCACTGGCCTATAGTCTGGCCCGGCTTGACCGGCAGAAAGGGAAAATTACACCGGAACAATATAATGATAATGTGTTTATATCCAGATACTATTTGTCAGATTCCCGTCAGTTGGTGAGAAAGGCACTACGGACTGGCAGCAATTTGTCGCTCGGGGAGTTGGGGGTGAATATGGAAGATGTGATGCGGGCGAAAGCGACGGAAATGGCTGTAAGTCCGCGGCAATTGTCGATGAGTGAGATGATGGCGATGGCTTCGGAAGCAGGTAATAATATTTCCGAAGGCGTGAAAAAAAGTGAGGGAGGAATGAAAATGCCGGCCGGAATTCCGAAAGTCGGTAAGATGCCGGATTGGGTGAAAAAAAGGATTGAAGCCCGGAAAAAGGCGGAAGCGGAAGGGAAAAAAGCGGAGATGCCGGAAGTTCCGGCGGAAGAAAAAGAATTTGCACAGGCGGTTGGGGAGATTGAGCGGACAGCTGAAAATATACAACAGTATGTACAGGAATTGCGTGAGTCTCCGGAACGGGAAATGCGTTCGTTGTTGAATGCGTTGAACGGTGGATTTATAGCTCCGTCGCCGGGAGGAGATGCTGTGCGTAATCCGAATACACTGCCGACCGGGCGTAATCTCTTCGGTATTAATGCCGAAGCGACACCCGGTGTGAGGGCCTGGGACGAAGGGAAGGCGTTGGCCAAGTCCACGCTCGACCGGTATTATCGTAAGCATGGTGAATATCCGCGTAAAGTCAGTTACACTTTTTGGGCGGGGGAGTTTATCGAAACTGAGGGAGCGACTTTGGCTCAGGCTTTGTATATGTTGGGGGTTGCCCCTGTTCGTGACGGAATGAATCGTGTGACAGACCTGCGTTTGATTCCATCGGCTGAACTGGGTCGGCCGAGGATAGACGTTGTGGTTCAGACCTCCGGACAATTACGTGATGTGGCTGCTTCCCGTTTGGAATTATTGACTAAGGCTGTGAAAATGGTGGCTCAGTCGGAAAATGACACTTGCGGGAATTATGTGTCGGAAGGAACGGTAGAATCAGAAAGAATTTTGTTGGAAAAAGGTTTCTCTCCGAAAGAAGCCCGTGAACTATCGACAGTACGTGTTTTCGGTGGAGCCGGTTATGGAACGGGAATCACGGGATTGGTGGAAAAAGGGGATGCCTGGGAAAAGGAATCCGAGATTGCTGCCCGTTATCTTTCGAATATGGGGATGATGTACAGTGACGGTAAAGCCTGGGGTAAGTATGGTAAAGAGGTTTTTGAAGCGGCTCTACATGATGCGGATGTGGTCGTTCAACCCCGTCAGAGTAATACATGGGGAGCTTTGAGTTTGGATCATGTTTATGAGTTTATGGGTGGTCTGAATCTTACGATAAGGCAGGTTACGGGTAAGGATCCGGAAACTTATTTGAGTGACTACCGGAACAGGAACCACATGCGCGTGCAGGACCTGAAAGAGGCAATCGGGGTAGAAGGACGTACTACTCTTTTTAATCCTGAGTATATTCGTGAAAAAATGAAAGGAGGAGCTTCGTCGGCCGCTCTTTTTGGTGAAACGATCCGGAATACTTTCGGATGGAATGTGATGAAGCCTTCGGTGATAGGAAACGATATTTGGGATCGTATCTATCAAGTGTATGTAAAAGATGAGTTCAATCTGGGGATACACCGTTTTTTTGAAGCGGAAAATCCGGCAGCGTTGCAGGAGATTACAGCAGTGATGTTAGAAACAGCACGGAAAGGATACTGGAAAGCAACGGAGGAGCAATTGAAGGAAATATCCGGCTTGCATGTCCGGTTTATCAGTGAGCATGGACCGGCCTGTTCCGGATTTGTATGCGATAATCAGAAATTGCAGAAATTTGTAATTTCTCATATACCTGAAAATGGTCGTGAAGTATATCAGGAACAATTGGACAGGACCCGGGAAGTGCAAACCGAACATAGGCAGAATGCGGTGGTGTTGAAAAAAGAGGCTTCTTATCAGCCGGCGCAAGAAAACCGGAATACCTTAATCGGTCTGAAACCTGTATTTACCGGGATGCTGATCGTTGGGATACTATTGGTTTTAGTGGTAATCTGGAGGCGGAAAAAAAGATAAATGAGAATTTAGCAGTTGGTTTGACCATCTAGTTTAGCTTCTATCTCTTTGATTTTCAGCTTGCCCGACATTAGTTTCGGAAGAAGTGTGTCACGAAGGCAAATAGGCCTGTCATTTTCTTGTAACACCTTTGCCATTTGCTCAAAATGGCAAAGGTGTCGTTCATCGTTCTTGCCTCATATTCGGAGGGTATTCTGATTTCAAATTCGGGCAATGCTTTTTTATTAAGGTGAAGTACGGTAGTTCCATTCACATATCCGAGACAATGTCCCTTAAATTGTATTTTGATATAAAGGGCAAAGAGATTGGCTATTTTATCTTATTTATCAGTTATTATCCATTCTCCTATTTTACCTCCCTTTCTAGTCAGCCTTTCATCTGCTCGTAATTGCCCCATTATCTTACGAACTTGCCGTTCACTTAAATCAAGCCTTCTTGCAAGTTCTGCCCTTGATATAGAAGGATTATTCTTTATCAGTCCAATAAGGTCTTCGACTTCTTTTGGATCACTTTGGATCATCTTTGGATCATCTTTGGATCGCTTTGGATCGCTTTGCTCTTCTGTCCTCCAAATGACTACTCTGAAATCTTCCTCCTGGTAAAACTCCGGTGTCTTCAACCCATAATCGCGACATTTCTCAATAATATCTTCTGTACCAGTACCAACCTTCTCGATATACCCCTTCCAATACATCGGATCGGCTATCAATGGATTAGTCGGCAGAGACTTATGAGGTCCTTGAAGTTTCTGCACCGTGAGTCCATACGGTAGTTGTCCTGGATTCCAAATCTCCAGCCTATTCCGGAATAGCATCACCTGAACACTTGCATTACTCGTATAATCTCTATGACAAATGGCATTGACAATCGCTTCTTTAACTGCATCAATAGGCAATTCAGGATGAGTTGGAACAGATGCTGTTTCTCCTTCATCACGAGTACCCACCCAATTATTCACACGACTCATTACAAAACTCGTTGATTGATCCACCAATTCAAATACATCTCCACGATAAATCTGATATGCTGGCATAGGCTTTCTCACCACATTACCATAAAACTGAACGCATTTAACTTCTGAAGGTATGAAATATTTCTGAGGTTTCTTGCCGAAAAGCAGAATTGCAGCATTGGCAATCCTATCGTTTTCATCAATCAAATCCAAATGAGTAAGCAACTCTTTTATGGGAGTATCTACCGAAAGTGGAAAATTTCGTTTTGAACGGGCAACTTGAAGAAAACTACGTATTTTATCCTCATCCAAATCATCAAGTGTAGCTCCATTGTCGTATGAGGCATCGAACGGTCGCCATCTTATATATTCTTTTTCCTCAAGATAACGAATCAATGATGCATATACAGATGTACGTAATCCTTCTAAATCCACGAATGTCTTGCGAACAATATCACGCTCCACTTTCTTTATCAGAGCAGTCTCTTTTGGATGCCTATCGTCTTCATTAATGCTCTTGATATAGATTAAACGGCTCTTATGTAATTCCGCAGCTAAATCGTATTCTCGTTCTGTCGGTGAAACACCCTCTGCATCTTCATATCCGTACAAATTACCATACAAGCCCAAGTATATATCACATAGTTTCACCTCATTCAAATATACATGACTTATCGGATACTCATTCGCTGGAACCTCCTCAAAAATGAAAGGTTCAAAAAATTTCCCCAACAATACATCTGTTCGGATATAATGACAAAGCATAGCTCGCTCTTTCGAGAACTCACTCTGTACACTGCTTATGAATATTTTAATTCGTCTCATAAATGCGGTAAATTCAGTATATATACTTATAACTTTTCTATTGTAGGACTTGCCCATAACCAATTGTCCTCAATTTTATTCTCATCAGGGAAATAAGACTTCTCAATAATAAGTTTCGCTAATTTAATGTTGCTCTTTAAGTTACTAATATCTGTTTCAGTTAGTGAAAACTTAAAATTATAGATAAATGGAGACTTATTGCCTGCTATATAAACTTTGCATGATGCCGTATAACTTCCTTTCTTCCATATTATAGAGTCATCACACAATCGCATTAAATCGATGTATTCACTTGATTGTTTTATAGTATCCACATTTATATTTCCTGTATATTTTTGATTTTCAATCAGCTGATTAATTTTATTGATCAACTCTTTTTTCTTCTCTCTAAAATATACCGATTGGAATCCTACAAGTTTTTCAACCAACGCATCCCTATATGAAACAAAAGCTATAGCTTTCTGCTGTTTACCCATCGTTGCAGATGCAAATGGTGCTTTTAGCTCATAATAGGTTTCTCCATACCAAGCCCAATTAAGATTATACGTAGAATTATTATTATCCTTGATTATTAACTCCATATTATTTCTCCAACCATTTCTTAAACAATGTCGCTTTCTCTTTGCTTATCACAATATTCTCATCCTTACATCCTTTCAATCTTACTATGAGTTTGGAACTGAAGTAAAAACTGATTTTTCTGATGCCATTAATGTTGGCGATATACTGTCGATTGAGACGGAAGAAACGGGCAGGGTCTAAAGCCTGCTCCAGGTCGTTCATGCTCATGGGCAGCGGATAGGATGTGCCGTCGACGGCAAACGCCGTGATGCGGTTGTCATGCATATTGATGTAGCATATGTCGTCAGCGCAGAGCATGCAAAGCTCGTCACCTTTCGTGATTAGGAAACGCTCGCGGTATTGGCGCGTGTCGTTAAGCACGTCGTGCAGCGGACTCACCACGGCAGACTGCTGCGCATAGCGGTTAAACCGCAGTTTGCCGATTGCGGCACGCAGCTCACCTGCGTCAATCGGCTTCATCAGATAGTCGAGTCCGTTGTTCTTTATCGCCTCCATTGCATATTCGTCGTAAGCCGTGGTGAAGATCACGAACGACTGCGGCATCACCTTGCGGAACGCTTCAAACACGTCACTGTCGGCAAGTCGGATGTCGGAAAAGATAAGGTCATAGTCGTTGTTGGCGGCAAGCTCCTCTGTCACCTCCACCACACTTTTCAGCGGTCCATGCACGTCTATCGTGTCGTCAATATCCATAATGAGCCTTTTCAGACGTCTAGCGCTGAAATGGTCGTCTTCTATAATCAATACCTTTTGCATCGTTCTTCTATTGTTTTCGTTTTATGATTGGCAGTCGCACCTCAAAGGCATCCTGACTGGCTACGAACTCTGGCTCTGCCTCGCCCTCCAGTCGGTAGCGTTGCTTCAGGTTGCTGATACCTATTCCGTACGACTCTATGCTCTGGTCGTTGGTCTGGTTGGTATATATGCGGTTGTTCTTTATGACGAGCATGTCGCCCTGGCGACCAAGAGACACATGAAGTTCGGTGCCGCTCTGCGGACAGTTGTGCTTCACGGCATTCTCGATGATAAGCTGTAGACTCAGCGAGAGAATACATTCGTTGCGGTCGCCGTGCAAATCGTCGGCGTGCAGGACGATGGCGTTGTCGTATCGCATGTTGAACAGCCCGATGTACGACTTGATGAAGTCGGTGCCGTCGGCAAGGGTTATATACTTCTTGTCGATATGCTGAAGTATGTAGCGGTAGATATGTGAGAGTTTCACGACATAGTCCTCAGCCATCTTCGGGTCCTCCCCTATCATTCCGGCAAGTGAACTAAGACTGTTGAACACGAAATGTGGGTCCAACTGCAGCATAAGGTATCGCTTCTGTAAGGCGAGGTTCTCCTTGCCTTTCAGAACAATCATGTCTGAAAAGTGCATCGAAAGGTGGATGAGTGCTACAAGACTCGCTATCAGTCCGAATAGGAAAGACGTTCCCCATATATCCTGCATCATAAGCTTAGGTGCTACAAGGCTCAGCAGCAGTTCGCAGCCACCAGCAATAAGCAGGTTGAAGCCCAACAACACCAGTCCGTTCTGCACGAACACACGGTGGCCCTGCCATTCGCGCCAAAAGCGCTGCTGTTTGAACAGCCATCGGTTGAGATACAAACTCGAAAGCGAGAACAAACCGCAGAGTGCAAAGTCAACAAGCAACTCAGGATACAGTCCGCTTACAGACTGTAGGAAGTCGGGCAGGTCTACCAATATCCAAATGATGTCGTACAGGAAGAAGAAGATAAGCGAGTAGACAAGCCACTCAAGGAAAGAGTTCTTGGATCTATGCATAATTATATAATAAAATGATTATCCTTGCTCCAACAAGTTCTTATCTGTCAAGAAATCCAAGAGTCCGACAGTCAATACTCCGAGTTCGTCCTCCTTGCGATGAATGTCATCACCAACAATGACAATCTTACGAAAGTGGTCATTGATTGACAATAATGGGC
>ERZ773221.2534-NODE-2534-length-13985-cov-4.601149_pt1 | contig 13985 bp, 7 predicted proteins | sample MGYA00580994_ERZ773221 | MGnify/ENA primary metagenome ERZ773221 (study PRJEB29015, sample SAMEA2737758) | human gut metagenome | biome: human gut; feature: human-associated habitat; material: faeces | place: China | collected 2012 ... | reverse complement strand
AGTTGACAACAATGGTAACGGCAAATTTCACTTTTTAGTGAACGGCAAACCGGTATTTGTTTTAGGGACCAACTGGGTTCCGACTGATGCTCTTCCTGCTCGCGGAGATACCCGAGCACCAGGAATTTTAGAACTGGTAGACGATATCGGATGCAATGCCATTCGCATTTGGGGCGGCGGAAAGTATGAGCAGGACAGCTTTTATCGCCTTTGTGACCAAAAAGGGATTTTGGTTTGGCAGGACTTTATGTTCGCTTGTACCCCTTATCCGTCTGACCCTACATTCTTGAAGCGGGTAGAGGAGGAAGCTTGCTACAACATCCGCCGTCTTCGCAACCACCCTTCGCTGGCTATGTGGTGTGGCAACAATGAGATATTGGAAGCCTTGAAATATTGGGGGTATCAGAAAAAATACACTCCGGAAATCTATCAGGAAATGATGTCCGGTTACGACAAACTCTTCCGTGAACTACTTCCCGCCAAGGTGAAAGAACTCGATGCTGACCGCTTTTATATCCATAGCTCCCCTTATCTAGCCAACTGGGGACGTCCCGAATCATGGGGAATAGGCGATAGCCATAATTGGGGTGTTTGGTACGGACAGAAACCTTTTGAATCATTGGATACCGACTTGCCACGTTTCATGAGCGAATTTGGTTTCCAATCCTTCCCTGAGATGAAAACTATTGCTACATTCGCAGCTCCTGAAGATTATCAAATCGAATCGGAAGTGATGAATGCCCACCAAAAGAGTAGTATTGGCAATGCTTTGATCCGTACTTACATGGAACGTGACTATATCGTACCTGAGAAATTTGAGGACTTTGTATACGTCGGACTGGTTTTGCAAGGCCAGGGAATGCGTCATGGCTTGGAAGCTCACCGTCGTAACCGTCCTTATTGCATGGGTACTCTATACTGGCAGTTGAACGATAGCTGGCCCGTCGTTTCATGGTCGAGTATCGACTATTATGGTAACTGGAAAGCTTTGCATTATCAGGCGAAACGTGCTTTTGCTCCTATTCATATCAACCCTATTCAGCGGAATGACAGCTTATGTGTCTACCTTCTTTCCGATCGCCTTGATACGTTGGAGAAAATGACATTAGAAATGAAAGTCATAGACTTTGAGGGAAAAAAGATCAGTAAACCGATGCTATTGAAATCTTTGTCGGTTCCTGCAAATACCTCTCAATGTGTATATCGGACAAAACTTGACGTCTTACTGTCTTCGACAAAACGCCCGCTTTCGGAAGAACTCCTCCACTGCTTCATGCTGCTTACCTTGAAAGACAAATCCGGACATGTGGTAGATGAAACGGTTTATTTCTTTGCAAAGACCAAAGACCTGCTTTTGCCCGAAACGACTATTTCCTATAAAATGAAGCAGACAGATGGCGAATGCGAACTGACACTTCTTTCTCCTGTTTTGGCAAAAGACGTCTTTATCGAAGTACCATTACAGGGTGCCCGTTTTAGTGACAACTTTTTCGATCTTCTGCCCGGAGAACGTAAAACGATTCTCATTACTTCTCCTCAAATAAAGAAAGGGGAGGAACTGCCTCTGACTGTGAAGCATATTCGTGAGACCTATAATTAAATAATTCTATTAATAACTTAACACCTAATTTTTTAGTTTATGAAACAACTCTTAAAATTAACGGGATGTCTGGCGGTAGCAGGGCTTTTTGCCTCTTGTCAATCGGCTCAGCAAGAAGCTGATTACCAGATTATTCCCATGCCTCAGGAAATTGTAACAGCCTCGGGAAACCCCTTCATTCTGAAGAGTAGTGTGAAGATTCTCTATCCGGAAGGTAATGAGAATATGCAACGTAACGCGAAATTTCTGGCAGACTACTTGAAAACAGCTACCGGAAAAGATTTTGTTATCGAAGCCGGAACAGAAGGAGAGAATGCAATTGTACTGGCACTTGGGACAGAATCCGAAAATCCGGAATCTTACCAATTGAAAGTTACCGGTGACGGAATTACAATCACTGCTCCTACAGAGGCCGGAGTATTTTACGGAATTCAATCATTGCGTAAGTCATTGCCTGTCGCAATAGGTGCGGAGATTGCTTTGCCTGCAGTAGAGATAAAGGATGCTCCCCGTTTCGCTTATCGTGGCGCACATTTTGATACGAGTCGTCATTTCTTTACTGTAGATGAAGTGAAGACTTATATTGATATGATGGCTTTGCATAATATGAATCGTTTCCATTGGCATATTACTGAAGACCAAGGTTGGCGTCTGGAAATCAAGAAATACCCGAAACTGACGGAAATAGGTTCTAAGAGAACGGAAACAGTTATCGGACGTAACTCCGGTGAATATGACGGCAAACCTTATGGTGGTTTCTATACGCAGGAAGAGGCTAAGGAAATAGTAGCGTATGCTGCCGAACGTTATATCACGGTTATCCCCGAGATTGACCTTCCGGGACATATGCAGGCTGCTCTTGCCGCTTATCCCGAATTAGGTTGTACTGGCGGTCCGTATGAAGTTTGGAGACAATGGGGTGTATCTGAAGATGTGCTTTGTGCCGGAAACGATCAGGTATTGAAATTCCTCGAAGACGTATATGCTGAATTGATTGAGATCTTCCCGTCAGAATATATCCATGTGGGTGGTGACGAATGCCCGAAAGTACGCTGGGAGAAATGCCCGAAATGTCAGGCACGTATCAAGGCATTGGGGTTAAAATCGGATGATAAACATAGTAAGGAAGAACGTTTGCAGAGTTTCGTAATCAATCACATTGAGAAATTCCTGAACGACCACGGACGTCAGATTATTGGTTGGGATGAAATTCTCGAAGGCGGACTGGCTCCTAATGCAACCGTTATGTCATGGCGTGGAGAAAGAGGTGGTATCGAAGCTGCCAAACAGAAACACGATGTGATTATGACACCGAATACCTATTTGTATTTCGACTATTATCAGACGAAAGATACGGAAAACGAACCTCTCGGAATTGGTGGTTATCTGCCGCTTGAAAGAGTATATAGTTACGAACCGATGCCGACTTCCCTTACTCCGGAAGAACAAAAATATATTAAGGGTGTGCAAGCTAATCTCTGGACTGAATATATTCCTACTTTCTCTCATGCGCAATATATGGTATTGCCTCGTTGGGCTGCATTGTGTGAAATCCAGTGGTCTACTCCCGACAAGAAGAACTATGAAGACTTCCTGTCTCGTTTGCCGCAACTGATTAAGTGGTATGATGCAGAAGGATACAATTATGCAAAACATGTGTTTAACGTAACAGCCGAATATACGCCGAACCCGGCAGACGGTACACTGGACATCACGTTGTCTACCATTGACAATGCCCCTATCCACTATACATTGGACGGTACGGAACCTACTGCCGCTTCTCCGCTTTATGAAGGTATCCTGAAAATCAAGGAAAATGCAGACTTCTCCGCTATCGCTGTTCGTCCTACCGGAAACAGCCGTGTGATTTCAGAGAAGATCAATTTCAGTAAGTCCAGCATGAAGCCGATTGTAGCTAATCAACCGGTCAACAAACAATATATGTTTAAAGGTGAATCTACACTAGTAGACGGACTGAAAGGAAATGGCAACTATAAGACCGGTCGTTGGATTGCATTCTATAAAAACGATATGGATATGACTATCGACCTTCAGCAACCTACCGAGATTTCGAGCGTTGCTATTTCTACTTGCGTAGAGAAGGGAGACTGGGTGTTTGATGCAAGAGGATTTTCCGTAGAAGTATCAGACGACGGTAAGAACTTTACCAAAGTAGCTTCCGAAGAATACCCTGCTATGGAACAAAGTGATAAGAATGGTATCTACGAACATAAATTGTCATTCACTCCGGTGAAAACTCAGTATGTAAAGGTGGTTGCCTTGTCTGAAAGTAAAATACCGGAATGGCATGGAGGCAAAGGAAATCCTGCTTTCTTGTTTGTAGATGAAATCACAGTAGATTAATGAATATAAGAAATAGATGCACTAAAGTTTGTCTTTTCTTATGGGTATTGGGGATGTGCTTTGCGGCACATCCTCTTCATGCACAGTCCGTAATCCCTGTCCCTCTGAAAATAGAGCAGGGTACGGGCTCTTTTTTACTCTCAGAGAAAACAAAACTTTATACAAACATTCAAGGTGGAGAAGCTCGACTTCTGGAAAGCTATCTGCAAGCATTACCGGTTCATCTAAAGAAAGGAAAGAAAAAAGATACGCAGAACGTACTTTCTCTGTTGATAACCGAAAAGAGCGAACAGTTGCCTTCTCCCGAAAGTTATACCCTGTCCGTCACTCCGGAACGAATCCTTATCCGTGCAACATCGGGAGCGGGATTGTTCTACGGAATCCAGACACTGTTGCAATTATCTCAGCCTTCGGAAACAGGCTATTCCATTGCTTCTGTTGAAGTGCAGGATAGTCCTCGTTTCGCTTATCGCGGCTTAATGCTGGATGTATCCCGTCATTTCTTTTCTAAAGAATTTGTGAAGAAACAGATAGACGCATTGGCATTCTATAAGATCAACCGCCTGCATCTGCACCTTACAGATGCGGCAGGCTGGCGAATTGAAATCAAGAAATATCCTTTGCTTACAGAATTTGCAGCCTGGCGTACTGACGCCAATTGGAAGACGTGGTGGAACGGCGGACGTAAGTACCTCCGTTTCGACGAGCCTGGAGCTTCCGGAGGTTACTATACACAGGATGATATTCGCGAAATCGTAGAATATGCTCGTCAGCATTTCATCACGATTATTCCGGAGATTGAAATGCCTGCCCACTCGGAAGAAGTGCTGGCAGCTTATCCGCAACTCTCTTGCGCGGGTGAGCCTTACAAGAACGCGGACTTCTGTATCGGAAACGAAGAAACGTTCACCTTTTTGGAAAATGTGCTGACCGAGGTCATGGCGCTTTTCCCTTCCGAATACATTCACATAGGAGGTGACGAAGCCGGTATGGCAGCGTGGAAAACTTGCCCGAAATGCCAAAAGAGAATGAAAGACGAACATCTCTCTCACGTGGACGAACTGCAAAGTTATCTGATTCATCGTATTGAGAAGTTCCTGAACGATCATGGTCGACGTCTGCTCGGCTGGGACGAGATATTGAAAGGAGGACTGGCTCCTAACGCGACTGTAATGTCATGGCGGGGAGAAGAAGGCGGTATTACAGCTGTAACTTCCGGACACCGGGCTATCATGACGCCGGGTGGCTACTGTTATCTGGATAGTTATCAGGACGCTCCGTACTCTCAGCCGGAAGCGATTGGTGGATACTTGCCATTGAAAAAAGTCTATTCTTACAATCCGGTTTCTACTTCATTGTCGGCGGAACAAGCGAAACTTGTGTATGGTGCGCAAGTTAATCTCTTTACTGAATATGTCCCGACTCCCGAACACGTGGAATATATGCTATATCCACGTACGCTGGCATTGGCGGAAGTTGCCTGGTCGGCTCCGGAACGTAAGTCATGGCCGGACTTCCATGCACGTGCCCTGAAAGCGGTAACGGATTTGCAGGCGAAAGGCTATCACACTTTCGATTTGAAGAGTGAGATCGGAAGTCGGCCGGAATCTTTACAACCCCTTACGCATCTGGCATTGGGAAAGAAAGTGATCTATAACGCTCCTTACAACTCCTCTTATGCAGCACAAGGTGATGTGACTTTGACCGACGGTATCCGTGGCGACTGGACTTACGGTGACGGTGCATGGCAGGGATTTATCTCGAAGAACCGCCTCGATGTAACCGTTGATATGGAAAACGAGACCACTATTCATTCAGTCACAGCAGCTTTCATGCAGGTAGTGGGAGCTGAAGTATTCTTGCCTGCGTCTGTGGTTATTTCAGTTTCCGATGACGGAGTCAATTTTACGGAACTGAAGCATCAGGACTTTGTTGTTAACAAGGAAGAAGCAATCAAGTTTTCCGATGTTTCGTGGGAAGGAACCGTCAAGGGACGCTATGTACGTTATCAGGCGCGTGCCGGCAAAGAACTGGGTGGCTGGATATTTACTGATGAAATCATAGTGAAGTAAGCAAATCCCTCGGTAAAACTCGAAAAAAGAGTCATATTGCGGCTATTAATATCAATAAAAGAAGGAATCTACTCAACCAGATTCCTTCTTTTTTTGTTATATTTGTATTATTACCTTAAAAACTGATAGTTATGATACGACAACACGGTAAACTAACTTTTCTTAGCTTTCTTCTGGTAGTTTTGTGCGGAAATACATTTGCACAGAAGATTCCTGTCATTCCTCTGGACTTGGATTCCTTGATAACGGTAGGCTATGCTACCGGAAGTCTGAAAACCCTCTCCGGTTCTGTGGAGAAAATTACGGAGAAACAAATGAACAAAGACCAGGTAACCAATCCTTTGGAAGCGATTCGGGGTAGGGTACCGGGTTTGACTATTCAACGGGGTACGAATGGACCCGCAGCTCTGGATGCAGTGCGCCTGCGTGGAACCACTTCACTGACTAGTGGTAACGATCCTCTGATTATTGTCGATGGAGTGTTTGGCGACCTTAGTATGCTGACCTCCATTTACCCCACAGATATCGAAAGTTTCACGATTCTGAAAGATGCTTCCGAAACGGCACAATACGGTTCACGTGGTGCTTCCGGTGTGATTGAAGTCACCACTAAAAAAGGAATGCAGGGTAGGACGCAGGTAGCCTACAACGGTAGTTTCGGCATTTCTACTGTCTACAAGAATCTTAAAATGTTGTCGGGAGACGAGTTCCGTAGCGTAGCTTCCGAACGCGGTATCTCTATTTTAGATAAAGGTAATAATACTAACTTCCAGAAAGAAATACAACAGACAGGTCTGCAACAGAATCATCACGTCGCTTTCTATGGAGGCTCCAGCACGTCGAGCTACCGTGTATCACTTGGTTTTATGGATCGTCAGGGGGTGATTTTGAATGAAGATATGAAGAATTTCACTTCCAATATGAACATGAACCAAAAGATGTTCGATGGCTTCTTCGACTGCGAACAGGGGGTGTTCGGTTCTATCCTGAAAAATCATAATCTGGTTGACTATCAGAAAACCTTCTATTCGGCGGCAACCTTTAACCCGACGTATCCTAACCATAAAGATCCCGTTACTAACTCGTGGGACGGCATCACTACCGCCAGTCAGATAACAAACCCGTTGGCATGGATGCAGGTGGACGATGACGACGCTACTTCGCATATCAGTACACACGCCCGTTTCACCTTCAATTTGATGAAAGAATTGAAATTGGTACTGTTCGGTGCCTATACCTATAATATAGTTGAAAATTCGCAATATCTCCCCACCTCTGTTTGGGCGAACGGGCAGGCTTATAAAGGAACAAAGAAAATGGAGTCCCTCCTCGGAAATATGATGCTGACTTATAAAAAAGGCTGGAAAAAGCACTTCTTCGACGTCCTGGCATTAGCCGAACTCCAGAAAGAAACGTACACGGGATATTATACCACAGTCAGCAATTTCAGCACGGATAAGTTCGGCTACAACAATTTGCAAGCCGGTGCAGTCCGTCTGTGGGAGGGGACAAATTCGTACTACGAACAACCCCGTCTCGCATCTTTTATGGGACGTTTCAACTATACGTATGCCGATCGTTATGTCCTGACGCTGAATGCCCGTACGGACGCTTCCTCCAAGTTTGGAGCAAATCATAAGTGGGGCTTCTTTCCCTCCATATCTGCCGCATGGGTAGTCAGTGAGGAAAAGTTTATGAAACGTTTGCCAGTGGTTGATAATTTGAAATTTCGTATCGGTTACGGTCTGGCGGGTAACCAGAGTGGAATTGACTCGTATACTACACTGAATCTGGTAAAGCCGAACGGAGTTGTTCCGGTAGGCAACTCTGCCGTTGTCTCATTGGGTGATTTGAGGAATACGAACCCCGACTTGAAGTGGGAAGTGAAACACACTTTCAATACAGGTTTTGACGTAGCTTTGTTTGGTAACCGTCTGTTACTTTCCGCTAACTACTACAATTCTCGAACAACGGATATGCTTTATCTGTATAATGTGAGTGTACCGCCTTTCACTTACAACACTTTACTGGCTAATATCGGCTCCATGCGTAACTGGGGTACGGAAATAGCTATTGGTATCACTCCTCTGAAAACAAAAGATATGGAATTGAACATTAATGCCAATGTCACCTTCCAACGTAACAAACTTCTCTCATTAAGCGGAATGTACAACGGCGAAATGATTTCCGCGCCTGAATACAAGAGCCTTGCCAGTCTCGACGGAGCCGGCTTCCACGGTGGCTACAACCACATCGTCTATCAAATGGTCGGTCAACCGTTAGGTGTTTTTTATTTGCCTCATAGCACCGGACTGGTGTCCGACGGGAACGGTGGATACACCTATGGTATTGCGGACTTGAACGGTGGTGGTGTCAATCTTGAAGACGGCGAAGACCGCTATGTGGCAGGGCAAGCCGTGCCCAAAACAATTCTGGGTTCGAACATCAGCTTCCGTTACAAACGCTTCGATCTTTCGGTGCAGATCAACGGAGCTTTCGGCCATAAAATCTATAACGGAACATCACTGACGTATATGAACATGAATATCTTCCCTGACTACAATGTGATGAAATCCGCGCCGAAGCAGAACATTAAGGACCAGACTGCCACTGACTATTGGCTGGAAAAAGGCAATTACGTAAACTTTGACTACGTGACGCTTGGTTGGAATGTACCAATCGAGAAGGTGCAGAAACTCAAGAAGTACGTCCGTTCTTTGCGTCTTGCCTTCACGGTCAACAACTTGGCGACGATTTCCGGCTATTCAGGGCTATCACCGATGATTAACAGTTCTACGGTAAACTCTACTTTGGGGGTGGATGATAAACGTAACTACCCGTTGGCACGTACCTATACATTGGGATTGAGTATTAACTTTTAACGGAGGATGAGAAGATGAAAGAATATTTGAAAAAGATTAGTTTGGTGCTTGCTACGTGTACGTTCTTGTTTTCCTGCGATAAATTTCTGGAAGAAAATCCGAAAGATAAGTTGCCCGAAGATGATGTGTATAATTCCATTTCGGAAGTCTATCTCAATGCTGTTGCCTCGCTCTATACTTATGTGGGCGGTTACAGCGACAGCCAGGGATTGCAGGGAACGGGCAGAGGTGTCTATGATCTCAATACTTTCACTACTGATGAAGCTATTATCCCTACGCGCGGTGGTGACTGGTACGACGGTGGCTTTTGGCAGGGATTATTTCTCCATGATTGGGGTATTGAGAATGATGCCATTCAAGCTACATGGGAGTATCTTTATAAAGTCGTAATGCTTAGTAATAAGTCGCTCGAACGAATCGACAAATTCGCAGAAACCCATTCTGATGCGGAACTCCCGGCTTATCGAGCGGAAGTGCGTGCTATGCGTGCGATGTACTACTATTATCTGCTGGATTTGTTTGGCCGTGTGCCTTTGGTGCAGTCTTCTTCTCCTGCGATGAAAGACATCGTTCAAAGCGAGCGGAAGACAGTATTCGAATTTATATTCAAGGAATTACAGGAAGTGGCTCCATTACTTTCGGAGGTACACAGCAATCAGACCGGGCCTTATTATGGGCGTATCACTCGTCCGGTGGTTACTTTCTTGTTGGCAAAACTGGCACTGAATGCCGAAGTTTATACCGATAACGACTGGACGGACAACGAACGTCCCGACGGAAAAAATATCAAGTTCATGGTAGACGGTAATGAACTCAATGCCTGGGAGACGGTCATATACTACTGCGACCAACTGAAAGTTATGAATTATAAACTGGAATCGGAATACGAGACTAACTTCTCTATCTTCAATGAACCGTCCGTAGAGAATATATTCACGATCCCGATGAATAAAACATTGTATACCAATCAGATGCAATACCTTTTTCGTTCCCGTCATTACAACCATGCCAAAGCTTACGGGCTAAGCGGTGAGAATGGTCCCAGTGCAACGATTGAAGCACTCGAAACTTTCGGTTATGGGACAGCTGCCCAAGACCCTCGCTTCGACATCTGTTATTTTGCAGGAGAAATGTATGACTTGAAAGGAGACATTATCAAGCTGGACGACGGTACTGTTTTGGTATATCTCCCTTGGGAAGTAGCATTGGATATCACCGACACCCCGTATGAGCAAACGGCAGGTGCCCGTATGAAAAAGTATGAAGTAGACCCCACCGCCACAAAAGACGGAAAATTAATGGAGAATGACATTGTCCTGTTCCGCTACGCGGACGCTTTACTGATGAAGAGCGAAGCTAAAGTACGCAACGGTGAAAACGGAGACGTCGAGCTAAATCAAGTCCGGAGCCGGGTAAAGGCCGCTCGCCGTCCCGCTACTTTGGAGAATATACTTTCCGAACGCCAGCTTGAATTGGCTTGGGAGGGTTGGAGGCGTCAGGACCTTATCCGCTTCGGAATGTTTACTCGTGCATACAACAGCCGTCCTCAATTACCAAACGAGGAAACTGGTTATACTACCGTATTCCCTATTCCCGAGAAAATACGGGTGATGAATACAAAGCTAGTACAGAATCCGGGGTATTGAGTGGGTTTTAAATAACAAACGCTCCATGTGTCACTAGGCATTCATGGAGCGTTTAATTATTAATAGGAAGAAATTTTTATGTAAGTTTTAATCGAAGAAACTTTTGAACTTCTTGAAGATCTTTTCCTTCACTGACGTACTCGGCTTGAAATTATCCGAATCTTCCATTTTTTCAAGCGCACTCTTTTCCTCCTTGTTGAGAGCTTCTGGCACATAGATACTGACATTCACGAGCAAATCCCCTGTTCCGTATCCATTCACGTTCGGCAATCCTTTACCGCGTAGACGAAGTACCTTTCCCGGTTGAGTACCTGAGTCAATCTTTACCTTCACCTTTCCGTCGATGGTCGGGATCTCCACAGCCCCGCCCAAAGCGGCAGTGGGAAAACTCAACAACAAGTTATAAATCAGATCATTCTCGTCACGAATCAAGTCTGGATGCGGTTCTTCTTCTACGAGAATCAGTAAATCTCCCGGCACGCCGTTATGCTTGCCGGCATTTCCTTTGCCACTCATAGAAAGTTGCATGCCTTCTGCCACTCCGGCAGGTATCTGCACTGTCACTACTTCCTCACCGTAAACGATTCCATCGCCACTACACTTCTTACACTTGTTCTTGATGATTTTACCCTCACCGTTACAAGTAGAGCAGGTGGCACGCGTTTGCATCGTCCCTAAAATAGTCTGCTGGTTACGGATCACCGTACCACTACCTTTACAAGTTGGACACGTTTCCGAACCGCCGTCCCCTTCGGCACCACTACCGTGGCACTGGTCACACGGCACATATTTCTTGAGCTTGAACTTTTTCTCCACTCCGGTAGAGATTTCTTTCAACGTCAGTTTCACCTTTACGCGCAGGTCACTTCCGCGATACCGTCGCTGCTGCGAACCTCCTCCGCCGCCGAATCCGCTGAAACCACCGAATCCTCCTCCGCGACCTCCGAAGATGTCACCGAACATGGAGAAAATATCATCCATAGACATACCTTCGCCACCGAAACCGCCGAACGGCCCACCGTTACCTGCCGCACCGCTCACTCCTGCGTGGCCGAACTGGTCGTAACGCGAGCGCTTATCCGGGTTACTTAATACATCATACGCCTCGGCCGCTTCCTTGAACTTTTCTTCTGCCTCCTTGTCACCCGGATTCTTGTCGGGGTGATATTGAATCGCTTTCTTGCGGTAGGCTTTTTTAATTTCTTCTACTGTGGCTGTCTTCGTTACCTCCAGTACTTCATAATAGTCTCTTTTCTCTGCCATGCTTTTATTGATTCAAGTTCTTCTTATTCTCCAACTACCACTTTGGCGTGACGGAGTACTTTATCGTTCAATGTATATCCCGTCTGTACGCAATCCAGGATTTTACCTTTCTGTGCTTCCGACGGTGCGGGAATTACGGCGATAGCCTCGTGGTAATCAGTATTCAGCGGTTGGTCTTTCGTTTCGATCACCTTCACACCGTTTTGTGCCAGGGTAGCCATGAATTTATTATAAATCAGTTCGACACCTTCTTTCACAGCTTGGACATCCGTAGCCGTTTCCATCGTTTTGATGGCACGTTCGAAATCATCCACCACCGGAAGAATACTGCTAAGGCTCTTTTCGCCACCGTTCAGGATCAGTTCCGCTTTCTCCTTCATAGTGCGTTTCCGGTAATTGTCGAACTCGGCGGAGAGACGCAAATATTTATCCTTCTGCTCCTCAATGGTCTCCTGAGCCGTCTCCAGTTCCTTTTCCAATTCCTCTTCGTGAGTCATCGGGGCGGCATTTTCCGCTTGTTCGTCCTGCGGTTGTTCTTCCGCGTTATTCAGAGTTTCCTCAACGTTGAGTTCTTCTTCCTTCACTTTTTTTTCTTTAGGGTCCATATCTATTTCTGTTTTTTATTCATAATATCAAAATCACATGCAAAAACTTTGCCAAGTTGGTGTTTTTGCCAAAAAACTCTGCAAAGGTAATACTTTTATGTCAGATTGGCACATACGGGATAGTTCATTATTCATTTTAAATGTCTACCTTTGCACACTCAAATTGAAAAGTGTAAATAGTTAAATAGTAAATAGGTAAGATGATTACAGTTTCAAACGTTTCGGTACAGTTTGGTAAAAGAGTGTTGTTTAATGACGTAAACCTGAAATTTACGAGTGGTAACTGCTATGGTATTATCGGCGCAAACGGTGCGGGAAAATCTACATTCCTCCGTACGATTTACGGAGATTTGGATCCGACTACCGGTTCGATTGTTCTGGGACCGGGCGAGCGCCTCTCCGTGTTGAGTCAAGACCACTTCAAATGGGATGCTTTTACCGTTATGGATACCGTAATGATGGGGCATACCGTGTTGTGGGATATCATGAAACAGCGCGAAGAACTCTATGCTAAAGAAGACTTTACAGACGAAGATGGACTGAAAGTGTCCGAACTGGAAGAACGGTTCGCTGAACTGGACGGCTGGAATGCCGAGAGTGACGCAGCCATGTTGTTGAGCGGTTTGGGAATCAAAGAAGATAAGCACTACACACTGATGGGCGAATTGAGTGGTAAAGAGAAAGTACGTGTCATGCTAGCGCAGGCATTGTACGGAAATCCTGATAACCTCCTTCTCGACGAACCTACCAATGATTTGGATATGGAGACAGTGACATGGCTGGAAGAATATCTTTCCAACTTTGAACATACGGTGCTTGTTGTGAGCCACGACCGTCACTTCCTCGACTCCGTCTGTACGCATACAGTCGATATTGACTATGGAAAGATCAATATGTTTGCCGGTAACTACAGTTTCTGGTACGAATCCAGCCAGTTGGCCCTCCGTCAGCAGCAGAACCAGAAGGCGAAGGCTGAGGAGAAGAAGAAAGAGCTCGAAGAATTTATCCGCCGTTTTAGTGCCAACGTAGCGAAGAGTAAGCAGACCACCAGCCGCAAGAAAATGCTGGAAAAACTGAATGTAGAAGAAATTAAACCTTCTTCACGCAAGTATCCGGGTATTATCTTCACTCCCGAACGCGAGCCGGGCAATCAGATTCTCGAAGTTGCCGGATTGAGCAAGAAGACGGAAGAAGGCGTAGTGCTTTTCAACGATGTCAACTTCAATGTAGAAAAGGGAGACAAAATTGTATTCCTGTCACGCAACCCGCGTGCCATGACTGCACTTTTTGAAATCATCAACGGAAATATAAAACCGGATTCGGGAACCTTCAACTGGGGGGTGACTATCACCACCGCTTACTTGCCTTTGGACAATACCGACTTCTTCAATACGGACCTGAACTTGGTGGACTGGTTGAGCCAGTTTGGCGAAGGAAACGAAGTGTATATGAAGAGTTTTCTCGGGCGTATGCTGTTCTCCGGTGAGGAAGTACTGAAGAAAGTGAGCGTACTTTCCGGAGGTGAAAAAATGCGTTGTATGATTGCCCGTATG
>ERZ773221.2527-NODE-2527-length-14012-cov-6.355807_pt1 | contig 14012 bp, 4 predicted proteins | sample MGYA00580994_ERZ773221 | MGnify/ENA primary metagenome ERZ773221 (study PRJEB29015, sample SAMEA2737758) | human gut metagenome | biome: human gut; feature: human-associated habitat; material: faeces | place: China | collected 2012 ... | reverse complement strand
GGCAGGCAATCCCAAGCCTTTTACTTATCGTAATCGTAATCGGAGGTATCCTTGGAGGTATCTTCACAGCAACAGAAGGTTCTGCTATCGCAGTAGTATATGCAACAGTATTATCACTTATATACAGAGCATTTAAGCTTAAGGATATTCCTAGAATTGTCCTTGAGGCAGCTAAGACAACAGGTATTATCACATTCATGATCGGTCTTTCATCTATTATGTCATGGGCTATGGCATTTACAGGAATTCCAGATATGATTGCAAGTGCAATACTTGGTCTTACAACTAATAAGTTCCTTATATTACTTCTTATAAATGTATTATTACTTGTAGTTGGTACATTTATGGATGTAACACCAGCAATACTTATATTTACACCAATCCTTTTACCAATCTGTAAGTCACTTGGTATGGATGCTATCCACTTTGGTATCTTACTCTGCTTCAACTTATCAATTGGTACAATAACACCTCCTGTAGGAACAATCCTTTTCACAGGATGCCGTGTTGGTGGAACAACAATCGAGAGCGTTATAAAGACACTGCTTCCTTACTTCGGAGTAATCCTTATAGCATTGTTACTTGTAACATATATTCCTCAGATATCAATGTTCCTTCCACATATACTTGGACTGGTATAATTAATATCTCATAAATAAATTGATTGTTTTTGATAAACTTGATAAATAAATAATGCCGCAGGTCAGATATAAAAGCTGATTTATGTGGATTAAATAATTACATAATGATACAAATGTGGAATACCCTTCACATTTATATAAAACTTTTTTCCTAATATTATACAAAGAGACACCGTGGTGGCTGAAAGGCTGACGCGGTGTTTCTTTGTATTTTTTTATTAATTATTCGAGTTATGAATTTTGTTGTGGATAACGCCTGGATATATAGTACTAATGTACTAAAAAAAGACGAATAAAAGCTAAAAAATTCAGTGGTTGATATATAAACTGAAAAAATATTAGTTGTATAAAATTAGTGCAGGTTGTATTCTTTAGTTAAAACAGGTGGACAAATTTTGTCCAAAGTCAACAAAAAAGACAGTGCATATAAAAACAATTAATGATAGTAATTATAGGTTTCTTATGCATGGAAAGGGAGAAAAGATGAAGAAATCAGTAAGGAAGAAAGGATGGTTTAAGAGAATATCGGCTGTGATTATGGCTGTGGCTTTAATCCTGTCGGGGCTCTATATACCGGATGGGCTGTTTGCGGTTAAGGCGAAGGCGGCGGAGAGTATGTCTGCTACATGGACATATGAAGATACGAACGATAAAATGTATGATAGCAATGGTAATAACGTTACAAAGTTGCAAAAAAATAGTGGAAAATTACTTAATTCAAAAGGTGATGAATTAGTAATTGATGCTACATCAGGCAAGTTTTCAAGCAATGGAAGCAATGCATATCAGACTAATAATGGTACTGTACTTACATTTCCTGTAGTTGCAGGTGCAGGTAATTGTACAATTACTCTGAAGTCAGAAAGTGCATTAACTGTTTCTGATATCGAGTTAGATGGTATGGAAGATGTTACTGTACAATCTAAAGGAAGCAAAATATATGAGATAACAGGATATGTAAAGAAAAATGCAGAGAATGTGGCTCTTACAATAGGTATTAATACATATCTGTATTCTATGCAGATAGACTCTTCCACAAGCGCTGCAACAACATCAGCAGCATTTTCTGCTGATAAGCTTAGCGAGTTTGAAACAGGGAAGACAATTTCAGCAGAGTGGAGCTATGATAATACAATTTCAGATAATAAGACAACTATCCAATCAGGCAATGGAACATATACTAATTCAGATGGTGATGTGTTATATGTAGATGCATCTAGTGGAAAGTTTGCGCCTAGTTCATCAAATAAAAGAATTCAGGTTAATCTTAAAACTCAATTAACAATGCCTGCAATGGGTGATAAAGCGGTAATCAGGCTTACGGCATATAAGAATACTTGTGATGATAAGGACGAAAATGAAGAAAAAGTAAAAGATATATCGAATATATTAGGTAAATATCTTGATTTATCAGGTCGAGTATTAGAAAAGGCAGAGTGTGTTTCATGTGCTGCTAATTCAGAAGATAAGAATTATCTTGATTTGGAATTTGTTTGTTATCTCACAGGTGATGAGGGAGAACTTACATTAAACTTTTTAAATACAACTGACGGAAAAAATAATTATATCAAGTCCCTCTCAATACAATGTGAAGAACTTGAAAAGACAGCAATCAAAGTAACTGTCACATCTTCATCAACTATCCCAGATGGAACTTGTGTAGTTGCAACTAATAAGACTACAGGATTACAGTATTCTGGTGAAATATCAGATAAGATGTATTCTATTGAAGTTCCAGTAGAAGATACAGAAATGGAATATGAGTTATCTATAAGCAATCCTGCTTATATTATAACTAGTGACATAACATCAGTAAAGATTAGCAAGGAAGCTTCAAGTGAGGTGACAGCGGATATTACAATCATGAAGCTTTCAACTAAGACAGTAAGTGGTGCTATAACAGGCTTTGCAGATGACTATGATGTATCAGAGCTTGGAATAATATTTTCAACAGATGAAGATACAGAGTATGTACCAGAGGTTACTATAGCAGATGATAAGAAGTCATATTCTGCAAAGGTTGAAGAGGAAGTAACATATAGCGTTGCACTCACAGGCGTAGATGATTATGAGATAACATCTGCACACAGTGGAATAAGCTATACAGAAGACGGAACATTAGATATAACAGCTGGGCTTAAGCCAACATATGCTGTTACACTTAATCTTCCTGACGAACCAGACCTTACAGATAAAAATGTAACTTATACATATACAGATAAGAATAATGAAAAGTATGTATATAATTTTAGCTCACAGGACAGCATTAAGTTAAGAGAGGGTTCTTATACACTTACTCTTAGCGGCGACTTTATGGCACAGCCATATAAGATTAAGTCAGGAGCTGATATAACAGTTAAGTCAGAGGCAGTGACACAGAAGATTACATTTGAACAGATAACAAGCTGGTCTTTCGCATCTGAATTCAAGGATACAATACAGAATGAAGTTGCATATTACGATGGTCTTACATTAGACACTACTAATGGAAGGATAAGGGCTAATGGTAATTCAGCCCAGTTAAATGAAGGAACTAAGATTATCATACCAGTAAGTGGAAAATGTACTATATCAGTAGAGGCATATCAGGCAGCTTATGCTTTGTATACAATAGGTGGCAAAGCAGCAAGTACAACAACAGCAGTTACAACTTACAGATATGACTCAAAAGAGGCAGGTACAGTAGAGGTAGTATCTATAAGTAATAATGCCTATATCAAGTCAATATCAGTAGTATACGATGCCAAGGAAGTTGAATATGTCAAGCAGCCAAAGATGCCAGTGATAACAGGCAATACAGGTAATCTTGTGGTACAGCCGGAAGGACAGAGACTTAAGCTGACACAGACAGGCGGTACACTTTCAGCAGATGCCAGTGACAAAACAGCTATAAGTTCAACAGTAAGTTACTATGGCTTTGAAGAAACAGCAGATATTAATAAATTATCAGCAGATATAATTATTAATTCATGTGGAAATAGCTCAAGCAACGGTTTATTCTTTGGTGCTTATGACAGCAGCAAGATAGCTACAGTCGGTATAAGAAAGTCAACAGAATTAAAGCAGATATATTACAAAGGAACAAGTGAACCAGTTGGTGCAGGAAGTTCAGTAACAGGAACAGTTGATGTTGGTACAATGGTACATTTCGAGATGGTAAAGACAGACGAGGGTCTGGTTATATCTGTTACACCGAAAGGACAGAAAGAACAGCAGTTAGTGTACAAGTATACAAGTACAGAGTTGTTTAAGGCAGATAAAGTTGATACAGCAGTATCTTATGGTTTTGTATTAGCCGGAGTTGAGGCGACTATTAAGAATATGAAGTATGAAGCCACTGATGGGAAAGTTCTTTATGACCAGAATAAATGTTACAAGGCAGAAGGAACAGCACCTGAAATAGATACAGTCACAGCGGCAGGTTCAGACACAAGAGAATACATAGATGTAAGCTGGACTAATAAGGTAGAGGCAGACGGAGATGGCTTATATGTACTCGAAGTATCACAGGATAATGGAAGTACATGGAGTAAGGTTGAGTCTGCACTCACAGATACTTCATACAGATATGTATTAAAAGAAGCTGGCAATTACAAGTTCAGGGTAAGCGGAAAGCTTGGTGTTGACGGTGAGATTAATTCATACGTTGAATCAGATGATGTATATATATTGCCCGCACTTGATAAGCCAGTACTTAGTATATCATCAACAAGTGAGAAGATTAACCTTGCATGGGATAAGGTTGATGGAGCAGATACATATGAGGTGTATCGTTATTCATATGATGAAACAAGTGATAATGCTAAGCTTATAGCAACAGTAAGCGATTGTGCTTATGAAGATAGTGATGTTGAAGCTGAGATGCCATACTATTACTACGCTATAGCATATTCACATAAAGATGGCAAAGTTGATAATAATAGTAATCCATCTGAGGCAGTATGGGCAGTACCAAGTGCCGGACATACTGGTGAGTATGTATACGAAGACTCATCAGCAGGACTTACTATAACTAAAAGGTCATATAACACAGTATATGATGGAAAGCTTACACTTGAAGGTGTTGTTGAGAAGCAGTCAACAGTTACATTAAAGATTAATGGAAATGTTGCTGATGAACAGGCAGTAGGCGTTAAGGGAACATTTACATTTACAGATGAAGAGCTTTCAGCGGGAAGAAATGATGTTGAATTACTTATAACAGATAAAGATGGCAATGTAACAAGAGAAACATTTAATTATGTATATCTTACTAACTATAATAAGGTAGTTGATGCCTCATATAAAGGAACAGATGGCGATAAAGTTAATGGTATTCCTACATATAAGACAGTTCAGGCAGCAGTAAATTCAGTTGACAAGTCTAATGAAACAAGAGTAGTTATTCTTGTTAAGGAAGGCGATTATAATGAACATCTTGTTGTATCATCACCTTATATATCTCTTATAGGTGAAGATAGTGAAAAGACAAGAATATATTATGATGTTAATGAACTTGCCGGAGGTGACATGGGTGTGCGTTGTGCAGTACGTATTGTAAACACAGCACACAACTTTACGGCAGAGAATCTTACGTTCGAGAATACATATAAATATCTTGGAGATGGCAGTAAGAGTAATGAGTCAGCAGATGCATTAAGCAATGATGCTGATAACGCTTCATATATTAATGTAAGAATACTTGGTTATCAGGATACATTATGTGCTAACAAGGGTACACAGTATTATTACAAGTGTTACATAGCAGGTAATGTAGACTTTATATATGGTAATGAGCCAAGGGCATTATTCAACGACTGTAAGCTTGTATTCCGTTATAATGCTAACAAGAATTCAGGTTATGTATGTGCACCTAAGACTTCTGCGGATGCAGCATATGGACTTACATTTTATAAGTGCCAGGTTCTTTCAGAGGATGGATGCTCAGGTAATAAGTATTATCTTGCAAGACCTTGGGGAGCAGATGCTTATATAACATGGATAGACTGCTATATGGGTAAGATTATACGTGCAAATGCAGCTAATCCATATACAGATATGAGTGGTAATTCAGCCGCCGCAGCAAGATTTTATGAGTATGGAAGCTTTGGACCAGGATATGTTATTAATGCTAACAGAAGACAGATATCTAAGAATAAGGCAGATGAGATGATTAAGATTAATTATCTTGGATGGGATCCTTATACAGTATTTAGTGCTGTTGGTATTAATTATGCAGGAAATGTAACAACCAAAGCAGAACAGAAGTATGTAACAAAAGAATATGTATCAGATACCTACAATGAAAATGATGGTGATGATACAGGACTTTACAAGTATAATGTTGAAGGTTATGCAGCAAGTGCCGGTGTAACTGGTGGTGGCAATCTTCTTGAAGAGTCAAAGAATTATTATAAGGCAGGAAGTGCCGAAGAATTCTTAGATGCGATAAAGCGTGTTAAAGCCAGTGGACGTGCATCAGTTATAGAACTTACAGCGGATATAGCACTTGGCGATAAGGAAGTTGAAGGCTATTCAGAATATAAGTCATTTATAACTGCACATAAGAACTACCCACTTACACACCCAGACCTTATTGAGTCAGGTATATCAATGTTAAAGCTTGCAGGTATGAGCAATCTTACAATCTATTCTAAGAATGGTGCTAAGATTACACATACATGTATAGATATAACAGGTTCTGACAACATAATTATAAGAAACATTAAGTTTGATGAACTCTGGGAATGGGATGATGAAACAGAAGGTGGATATGACCGTAACGACTGGGATTATATGACTATAGAAAAGGGAAGCTCTAATATATGGATTGACCACTGTACTTTTTATAAGGCATATGATGGCGTTATAGATATTAAGACACCAACAGATAAGAGCAACATAACAATATCATGGTGTGAATTCTTTCCAGCAAGTGATGGTGGAACATTCTTTGATAATATGATGAATGCTATGAAGGCTAATCCGGATGGATATGCATATTATAAGCATTTGCTTGAATCTGGAATGACACATGAACAGATATGTAATTATGCATATGGACAGAAGAAAACACATCTTCTTGGACAGAGCGATGAGGATACATCATCTAAGAATATAACAGTAACATTTGCTAATAACTACTATAAGGATTCTATGGACAGAATGCCTAGATTAAGATTCGGTACAGCACATGTGTATAATTGTATTATGGATGCACAGAATCTTAGGAATTATCGTCTGGATATAGAAAAAACAGCAGGTTCAGAGTATGCAAAGAAGATAGTAAGTAATGGTGCTTCATCTAACTGTGGAGCACATATGCTGCTTGAGAACTGTTATATGTCAGGTATGACTAATGTACTTATAAGTGGTAATGGAAGCAGTGCAGCCGGATATATCAATGCATTTAATTCTATATATATGCTTGATGGCAAGCAGGCAGAGTTAAAGGTAGCACTTAACACAGATAAGGCAGGTGAGGTAGCACTTGTTCAGGATAGAGAAGAATTCAAGAATGCACTGCCATATAGTGATTATGTATTATATGCAGCAGACAGTCTGAGTACAGAGGTTCAGCCATATACAGGTGCTGGAAAGCTTAAAGACCTTACAGCATTACAGTGGGAAAGAACATCTTATAATGATTCGCCAATTGTGCATAAAGAACATGTATGGAATGATGGAGAAATATCAAAAGATTCTACATGTACTGAAGCAGGCTTAAAGATATATACATGTAAAGTATGCGGAGAAACTAAGAAAGAAACTATAAATGTTCTTGAACATACATGGGATGAAGGAAAGGTAACAAAAGAAGCAACTTGTGATACTGATGGTGAGATATTATACACATGTAAAGAGTGTAATACTACAAAGACAGAAGTAATCAAGGCACATGGACACAGCTACAGCGAGGAATGGACAGTAGATAAAAAAGCAACCTGTGAAGAAGCAGGAAGCAAGTCACATCACTGTACAGCAGAAGGCTGTAACAGTAAGACTGATGTAACAGAAATAGCTGCATTAGGACATAGCTGGGATGAAGGAAAGATAACAAAAGCCCCAACATGTACAGAAGCTGGTGAGAAGACATATACATGTACAAGATGTAATGCAACAAAGACAGAAGAGGTAGCAGCCTTAGGACATGCCTATAGTGAGGAATGGACAGTAGATAAAGAAGCAACCTGTGAAGAAGCAGGAAGCAGGTCACATCACTGTACAAGACCAGGCTGTGATAGTAAGTCAGAAGTGACAGAAATAGCAGCATTAGGACACGAATGGGGCGAAGGAAAAGAAACAAAAGCACCAACATGTACAGAAGCCGGTGAGAAGACATACACATGTACAAGATGTAATGCAACAAAGACAGAAGTCGTAGCAGCCTTAGGTCATGCTTATAGTGAAGAATGGACAGTAGATAAAGAAGCAACCTGCGAGGAAGCCGGAAGTAAGTCACATCACTGTACAAGACCAGGCTGTGACAGTAAGTCAAAAGTAACAGTTATAGAAGCATTAGGACACGAATGGGGTGAAGGAAAGATAACAAAAGCCCCAACATGTACAGAAACTGGTGAGAAGACATATACATGTACAAGATGTAATGTTACAAAGACAGAAGCAGTAGAAGCCCTTGGACATCATTACAGTGTAGAATGGACTATAGATAAGGAAGCTACAACTACAGAAACAGGAAGCAAGTCACATCATTGTACAGTATGTGGAGATAGGGCAGACATTACAATAATTCCTATGATTAAGGAAGAAGTTAAGGTAGATATTAAGGTCGAGGTTGTAAAGAAAGAAGACACACCAGATACAAGCATTGAAGGTTCAAAAGATGAAGTGATTAACAGTGTTCTTACAGAAGATGAAATTAAAGCTGTTAATGATGGTGCTAAAGTAGAAGTTTCATTTGATATAAGCAATATCGAAAAGACAGTAACCGACAGTGATAAGAGGCTGATTGACGATAAGCTTAAAGCTGGTGAAAAGATTGGTACAATACTTGACATCGCACTTAATAAAACTGTAGATGGTAATACAAATAGTGTTCATGAATTAAATTCAGCTATAACTCTTAAGGTTGCAGTTCCAGATAGTATTGTCAATAAGGATGCAGCAATACAAAGAGAGTATGGTGTAATAAGAATTCATAACGGAGTATCAGAAAATATAGATGCTACATACAATGCAGAAGATAATACTATCACATTTGCAACAGACAGATTTTCAACATATGCTATTGTATACAGTGATACAGTAAAGAGCACGGAAGATAATAACAAGCCAACTACAGATGACAATAAGCCAACAACGGATAATAACAAGCCAACAACGGGTGATAATAAGCCAACAACAGGCGATAACAAACCAACTACAGATAATAACAAACCAACAACAGATAATAATGAAGCCGCAACAAAGGACAATTCATCAACAGGTATTACAGATAATGGAAGTACAGCCTCTAGTAATTCTGATAAAACAAATGCTATATCAGAAGGTTCATCAGAGACAGTTGATAATGATGTTGCTACAGCAGATACAATGTATCCGGTAGTGTTAGTATGGTTAATGTTTGTTATAGGTTCAGGCGTAACAGGTGTTTTATTACAAAGAAGAAAAAAGAATATGTAATAAAATAAATGCAGATTAATTAAAAATTCAAAGATGACAGTTCATTCACATAAGTGTGGTGGGCTGTCATTTTTTGATTTTAATCAAAGCTGATAAATTTTATTATTTGATTATTGTTAAGAGTAATTATTAGATTTTAGTTCTGATTTTACATTGATTTTAGTTGACATAATAAATTACAGATTATAAAATAAAACCGCCGTAAGAGTATTATATACGGCTGCTGATATTATGCAGTATATAAAAATAAAAGTGAGGTGACGGTAATGGACGGGCATGATAGTCCTCAAATAGGGAACAATGACATAGATTATAAGCCGACAAAGCTATTGTCTGCGTTTCTTAAAAGGGCGTGTGCAATAGTCTGTTAAAGTCACATTTTTTCTAATCTTAGTCATTGTTCTTGTCAGAATGAAAGGAGAATAATGATGAATAAGATTCTATCCAATGTAGTTATGCATAAGGATTATAGCAAGGATATTGTTAGAATTCTTAAAAGCAGCAAATCTGATGAAGTAATCCGCAAGAAGTTATCAAAGTATCATGAGAATGATATAGCAGAGGCAATCAAGCTTCTGGACAAAGATACAAGAATAAAGCTTTATAAAATTCTTGGTATTGACTGGACAGCAGAGATTTTTTCATATCTGGAAGATACACCAGAGTATATAGAGGAATTATCTGTAGATGAGGCAGCAGATGTCCTTGAAAATATGGATGCAGATGATGCAGTTGATATTCTTGATAATGTGTCAGAAGAAGAAAGACAGGCACTTATATCACATATGGAAAAGGATGCAAAGGAAGATGTATGCCTGATTTATTCATATGATGATAATGAGATTGGTAGTAAGATGACTACTAATTTCATATGTATACACAACGGACTTACAATAAAAGAAGCCATGAAAGAGCTTGTTTCGCAGGCGGAGGAAAATGATAATGTCAACACAATATATGTTGTTGATGATAATAATAAATATTATGGTGCGATAGACTTGAAAGACCTCATTGTTGCAAGAGAGTACCAGAAGCTTGAGGATATAATAAGTACATCATATCCATATGTATATGCTCACGAAAAGATGAGCGAATGTATCGAAGATTTAAAGGATTACAGCGAAGATTCAATTCCAGTATTAAATAAAGACAAAGAAATAATAGGTGCTATCACATCTTCTGATATCATAGAAGCGGTAGATGAAGAGATGAGCGATGATTATGCAAAGCTTGCCGGTTTAACAGAGGAGAATGACCTCACAGAGGGTCTTTTTGCAAGTATGAAGAAAAGACTTCCCTGGCTTATTCTGTTACTGTTTCTTGGCATGGGCGTATCATCAGTAGTAGGTATATTTGAGAATGTAGTGTCACAGCTTGCAATTATTGTGTGTTTTCAGTCACTTATCCTTGATATGGCAGGAAATGTAGGAACGCAGTCACTTGCTGTTACAATCAGAGTTCTTATGGATGAAGACATATCAGCTAAGCAGAAGTTTGAATTCGTATTAAAAGAGATGCGCATAGGCTTTGCGAATGGCTTACTGCTTGGTTCTATGGCATTCTTACTGCTTGGAATATATATTATGGTGGTTAAGGGCAAGCCATGGCACTATGCATTTGCAATATCAGGCTGTGTAGGTGCATCTTTACTGCTTGCAATGCTTATATCAAGCCTTATTGGTGTGCTTACACCAATGTTCTTCCATAAGATAAAGATAGACCCTGCTGTAGCCTCAGGCCCACTTATAACAACAATCAATGATCTCGTTGCTGTTGTCACATACTATGGACTGGCTGCTGTTGTGCTTATTGGGATGCTGCATATAACTGGGTAATTGTTATGTATATAGTGAATATGCGTTAATACCTTTTGATATGAAAGCGGTAAAAGTGCAGACAAAAGAACAAAAATATATAATAAATGATTATGAAGAACATTAAAAGAATATTTGTAAAATACTTAAAAATAATATTATAATTATAAAAAGTTTTACAGAAAAGGAGATTAATAATTATGGTTAAACACGTTATATTATGGAAGTTAAAAGAAGAACTTACAGCAGAAGAAAAGGAAAATGTAAAGGCAGGTATCAAGGAAGGACTTGAGGGACTTGCAGGAAAAGTACCGGGACTTGTAGATGTCAAGGTTAATATTAATGGTTTACCATCATCAACAGTAGATGTTATGCTTGATACAACATTTACAGATGCAGATGCGCTTAAGGCATACAGCACTAATCCACTACACGTTGCAGTTGCAGATGGGAAGGTTCGTCCATATACAGCTGTAAGATCATGCCTTGATTATGAAGTGTAGAATTAACTGAAATTATTGATTAAGCTGCGAATATAAAAAGTTATTTACGCAGCACTATCGGAAAGGAAGTTTACTATGAGTGATATATTGGAAATAATTAAGACAAGAAGAAGTGTAAGAAAGTATAAAAGTGACATGGTTCCTGCAGATATAATAGATAAGATAGTTGAAGCTGGAACATATGCAGCTACAGGCATGAACAGGCAGTCACCTATTATACTCGCTGTTACTGATAAGGAGCTTAGAGATAAGCTTTCTAAGATGAATGCTGCATTTATGGGTAAACCAGAAGACTTTGATCCATTTTATGGTGCACCGGTTGTACTTGTTGTCCTGGCTGATAAGAGTATGCCTACATATGTATATGATGGTTCATTAGTTATGGGTAATCTTATGCTTGAAGCACATGCACTTGGCGTAGATAGCTGCTGGATACATAGAGCTAAGGAAGAGTTTGAAAGTGCAGAGGGTAAAGAGATACTCAAATCACTTGGCATAGAAGGTGATTATGAAGGAATCGGACATTGTATACTTGGATACGCAGATGGAGATGAGCCACAGTGCCAGCCAAGAAAGGATAACTGGGTATACAGAGTGTAATGAATATATATATCCATGAATATGTGCATAAGATTTGCAAAAGAAAATTGAAAAATATAAATAAAATTATGCAAAAGAAAATGGTGTTATAGATTGACATGATTCATAAGGATATGCTATTATTCAACTATATGAATATATTAAAGACTGGGAAAGAGACTTCTTTTCATGGAACCTGACAGGAAAGTGATGCCACCGACTGAAAGCATACACAGGGAATTGTCAAGAGGAACACTCTGGAGTTGAATATCTGAATTATATCAATGCCCTTGGAATATGTTATGAAATGCGTATGCATGCAGCTGTTATAGACAGGCAGGTGATATATGTAGGTTATTACGTTGTACGCGTTAAGTACTTAAAGAGGAATGATAAGAAGCCTGAGTGGTTAAGTTATTGATGACAAGTTTCTAGATGACAGCTATTCAGAAGCGGATTTCGTTCAATGCGGGTGGTACCGCGGATAATTATGTATTATTCGTCCCGGAATGCTGGTAAGGCATTCCGGGATTTTTTGCGTGCAGATAACGATTGCCACTAAGTTATATCGTTACAGCCTTTGCAGAAAGCAGGAACAATATATTTATCAGCTGCAACAAGACACACATTAACAATATAAAGCAATCAGAAAGGAGCTATTATCAAGATGGCAAACATTTACAGAGATGTCACATTACAGAATGTAAGTGAGAACGACATTGGAAAGCAGATGAAGGTATCAGGATGGGTTGAGAACATCCGTGATCACGGTGGAGTTTCATTCATCGATTTAAGAGATATGTACGGAGTATTACAGGTAGTTATCCGTGAACCAGAACTCTTAAAGGGTATTAAGAAGGAAGAATGTATCAGTATCGATGGTATTATGGAGCAGAGAGATGAGGAAACTTACAATCCTAAAATTCCATCAGGAACTATTGAACTTGAAGCTAAGAAGATTACAGTATTAGGACAGGTTTACCAGCAGGTTCCATTTGAAATCCAGACATCTAAGGAAGTAAGAGAGGATGTAAGACTTAAGTACAGATACTTAGACTTAAGAAACCCTAAGGTTAAGGATAATATGGTATTCCGTTCAAAGGTTATCTCATTCCTTCGTCAGAAGATGACAGATATGGGCTTCCTTGAAATCCAGACACCTATTCTTTGTGCTTCATCACCAGAAGGCGCAAGAGATTATATCGTTCCATCAAGAAAATATAAGGGCAAGTTCTATGCACTTCCACAGGCACCACAGCAGTACAAGCAGCTTCTTATGGTATCTGGTTTTGATAAGTATTTCCAGATAGCTCCTTGCTTCAGAGATGAAGATGCAAGAGCTGACCGTTCACCAGGAGAATTCTATCAGCTTGACTTCGAGATGAGCTTTGCTACTCAGGAAGAAGTGTTTGCAGTTGGTGAAGAAGTGCTTACAGAGACATTTGCAAAGTTTGCACCAGAGGGTTCAGTTGTAACACAGGCTCCTTATCCAATTATAAGCTACAAGCAGGCTATGCTTGAATTCGGTTCAGATAAGCCAGATCTTAGAAACCCACTTAGAATTATAGATTTGTCTGATTTCTTCAATAAATGTACATTCAAGCCATTTCAGAATAAGACTGTAAGAGCTATCAATGTTCACGCTAAGCTTTCAAAGGGCCAGCACGAGAAGCTTCTTAAGTTCGCTACAGGAATTGGTATGGGTGGACTTGGTTACCTTGAGGTTCTTGAAGACCTTTCATATAAGGGACCAATTGATAAGTTCATTCCAGAAGAACTTAAAGGCGAAATTAGGGAACTTGCAGGACTTCAGGCAGGAGATACTATTTTCTTTATCGCTGATAAGGAAGATA
>ERZ773221.2526-NODE-2526-length-14017-cov-2.900945_pt1 | contig 14017 bp, 10 predicted proteins | sample MGYA00580994_ERZ773221 | MGnify/ENA primary metagenome ERZ773221 (study PRJEB29015, sample SAMEA2737758) | human gut metagenome | biome: human gut; feature: human-associated habitat; material: faeces | place: China | collected 2012 ... | reverse complement strand
CGGCTCGTACTACTCCGGCAGCACCGTCGAGGGCATTGGCATGTGCATCCCGATTAACTCCGCCAAGCCCCTGATTAACAAGGTGCTTTCCGGCGAAATCACCTTCACCGCGCCCGAAGCGCTGGATAACAGCGACGACAACAAGGCGGATAGCAACACTGACAGCACGCTCGTCGGCAAGCCGCGCATGGGCATCACCATGAGCAACCTCGCCAACAGCCGCGCACTGCAGAACGGTCAGATTCCGAAGGGCGTTTACGTTGTGAACGTGGAAGAGAACAGCCCGGCGGAAAAGGCGGGAATGCAGGTCGGCGACATCATTGTGGATGTGAACGACAACGTGATTACCTCGACCACCGAGCTGGCGGCGCAGGTTGCGGACTGCAAGGCGGGCGACGTGCTGAAGATTAAGGTCTACCGCGTGCCGGGCATCACTGATCTGACCGGCAGCGACGACATACCCGACGGCGAGTACATCGACCTCGAAGTGACGCTGGAAGTCATTGATAATGTAAAGCAATAACAACGGGACAATAGAAAACCGGGATGGAACACGATGAATGTTCCGCCCCGGTTTTGTTGTGATACTAATTCGATTCAAAACATGGCATCGAGCATAATTCATACTTTCATTCCCCCAGATGCTTCCTCATATTCATCAGCGCGTGCTTCTCCAACCGCGACACCTGCGCCTGACTAATCCCAATCTCCCCAGCAACTTCCATCTGCGTCCGCCCCTCAAAGAAGCGCATCCGCAGGATTTTCTTCTCCCGCTCGTTCAGATGTCCCATTGCGTCCGAAATCGCAATGTCCTGCACCCAATCCTCGTCCCGCACGCGCTCGTCTTTCACCTGATCAACGATGCACAGCGCGTCGCTGCCGTCGCTGCAAACCGGCTCGAACAGGCTTACCGGGTCTTGAATTGCCTCCAGCGCCAGCACGACGTCCATGCGGTCGATGTGCATGTCGGCGGCAATTTCCTCGACGGTGGGCTCGCGGGAAAGCTCCGTTTGCAGGCGGTCGCGCGCACGAAGGGCTTTGTACGCCGTGTCGCGCATGGAGCGGCTGACGCGGATGGCGCTGTTGTCGCGCAGATAGCGGCGGATCTCGCCCGCGATCATCGGCACGCCGTAGGTGCTGAAGCGGACGTTGAGATTCACGTCAAAATTGGCGATGGCCTTCAGAAGGCCGACGCAGCCGACCTGAAACAGGTCGTCCGGGTTCTCCCCGCGGCCGAGAAAGCGCTGGATGACCGACAGCACGAGGCGAAGATTTCCCTCGATGAGGCGCTCGCGCGCCGCCTGATCTCCCGCCTGGCTGCGCCGCAGCAGCTCCACCATTTCGTCGTTTTTCAGCGTTTTCAGATGCGCCGTGTTCACGCCGCAGATCTCCACCTTGCCCTGCATGGCTCCGTATCCTCCGGTCGTTTTACTGTTCCCATCAAACGGGAATAGTCACAGTATTTCCCGACAGGCGGATTTGATACCAGCAGGCAAAAAAACGGAGAGCTCAGTCCTGCAGCTGAGCTCCCTCAGAATGTTAAAAAAGCCTCGCAGAGTTTGCGCTCGCAAGCGCAAACAGTGGAAATCATTTTCTCCGGCGGCATGTACGTCGGAGAAAATACCGCTCGGCTCGCAAACGTGCGAAGGGTGCGCCCTTCGTGCGCTGCCGCGAGCCGCAGCCCTTTCAAACGAGAGCCCAGTGAAACGGGTCTCGTTTGAGAGCTTGTCAAAAATCCTTTTTTGACAAGCTCAGCCGCCGCGGCCAAACGACCGCAGCGGCTGCGAATTTTTACATCATGATTGGGATTCTGTTTCCCTTACGCTTCCTTCTTTTCGAACTCCTTCGCCACATTCTCCAGCAGCTGGCGGATGGGCAGGTGCTGCGGGCAGACGGACTCGCACTTGCCGCACTTCACACAGTCCGAGGCCTTATGACCGGGCAGTGCGTAGACGGCATTGTAGTAATAATCCGTATGCCAGTCGTGGTAGATCTGCTTCGCGTTCATCGTGGCGAACAGTTCCGGGATGGCGATCTGCTTCGGGCAGCCGTCCGTGCAGTAGCGGCAGCCGGTGCACGGGATGAGGTTCTTGCTGCGGAAGATCTCCTGCACCTTCGCGATGGCTGCAAGCTCCGTTTCGTCCAGCGGCTTAAAGTCCTTCATGAACGAGATATTGTCCTGCACCTGCTCTGGCGTGCTCATACCGGAGAGCACCATCATCATGCCGGGGAAGCCCGCGGCAAAGCGGATGGCATAGCTGGCCGGGCTGCCGCCATGCAGGGCATCCAGAACAGCGCGCGCATCGTCTGGCAGCTTGACAAGGTTTCCACCCTTGACCGGCTCCATGACGATGACCGGCTTGTTGAACTTCCGGCAGACCTCATAGCACTTGCGGCTCTGGACAGAGGGATCGTCATAGTCAACATAATTGAACTGGATCTGCACGACCTCGATCGCAGGATACTCCGTCAGGATCTGTTCGAGCAGCTCGGGGCGGCCATGAAACGAAATGCCGACGTGGCGGACCTTGCCCTCTTCCTTCAGAGCAAACGCCGTCTCATAGGCGCGGCAGGCCTTGAAATGGCCATAGTTCTCCGAGCACTGCGAATGCATAAGGTAGAAATCAAAATAATCGACCCCGCAGTCCTCGAGCTGGCTCTCGAACAACGGACGGATGTCCGCCTCGGTCTTGAAAAAGTTCTCCGTCAGCTTGTCCGTCAGGATGTAGCGGTCGCGCAGATAACGGCTCGTCAGGCAGGTCTTGAGCGTCTTTTCGCTCTTGCCCTGCAGATAGCCGTGCGCCGTGTCAAAATAGTTGAAGCCTGCGTCCAGAAATGCGTCTACCATGCGGTTCGTTTCCGCGATATCGACCTCGCCGTCCTGCATCGGAAGGCGCATAAAGCCAAAGCCGAAGTTCTTTTTGATCCGTTCCATGTCCGGTTCTCCTTTCGTATCATATTTTTTATATTGGACCGCAGAGGGCCTGCAGTCACTTCGTTTTTTGACCCTTTTCCATTAATAAAGGGATAACCTGCGTTGAGTTTATGATACCATACTTTTTTATGGATTGCAATTCGCGAAACAATTCTTCCCGTGCGCCGTCTTGATGGATACAAGGGGGTCAGCGCAGCAGGCTGACCGGATCCATACAGAAAAGGGAGGCATTTTTTATGAAGAAGACGTTCCTGCTCCTCGCACTGGTCTGCGTTCTCGTGCTGCTTGCGGCCTGCGGCAGCAAGCTCGCCCCGACGGAACCCGCGCCGACCGAGCCAACCTCATCGCGCGATCTGCAGATGCTCTATCAGAGCGGCATCACCGCCATGGGCGCGGACGCGCCGGTCCTGTTCCCGATCTCGGATATTTCGGAGCTGAGTCCCCTGTTCCCCGGACTGGAAGAAATTTCGTTCCGGCAGGTCAGCGGCGGCCTCTCCCCCGTGACCGGCGCGCCGGACGAGGTCGTTCTGCTTGAGGTTGAGAACAGCGCCGACGTGCAGAAGGTCGTTGACATTCTCCAGAAGGCCGTGGACGAGGGCGCCGTCGAGAGCGAGGGCACAGACGAGGCGATCACCGCGGCATGGAAGGACAATGCCAGCATCACGACGGATGGAAACTATATCTGCCTTGCCGTTTTCATGAACGGCGTATCGATCCCCGCCGAATTTATGCTTCCCTGAATTTGGAACGAAAATCGCGTCCGTTATGTTGGCATACCAACATATTTGCGTGCTGTCATTTGGTATGATGTGTCCATGAAGTGAACCCCAAACCACAAGAAGGAGTTTTCCCATGGACCACAACATGTTTTGCTTTCAATGTGAGCAGACCGCAGGCTGCACCGGCTGCACGAGCCGCGGCGTCTGCGGCAAGGACGCGCAGACTGCGCAGGTGCAGGACCGGCTGACCGGAGCACTGATCGGTCTGGCGCGCGCGGCGGACACCAGTCCCGACGCAGGTCCGGAGACCTGGCAGCTGATGATCGAGGGCCTGTTCGCCACGCTGACGAACGTCAATTTCGATCCGGACAGCCTGAACGCCCTGACCTGGCGCGTCCGGGCCGAGAAGCAGCGCCTTGTGCCGGACTGTGCCGTCTGCACCGCGCCCTGCGGCCGGACGGGCGACTATGATCTGGCGCAGCTCTGGGGCGCACAGGAGGACATCCGCAGCCTGAAGTCCCTGCTGCTGTTCGGCAGCCGCGGCATGGCAGCCTATGCCTATCATGCCATGGTGCTCGGCTACCGGGATGAGTCCGTCGAACGCTTTCTGTCTAAAGCGCTGTTCGCCGTCGGCGAAGACTGGAGCATGGAGGAGCTTCTCCCGCTCGTGCTGGAGCTCGGCGGTGTCAACCTGCAGTGTATGGCGCTGCTGGACAAAGCCAACACCGAATGCTTCGGCAAGCCTTCCCCGGTCCATGTCCCGTTCACCGTGGAGCCCGGACCGTTTATCGTTGTGTCCGGTCATGACCTGCACGACCTGAAGCTCCTGCTGGAGCAGACGGCAGACCGCGGCATCGCAGTCTATACGCACGGCGAGATGCTCCCGGCGCACGCCTACCCGGAGCTGAAAAAATATCCCCATCTCAAGGGGAATTTCGGCACAGCATGGCAGAACCAGCAGAAGGAATTTGCAGACCTGCCCGCGCCGATCCTGTTCACGACGAACTGCCTCATGCCGCCGCGCCCGTCCTACGCCGACCGCGTGTTCACCACAGCCGTCGTCGGCTATCCTGACATTCCGCACATCGGCGCGGAAAAGGACTTTACGCCCGTCATCGAGCGGGCGCTGGAGTTGGGCGGCTATGCGGAGACACAGCACCGCACCGGCATGAACGGCGGCACGGGCACGACCACGGGCTTTGCACACGACGCCGTGCTGGCAAACGCCGCGCAGATCGTCGAGGCCGTGCGCTCCGGCGCGATCCGCCACTTCTTCCTGGTCGGCGGCTGTGACGGCGCACGGGCGGGCCGCAATTACTACACGGAATTCGTCCGCCAGACTCCGCCGGACACCGTCGTGCTGACGCTCGCCTGCGGGAAATACCGCTTCCACGACATGGACCTCGGCACCGTCGCAGGCCTGCCGCGCCTGCTGGATATTGGCCAGTGCAATGACGCCTACAGCGCCATTCAGATCGCATTGGCGCTGGCGGAGGCCTTCCACTGCGGCGTGAACGACCTGCCGCTTTCCATGGTCCTGTCGTGGTATGAGCAGAAGGCCGTCTGCATCCTGCTGACGCTCCTGCATCTCGGCATCCGGAATATCCGCCTCGGCCCGACGCTCCCGGCCTTCCTGTCGCCCAACGTGCTGCAGTACCTCGTGGAGCACTATGCCATTGCGCCCATCACCACCCCTGAGGCGGACCTTGCCGCTCTTCTGGGAAGCTGAGTCAAAAACGGAGCACCCGCGTCATGCGAGTGCTCCAATTCTTTGCAGAATCATTGCAGGCTCTCAAAATCCCACTTCCGCCGCCGGTTATTACGCAGCAGCCGCAGGCGGCTCGCCTCCTCGTGCGCATAGCCGTCGCCGAGGGCAGCAGCCTGATCGTACAGCGCAATGGCCCGGTCCAGATCGCACGGGACGCCGCAGCCCGCCTCATAGCATTCCGCAAGGCAGCTCAGTGCCTGCACGTCGCCCTGCTCCGCTGCGCGCGTATAAAGCTCCGCGGCACGCGCCCGGTCCTGCTCCACACCGTTCCCGGTAAAGTACAGGTTTCCGAGGGCGCACTGGGCCTGTGCATCCTCCTGCTCCGCCGCCAGCGCATACAGCTCGACCGCCCGGGCCATGTTCCGTTCCAGTCCGATGCCGTGCTCATAGCAGAGTCCCAGCTCATACTGTGCAGGCGGAAAGCCGAGGGCGGCACTGTCCCGAAACAGCTCAGCCGCAGTCCGCTCATCCTGCTTTGTTCCCTTGCCGATCACATAGCAGGCCCCAAGGAAGCAGCGGCCTGCCGCATTCTCCGGCGAGGTCCGGCTGAGCCAGTAGAATGCGGCATCCGGGTCTTCCGGGACGCCGTTGATCCCATAAAAATAGTTGATGCCAAGCTCCGTGATGGCGGCTTCATTGCCGTTCTCCGCCGCCTGAAGGCAGGCTTCGAACCGCGCCTGCTTCTGCTGCGCAAGGCGCACCAGCTCCGGCGAGAGCGATACGGCAGAGACGTCCCATTCCTCATTCTGCATGGGGGATCTCCTCCTCACAGCGCGCGAGCAGCTCCTGCAGCTTTTTGGCAACGGTCTCCACCACGCAGTAGCACGGGTCCTCATAGCCATCGATCTCCAGCCCGCGCAGCTCATCGCACCAGAGCGTTTCAAACTGCCCGAACACGTTCGTAAGCTCCTCCACGAGCGCGGCGCCGACCGGATTGTCGCTGTTCCATTCGCCGTTTCCCGTTGTCATCAGGCCGAGGATCGCGGTCCCCGCCGTCAGCGCGCCGCAGCAGGAAAGGCCTGTCTGCATGCCGCTGCCCAGCAGCGTAAACAGCTTTCGCGCCTGCTCCGGCAAATGCAGATGGTAGTATTCCTCGCAGCCCAGCAGGATGGATTCTGCGCAGCTGTAGTTCGTTCCGATATGATAGCGATTGACGATTTCGTATAATTCCATGCTGTCTCCTGACCGCAAGTTCCCCCGGAGCCGAAGCTCCGGGGGTTCATTTGTAATGTTAACGATAGAGATAAGAATAGCTGTCGCGGATCGTGCGCACGAGCAGGGCGGCATCGGCAGGCAGCTCGTCCGGATCACCGACGGTCTCCGTCGTCAGGCGTGCGCGGACCTTGCCATCCGGCAGGAAGCAGAAGCCGAAGTTTCTGGAATCGTCCATGTCCTCCGTCGTCTGGAACAGCGTCAGCTTATCCTTGCACGGCTCGGAGGCATACGGGCAGAAGGCCGTGCAGTTGCCGCACTCGTTGCACATTTTGTCGACGTGCACGATCTCCGTGCGGCCGTCCGGCAGGCGAACGGCGACGTTGGCGCGGTTCGGGCAGACGTCCACGCAGTTCTGGCAGACGGTGTCGCAGCTCAGGCAGCGCTCGCCCTCGCAGCAGACCTTGCCCGGTGCGCGCAGGATGCCCTTGCGGGCGATAGCCTCGGCCTCGGTGGGATGGGCCTCTGCCGGGATCTCGTAGGTATGCGGCGCACCGATGACGGCCTCCGCAAAGCGGGCTGCGTCTGCGATGCCTTCCACGACCGTAGCCGGGCCGCGCAGCGCATCACCGGCAGCATAGACGCCGGGAACGTTCGTGCAGAAGGCTGGACGGCCCTTCGCGCTGAGCGTGATGCCGTTGTCCGTGAACACCCGCTCCTCGACCTGCTCGCCGACGGCGGAGATCACGAGGTCGCACGGCAGCTCGACCGTTTCGCCGGTCGGAACCGGGCTGCGGCGTCCGGAGGCATCCGGCTCGCCGAGGCGCATCTTCTCACACGTCAGGACGCCGTTTTCCTGTTTGATGGGCGCGGCCAGCTCGAGGAAGTCCACGCCATCCTGCATGGCAAGCTCCAGCTCCTGCGCATCGGCGGGCATGAAGCGGCGCGTTCTGCGGTAGACGAGCGTCACGGACGCCGCGCCGCCGCGCTTTGCCACGCGGGCAGCATCCATGGCGGTGTTGCCGCCGCCGACGACGGCGACATGGCCGAGCGGCTCGTTCGCACCGGCCTTGCGCTCCTGCATCCAGCCGATGACACCGCGGACGTTGCCGGGGATGTTCAGCTTGCCGGGCTTCCATGCACCGGTGGCATAGAGAATGTGGGTATAGCCCATTTTGTGCAGCTCTTCGACGGAGGGAGCCTCGGTATTCAGGCGGACCTCCGCGCCGTAGGCCTGCATAAGGGCGATATCGCGGTCAATGGCCTCGTCCGAGATGCGGAACGCCGGGATGACATGGCGGACGATGCCGCCGAGCTTTCCGGTGCGCTCAAAGATGGTGCAGGCCACGCCTGCACGGCCGAGGAAGTAGGCCGCAGCAATGCCGGTCGGGCCGCCGCCGATGATGGCAGCGCGCTTGCCGGGAACGGGAGCCGGGCGGACGACGGATGCCATTCTGGCATCGATGCCCTTCTCGGCCGCCAGCAGCTTGGCTGCACGGATCTGGACAGGATCTTCATAGAAGTTGCGGGTGCACTTGCCCATGCAGCGGTGCGCGCAGATCGTGCCGGTGATGAACGGCAGAGCGTTGCGCTCCGTGATAAGGGCCAGCGCCTCGTTATACAGGCCCTTGCGGCACAGCTCGAGATACTCGGGGATGTCCTGCGAGATGGGGCAGCCGCCGCGGCAGGGAGCGGAGTAGCAGTCGAACCAGGGCACCTTTTCCTCGGACTTGCGCGTGGGCAGCGGCTTGACGGGCTTGCAGTGGTGCGGATCCGTGCGGCAGGCGGCGGACAGGGCCGCAATGGCCTCGGTGTCCGTGCCGTCAAACGGGCGGAACGGCATACCGGCTGTCTTCTCCGCCATCTGGGTCAGGCGGTTGTAGCCGCCCGGCTTCAGAATGGTCGTGGCGACGGTGACGGGCCAGATCCCGGCCGCCAGCAGCTTGTCGCAGTTGAAGAAGTCTGCGCCGCCCGCGAACGAGATCTTCATCTTACCGCCGAACTGCGCGGAGATGCGGCGGCACATTTCGATGGTCAGCGGGAACAGGGAGCGGCCGGACATGTACATCTCGTCGTTCGGCAGCTCGCCGCGCGTCGTGTCGACCGGGAACGTATTCGACAGCTTCAGGCCGAACTGCAGTTTCTCGCGGTCCGCCAGCGCCTGCAGACGCTCAAACATCGGGACGGCGTCCTTCCACTGCAGATCCTCATTGAAATGGTGATCGTCGAAGACGATGTAGTCATAGCCCATTGAATCGAGGATCGTGCGGGCGTCGTGATAGCCGAGGATCGTCGGATTGCACTTGACGAACGTGTGCACATGCTTCTCGGTCAGCAGGTAGGACGCGATGCGCTCGATCTCATCAGGCGGGCAGCCGTGCAGCGTCGAGAGTGTGATGCTGTGGGAGACCTGCGGCGAGATGGAGGCGATGAACGCCGCCTCCTCCGGGAACAGCTCCGTCAGGACCTTGCGGCACTCGGCAAACACCGGCAGCTGCGAGGCGTCCTTCATGGATTCGATGTAGTGGTCGATCTTCGGGCCACGGATTCCCTCGAGGTCATAGCCGACGGACATGTTGAACACAAAGCCGTCCGGGTCGCCGTAATGCCAGACCTTCGCCATGATCTTCAGGGCGAACCACGCCTTGACATACTCGTCGAGCGCCTGACCGACCTCCAGCTCCGTGGACCACTCCTGGTTGTAGCCCTCGTCGTCTGCAAGGATGCAGGGACGCGGCACGCAGGCGGCAAGCTCCGCGCCGTCCATCTTCTGAACGGTCTTGACCTCAAAGAAGCGCGCGCCTGCGACGTAGGCGGCGATGATATTCTGCGCCAGCTGGCTGTTCGGGCCTGCAGCGGGGCCGAACGGGCTTTCGATCTTCTCGCCGAAGATGGGAAGCGTCTTGGCCGGGTCGGCGATCCAGCGCTTGTGCACGCCGAAGACCTCGCCAGTCTTCTCCCGCTCTGCGAGGATCCAGTTCATCAGGCTGCGGAACGGAATGGGATACATTTTCTCAGACATGGGATCATCCTCCTGTGATGCTTGTTGCGGCGCCGCGCGCACCCCGGGTAAGGCAGGCGCGGCGCAGGATCATATTTGACGGAAATGAATTATAAATTAGTAGGTGCAGTCGTTCAGCGCGCCCCAGAGCTTCTTGGATTCCTCGAGGATGTGCGCATTAATGGCCTCTTCGTCGATGCCGATGAGCTCGCGGTCCTTCATAAGGAGCTTGCCGTTGGCGATCGTCGTCTGGCACTGGCGGCCGGTCATGCCGAAGATCATATGGCCGTCGATGTTCGCATCTGAGAACGGGGTGTATGGCTTGTAGTCCATGACGATGACGTCCGCCGCCGCGCCCGGTTCCAGCACGCCGAGAGGCGCGTCGAAGTAGCGCGCGCCGATCTTCGCGTTGTTCTTGAAGAGCATGTCCGTGACCTCGCACCACGCGACATTCGGCGCACAGGCATTGCTCCGCTGCGAGCAGAGGGCTACCTTCAGAGACTCGAGCATATCATTCGTGTAGGCGTCCGTGCCCATGCCGAGGAGGATGCCCGCCTTGGACAGCGGCAGCACCGGGCAGATGCCGACGGCGTTGCCCATATTGGACTCCGGGTTATTCACGACCATGGTATCGGTGTTCTTGATGAGCTCGATCTCCGCCGTATTGACATGGATGCAGTGGCCAAGGATCGTCTTCGGGCCGAGGATGCCGTGGTCCTGCAGGCGCTGCACGGGACGGCGGCCATAGTTCTGCAGGCTGTCGTAGACATCGTTCATGCCCTCGGAAACGTGGATGTGATAGCCGGTGCGGCCGTTGTTCGCTGCGACCATACGGTCGAACGTCTTGTCGGAGATGGTGAACAGGGCATGTCCGCCGAACATGGCGGCGAGCATGGGGTCCTTCTCCTTCTCGCACCAAGTGATGAAGTCGGCATTCTCCTGGATGGCCTGCAGGCACTTCTCCTCGCCGTCGCGGTCGGAGACCTCGTAGCACAGGCAGCTGCGGATGCCGAACTTTTTGGCGCTCTCGCTGATGGTGAACAGGCTCCCCGGAATCTCGGCGTAGGAGGCGTGGTGGTCGAAGATCGTGGTCACACCCTGCTTGATGCAGTCGATATAGAGCGCGTCGGCCGAGGCGCGCGTTCCGGCGATGGTGAGCCGGCGGTCGATGGCCCACCACGTCCCGTCGAGCACCTCATAGAAGTTCGTCGGGTTGTTCCCGGCGATGGCGAGGCCGCGGGCGAGCGCGGAGTAGATATGCGTATGGGCGTTGATAAACGCGGGCATAATCACGCCGCCACGCGCGTCGATGACCTCGGCGTCGGGGTACTTGGCGCGCAGGATGCTCTCCTCGCCGACGGCGGCGATCTTGCTGCCCTCATAGGCCACGGCGCCGTGCTCATAATAGCCGCGGTTTTCGCTGTCGCGGGTAATCAGACGGCCATTTGTCACGAGTTTCATAGAAAGTTCCTCCTTTTCTCTGCTTGGATAACAAAAAATGTTCCAAACCCCGGTCGGGTTTGAAACACTCAAGCGACGTCGAGTGATAGTTGCAGCCCGTGCGCGAAGCACTTCCTTACAGCTACCAATCTTGGATTGTCGTCTATATTTTACAGGACAGCACCGGAAAAATCAATATTTTTTTGCCGGACCTCACAATTTTTTTGCCGCCGCCTGCGCCCTGTATCTGTCTCCAGCAGGGAGAGTTCCGCGCCCCCGAGTGCGGGTCACTTTTGGCGGCAGTGACCTGCCGGCTTTTCTCTTCGATGCCTCCGGCGGCCCCATTTCTTCCAGCAGCGGAAGAAATGGGGGAAAGAACGCCGCCAAAAACCAATGGTTTTTGGAATTCCTTTCGTCCGATTGCAGTTGCGGTGCAAAAAGGTTCCGCAGCGAATCGCCTCTGCGCCTACCCTCGCTGCCGCTGACATGGCACGCAGAGAGCAATGGTCGCCCTCCCGTTTGGGCGATTATCAAATCGCGCACTTGCCGCCAGCGACGGCAAGTGTCGGTGCGGCCCGCTGGGCCGCGCCCCCGAGCGCGGAACATTCCTTTTGAAAATAAGTCAGCGGGTCGCTGCGGGCGGCGCGTGAGGGCGCTGCGTCTCCCACAACGCAAAAAAGAAAGACCGCCGAAGCGGTCTTTCTTTTTGGTTCAGAACTAAGTTCTAATTAGAACTCCTTCTTCTTGCCGATCACAACGGCGGAACCAGCGACGCTCATCAGAGCCATGCCAGCGTACATAGCGACACCGGCGTCGAAGGTCTTGGGAGAGCCCTTACCATCGGTGGTGGTGGAAGCGTTGGCGCCCTTGACGGTGAAGTTGAAGCCGATGATGTCACCGTTGGCCAGGACCTCGACGGTCTTCTTGCCATCAGCGAGAGCGGCATCCTTGGAAGGATAGACCTTAGCGACGGTCTTGCAGTTCTTGCAGGTGTACTCGATAGCGTTGTCATTCTTGTCGTACTTGGAAGCTTCCCACTCGTGAGCGACCAGATCCAGGTTATCGCCCAGGACGGTGACGGCAACCAGCTTGTTGTCGACCAGAACGTTCACAGCGCCCTTCTTGTCAGCCACATAGTAGGTCACAACATCATCCTTGGTGGAGGTGTAGTAGGTCTCGTCGGTGTCAACATCCAGCTGACCGCAGCCATCGCCAACAGCCTTGAAAGCAGTGGCCTTAGCAACATAGTAGGGGCTGTCGACCTGAACCAGATACAGGGGGGCCTTGCCGGAAGTGGTGAGCTTCAGGTCATAGGTCTTGGCATCAGCAGCGACAACATAGTAACTGGTCACGCCGTTCATGGTCACGTCATAGTGAGCGACCATGCCGTCGCCGGCCTTCTTGTCGTAGGTAGCCTTGCAGGTCTCATAGGTGACGTCCTTAGCGATTTCCTTGCCGGTCTTGTCATAAGCAGTGTACTTCACAGCGGCGAAAGCGGTAACGCACAGAGCCATGGCCATGACCATAGCAAGAACAGTTGCGATGATCTTCTTCATGTTTGTTTCCTCCATAAAAAATTTTTTGATCGGTTTCCCATCCCCGCCTTCCCCGTCTCCGTCAGCTTACACCACGGAGCCGGCTCCGGAAGGTCCGGTTCGCCTTTCACGGTGACAGTATACCATATCCGCGAAATAAATCAAGGGACTTGACCCCGAAAAATGCGAAAAAACTCATAAATAAATGTTAAAAAAGGATTAAATTTTCCGAAATGTACCGATTATTGCTCAATTCACAGAATATCCATAACTTTTCGCAGGCAAACACGCCCCCATCGATGCTCACTATTTCGCGTATTTTATGTGTTATAGCGCAAATATTATGCTGATCGTGCCTCATGCCGTGCATTTTCTACCAAAATGCAGCATTTCCACGCCGCCTGCCCCCTGCATGCGCGGACATTTCGTAACAATTTGCCCGCCGCAGACGCGCACCGCCCCCCCCTGCGCGGCCTGCGCCCTGTTATATTATATAATGTATCCGCCCCACCCGCAGCAGGTTTTTTCAAATTTTTTCGCAAAAAAAGAGGAAGCCGCCGATTTTTGCGGTATACTCTACTGTGAGAAATGTTGCACGGCCCCGTGCAAGCCCGCATTCTGCCGGAGAGGAGGTACGCTTCGTGTTTGACCAGCGCTTTCTGGACGAGCTCATCGCCCGCAGCGACATCGTGGACGTGGTGTCCGGCTATGTCGCCCTGCAGCGCAAGGGCGGCAACCTGTTTGGCCTGTGCCCCTTCCACAACGAAAAGACCCCCTCCTTCTCCGTGTCGCCGGACAAGCAGATCTACCACTGCTTCGGCTGCAAGAAGGGTGGCGGCGTTATCAACTTCATCATGGAGATCGAGAACCTGACGTTCCCCGAGGCCGTGCGTTTTCTGGCCAAGCGCGCCAACCTGCCGGTGCCGGAGGACGACGGCCCGCAGGACGGCGCGGACCGGCTGCGCCGCCGTGTGCTGGAGCTGAACCGCGACGCCGCCCGCTGGTACTACGACCTGCTGTGCTCGCCGGAGGGCGCGGCGGTGCAGGCGTATCTGGACAAGCGCCGCATCCGCAGGGGCATCGCCGTCCGCTTCGGCATGGGCGCGTCCCCCGACCGGTGGGACGGGCTGCTCACCGCCATGACCCGCAGGGGCTACACCAAGGAGGAGCTGCTGGCCGCCGGTCTGGTGGTCAACGGCAAGAACGGCCGCCTGTACGACAAGTTCCGCAACCGCCTGATGCTGCCGGTCATCGACACACGCGGCGACGTGGTGGGCTTCGGCAGCCGCGTCATCGACAACTCCGAGCCCAAGTACATGAATACCACCGAGACCATTACATATAGTAAACGGCGTATCCTCTACGGGCTGAATCTGGCCAAAAAGACCAAGCGGCCCAACATCATCCTCTGCGAGGGCAATCTGGACGTGGTGACGCTGCATCAGGCGGGCTTTGACAATGCCGTGG
>ERZ773221.2519-NODE-2519-length-14063-cov-4.342376_pt1 | contig 14063 bp, 10 predicted proteins | sample MGYA00580994_ERZ773221 | MGnify/ENA primary metagenome ERZ773221 (study PRJEB29015, sample SAMEA2737758) | human gut metagenome | biome: human gut; feature: human-associated habitat; material: faeces | place: China | collected 2012 ... | reverse complement strand
GGCAGAGAAGCCGAGCGTCGCATATCCAGAGCGCCCGTACGGTTGTTAAAGTAATAGGTGGCGCCATTCACGTTCTGACGGCCATAGAGCATCTTGCCGCTAGGCCAGTTGTAGCATACTGTCTTTCCAGAAAATCTCTGCCATCCGTACTGCACCGCACCGGTATGTAGGTCCAATAAATACCATGCGCCGTCAATAGGCTGTTCACCGTACAGCATCCAGCCCATTCGACGATCATAGAACACCCATTTTTGAGATTCCGGCAAATAGACGAAGCCGTATCTCACCGCACCGGTTGAACCATCAAAGTCATACCAATGGTTGTTTATATACTGTTCTCCATACATCATCTGGCCGGAGAAACGATCGTAATAAACCCATTTATGCTGGGATGAATTGTAATAGAAGCCATGCGTCATAGCTCCAGTGCATTCATCAAAGTGGTACCAGCCAGTATGAGATCGGTCGTAATTCACAAAACGTTCGCCATACTGCATCTTTCCTGACGTTAAATCGTAATAAACCCATTTACCGCCATTGGACGAGACAAAAGTCATGCCTTTCGCCATCGCTCCAGTGTTTTTATCAAAGTAATACCAGCCTCCATACCGATAATCCTCGCCTTTAACCATATGTCCAGCAGCATTGTATCGAACCCATTTCCCACCGTTGGAACGAAGATAGACGTCTTTATTCCGAGCGACAGATCCATCTTCATCTATCCAATACCAGTTTTTTTCTTTCGCATCATATATTTCCTGGGAACGTACTTGCTGTCCATTCTCGTAGTAATGTTCCTTGTTCGAATCCCAGCCGTTGTCAGGATGAGATGGAGCAGTCTCAACAGACGAGGTATTCAAAGCATCCGCATGTTCTTCAGCATGCGCGTAGGGTATGTAGAAGCATGCATTCAACACGAAAAAAGCAAGCGAACCGAAAAGAACGGATAGTGCGATCTTTTTCGCATAAACCCATTTATTCCTCGCTATGGAATTCATCGAAAAATATTTTCTATCCATATCAATCTCGATTCAGGCGATTTTCTTTTTTATACTGCTTATTAAATCAGCAATATTCTGAATGCCATAAGCTGCTACTGGGAACAACAATAAGAAGAAAGGTAGCGTGTAGATACTTTTTGCTTCCCAGAAAAGATAGCAGAGGAATCCGCCAATGAAAGAGGCGCACAGCAGAACTCTCGTAAAGACTTGAGATGAATCAGCGCCAAGAGACCGTTCCTTCATTAAGGAATGCACGAGACCGATTACCCCAATAATTGCCAGAAAATAGACAACAGTCTGAGCAACATTTTCAAATCGAAGCAGTACATCCGCGCCTTTCCCCAGCAAAAGGAATGAGCCTAATCCTGAGAAATGGTTCGCGGATTCACCTAACTCTGAATACAACGACGTCATAAAAGAGGGCTCCGCCCACTCTGACGCAAGTTTATTGGTAAAAAAATTTAACCCATCACTAGGATTGCCCGCAAAAAACGCCAGACGATTCCGAACAAAATCATTGGATATCTGAGATTGCAGGGCATAATCGTTCCCCGTACGTTCAAAAGCGTCTATAGCAAATCGGCTCCACCATCCAGCAGGCATATTATCCGGTTGTCCCAAGCCAATAGCAATCCAAGAAGACATCGGCATCCCTTTACCGAACTTCTGCCCGATCCAAGTCTGAACCACATATACGGGAAATTTTGAAACAAAGAACGCAGCCACTGCGGAAAGAAAAGAAACCACCAACTGCCAAACACGACGGTTATGCCAAACTGCAAAGATGACTGCCACAAGGGCCGCAAGCACAAGAATCTGGTACGTCGATTTGAAAACAATTCCAATTCCGCAAATGAGGAATCCGCCAACAATTGCAAGGCTGCTAGCCCAAACTTTCTGCAGCCGGAAGCCTTCTGCAATCATCCAAGTGCCGCATACCGTGAAGAAGAAGCCAACCGCATTAGGATAGACGAACGTAGCGAACATCAGCAAAGGGACACTAGTCGCGACTATGACGGTGAAGGCCCCATGTCCTTTCTCATTCAAACCGATCAAACTGCCGAATCGCCATAGCACTGCCACCAAAGCAGTAACCGCCACAGCACTCACGATTTGAAAAGCAAGAATGTTATCCAATCCAAAAACCGCAAAAACCAGAAGGTACCACAACATTGGGCCGCTTTGGAATGGATAGTAGGAGAAATAGGTATATGCGCTCGGAATACCTCGCGCGCCGCATTCTAGACGGATGCTGCCCTTCGGACAAAAATCCGCACCGAACTGGTTAATGTTACCATTAAGCAGAATATCGGCTGCGTCCATCAAGCTCCGTGAATCCGGGTATGTGTAAGTCACCAGATTCAATGACATCAACCAAATGATCTGCAGTGCAGCCACATATATCAAAAGAATGGCAAGAACCCATTGCTGCGGGAGATTCGAAAAGCCAATCGCAAGCAAGATCATCATGCCAAGCAGTATGATTGTTCCCAATCCGAACGCAACCGATGGCATCCCAAAATGGTAATCAACTTGCTCAGTAATACTGCCAAGCTGCGGACCGTTTCTCTTAAAAGTGACGGTGAAAAAGACTGACAGCATAAGCAGTATCGTCACAATGGCGATTTGCATTCCCAAAGCGACTGTGACCAGCCATCTCGGAAGCACTTGCTTAATGAACGGCTGTTTTTGAGCTACAGCACTTTTATTCACTTGGTTCTAATCCCATCTTCTTCAGAAAGAAATTCCTATCGCTCAGATCGTCGTTTCAATGATATAGCGCGGTCGAGCTTTGACCTCCATGTAGATTTTCGCGATATATTCGCCTGTAATTCCAAGAGCTAGCAGAATAAAACCACCCAAAATCCACAAAGAGAACATAATGGAGCCCCAGCCGGCAACCGCATGCCCAGAGAAAACAGAAACAAGGGTATAAATCAACATGATGATTCCGATAAACACAGAGAACAGCCCGATGCCGGTAATCATGCTCAAAGGCTTTGTCGAAAATGATGTCACGCCCTCTACAGCGAAAGAAACCATTTTCTTCAAAGGATATTTCGATTCCCCAGCAACTCGAGTTCCGCGCTTGTAATACACCTTCGCCGTTTTAAAACCAAGCGAAGGAACCAATCCTCGAAGGAACAGATTGGACTCCTTATATTGAGATAAAGCCGTCAATGCAGTACGACTCATCAAACGATAATCAGCATGATCCGGCACGGTTTCCGTACCAAGCCACTTCATCAAAGAGTAGAAGGCATGGGCCGTTCCGCGCTTGAATGCAGTATCAGTATCGCGATTATCACGCACACCGTATACGATTTCAGCTCCCTGACGATATTCCTGAACCATGCCATCAACAGCATTGGGATCGTCTTGCAAATCAGCATCCATGGAAACAACAGCGTCGACATTCATGCTCAATGCCTGCATTAAGCCAGCAAAAAGAGCATTCTGATGACCTCTATTGTGAGCCAGCTTCACGCCACGAAATAAGGAGGGATCCTTCTCATGCAGCGATGCAATCACATCCCAAGTCTTGTCGCGGGACCCATCATCGACAAAAATAACGAAGCTATCTCGCGCAACAGCCTGCGAATCCTCAAGCTGAATCATCTTTTTCTTCAAAACGTCCGCAGTTACGTGCAATGCGGCTTCTTCGTTAAAACAAGGAATCACAAAAGCCAGTGTCGGTTCACGTCTCATCTGAACTCCACGCCCGTTCGCTTCCATATCATGAGTCATGTCTAACAGTGTATGTCATGCTATCAACGCAATAGTCAAACGCTGTCCGCAACTTCGTCATGCACCTTCAAATGTTTCCTTGTACATCGGCACCACCACGCCTCTAGCCACACGCCAAAAAACATCAACTCCTCTTGTAAATGAACGACTTGTAAAACAAACTTTTTTGTCATAGCAACAGCTACAATTATCCCCGAATAATGAGGGGGAAAGGGGAATAATGCTTCAACGGAGAAAAATTCTAATCAGTTTTCTAGCCATTACAGTACTGCAGGGAATTACCTACCCGGCAATCGCGCTGGGCAGCGAATCCAACGCAATGCAAGTATCTTCCAATAGTCAAACTGCCGAACCGAATCAGAATTCAAATAGTATCCAAGGAGGTGATTCCAATACAATCACTTCAGACGCTGATGATGCCTCGCAATTTTCTGATTCGGCACCCGAATCAACACAACCGAACAGTGTAATTCACTCCAGCCGACAGAACAGGAATGACGACAGACCCGATTCTTCCGAACCGGACAAGAATAACGACAGCACCAGTCCTAACGAACCAACTAAACCAGACAAACCTGAAAACGGTTGGGATCAGAATAAAGAGCACTACTACGAAAACGGCACTATGGCCGTCAGCAAGGACGTATTCATTTCAAGTTCTCCCAACAACCGCAAAGACGGCATCTGGGTTCGTTTTGACGAAAACGGTAATTTAGTCAAAGGAGAAGATCACCGCAATGGCGGCTGGTACTACTTTGACGAAGAGACAGGTGCCATGGCCAAGGGAGTTAAACACATATCCTTCAACAATGGTAAATGGGTGTACTACGACGTGGTCACCGGCAAAATGGCGCACGGCGAAGCCCATCTCAACTACGACAAAGAACATACTGGCTGGTATTATTTCGACCAAAACACTGGCAAAATGGCGCATGATTTCGTCTACCTTCGCCAACATGACAAATGGGTATACTACGACAAAATAACAGGCAAGATGCAGTACGGCGAGCACTACATTAATGATGGGTGGTACTACATGAAACCTGTCACAGGAGCCTTGGCCAAGGGCAGAACATGGCTGGACGCCGGTAAGAAATGGGTATATTACGACAAAACCAGTAGTCGCATGATTCATGGTGGAGCCATTCTTGACGGGCATCATTATTTCTTCGATCCCCACACAGGAGCCCAATACAACAAACAACAAATCATCGATAGACTGACTTCTCAAGCACGCGCGCTCTTAAATCAGCATCCTGATTGTCCAGGTGTGCTCGCTGCAAATGGAGGACTCATTTGCCCATTCGGACCATGTATGGCTTTTGTCTGGTACATATTCCATTCTGCCGGTTTAGACATTTTCCTCTGCGACGGAGCTAAAACCGGCTGGCCACACCATAACTACGATTGGTACAGATCCCGTGGGCGTGTCAGTCATACACCACATGTTGGAGATATCGCTTTCTGGAAGTTCGGAGATGCTTGGGCTCATGACTATGACGCCAGCCATGCAGGTGTCGTAGTCGAAGTGAATGGAAGAAATGTAATAATTATCGACGCAGCTTATGGAGATATTGGCATTCGTTCGGCTTACAACGGAGCAAACTATGCTCACCCATATTACGACGAGTAACCATTTAAACCTGTATAGAAACAGTTTATAAGGAGTCCATATGAAATACGGTGTCCGCGCATGTACATTAGCAATGTTGGTCATATTGCAAGCCTGTTCTTTAACAGCATGTTCTGGACAGAATAACAATGTTGCGCGGACACCATTTCCCCAAAAGTCCCCTGCATCATCTATTTCTAACGATTTTTCCAAAGTCATTCCTGACAAAAAATTCGCTGCATGCTTAGTCTCCGTACTCAACGCATCCAATAAGGGTTTCCCCTCAGTAAAAGCCTCTAAAATTAAGAACCTGTCGTTTACTGAATACACAACCAAATATCAAAATTGCAGTACGAATAATCTGCAAAAAATCACTTCAGTCGAAGGACTGCAGCATTTTACCGGATTGATCTCACTGGATTTGAGCGAGTTCAAATCTCTAAAAGAACTACCACAGATTGAATCCATGACCTCTCTAACCCAAATTAATTTGCAAGGCACTAAGATTTCCGATATTTCAGCTCTAGCGCATCTCAGTACCTTGCAGAATATCGCGCTTTCCGATAAATCATGCAATTTGACGCCGCTTTCCAGACTATCTCCTATTACGATTAGCGCGCAATGTCCCACCGTAGATTTGTCCCCTCTTGATGGCAAGAAAATCCAAATTTACGTTTCCGAATCAATCAGTGAATCCAAAGCACGAAAATCAGCCATGACAGGCAACACCGTCGCCATTATGAAAGCGGCTGGAAAATTCACCATTTTCCAGCCGAATCAATCAGGTAACATAACCGAATCTGAAATGTAAGTCACGAATCAACCTCGGCCTGTGACGTTATCGAAATAATGCCATGCTTGCCATTGTGGAACCCACGTGTTTCCGTGAGCCATAGCTCCCGTAACTGGATCGAAGTAGTACCATGAACCATTCTGTTTCTGCAAACCTTTTACCATTTTGCCGGTTTTTCGATCATAGCGGACCCATTTACCGCCATTCGAACGTATAAAAACATCGCCTACGCGTCTAGCGCCAGTAACTGCGTCAAACATGTACCATCCAGCGCGCTCATCATCATAGCCAAGATAAACTTCGCCATAAATCATCTTGCCAGTAGTCTCATCGTAATAGACATATTTGTCCTCATCGGACAAATATGTCATTCCTTTACTCATCGCACCGGTCGTAAAATCAAAATTGTACCAAGCTCCATACCTGAAATCCTCACCTTTAACCATCCGGCCGTTCGAATCATAGCGAACCCACTTACCGCCATTCGAACGCAAATACACATCTTTGTTCTGAGCCATAACGCCATTTGCATCTATCCAATACCAAGCATCTGTCGATGGGTCATATATCTCTTTTCCTTGAGCATATGAGCCATCCTTCTCCTGCCAATACTGGCGACCGTCCTTGTACACCCATTTTCCCGATGCGACGTTGGTCGCTTTATTACCAAAAGCATTCATATCCACGGAACCGCTGATGCCGTTGATACGGCCGGAACTGGTGTATTGCCAGCCGCGGTCGTTGGTGCCAAAGGCGTTGTATCCCATTTGAGCACCATACTGCGCCACCCAACGGGTCTTTGCGTAGATGTTCGAATTGTTCAACGGGCCTTGCAGGTAGCTCGTATACGAATACACACCGAGATTCTTGTATCCGGCGGACTGCAGTGCGCCATACCAGGCGTCGGCCATACCGCTATAAACATTCGGATTGGTCGGCGGGGTATGACCAGCCCACGTCCACTTCTCCAGGTCATAATACACAGGGTATTTCAGATCGTTCGGGCTCACGCCCATCTGGCGGAGTTTGGCAGCCACATCATTGCCTTCCGCACGTGCGCAGTTCGCATCGTATGCATACGAATACCAGTAGATGCCAAAAGGAATACCAAGACGTTTGCATTCGTTGATGTTACGTTGCGCTTTGGCATCGGCATAGTTGCCCCAGCCATAGCCCAAACGAATGATCGCACCTTCCACGCCGTCGGCTTTCGCCTTAGCCCAATCGATGTCTCCCTGCCATGAAGAGACATCAATCACGCCCTTGGCTTGTTGAACGAACAGGTTGTTCCTATAATCGAAAAACGCCTTTGTTCCGTTGTAGGTTCCCCAGTGTGCTCCGTATTCGTTGCTCTCGAATTTAGTGAGCCGGACAGTCGAGCCACCCTTCAAGGACGACTGCTCCGCAGACTGTTTCACAGGTTGTTCCACAGCATCTTTCACGTCCGAGGCACTCACCGGAATGAATGATTCGCCATCCGTTTTGGCCAGTGGATCAGGTTGCTGCGATTGCGTACCGACCAGCTGAGCGTCCGTCACGGTTTCGCCGGTCTCAATGTTCTGTACATCACCTTCCGGCGTAACCGCAAGGTTCTCCGAAACCACAGTGGAATCGTCCGAAATGTTTTCGCTTACCGTTTCCGGCAGCGTCGCGTTCGGATTGTCCGGCATGCTGTTTGACGAATTCTGCGCATCATCCACAGTTGCGGCAAAAGAACTTGGCGTATCCTCAATCGCAATATCCTGCATAGCGTAAGCCGGCACCACGGCAACGGAAACCGTCATTGCAACCACGGAAGCGGTGGTCGCAATCTTCATCAAGCTTTTCGGCGATATCATCGTCAGCCTCTCTCACAAAACGCATTTCACGCGTTGACGCAATTGCACACGCAAAACTTAAGTGTATTCTGAGATGTCCCCACTTAAAATAAAGCAGCTGGATTCCAAACCAAACTTCACATTTACCGAATATGCCACAACATGAAGTGCTGGCATTCGGAAGTGGAACGGGTAACATACCTTATGTATTGTCATTTGGGAACAGAGGACCTTGTCGGACCACCTCCAATAGACAACATCAGAACGGTATCACGGACTCCTGGAGGGAAGCATGGCACGGCACGAAAGGCAGCCAAATAAAGCTGACAGTCACGCAAGTAACGTCCGTAAGCCCCGAACGTTCAGCAGTACCGCGACCGTCGAAACCAGCAAACCCGACAATTCCGTTAACATCACCAATCGTAACGGAAAGCCTGAAACAGACGCATCAGGGGTTTCCTATCAAACAAACACCAAAGATCCATTCCAAATCGCCATATCGCAAGGTGTGCAAGATGGCGACACTTGGGTGCACAACCATGTCAAGAACTTGATTCGCCGTTCCATCATCGTAGCCGTTATCGTCGTTGCGGTATGCATTGTGGTCTTCGGCGTCATGGGCGTGAGAACATCGCAGAAAATGCGCGAACTGAATGCCATTAACGACTGCAGAGACGCGGTTGCCGCCATGAACGCTTCATATTCCAAGGATTTCCAGCTCAAGGGAAAGATTGTCGACGCATTTTCCAGCATGGATTCCTCATATGATCTGGAAAAGCTCAGCACCTTGTATAAAGAAGAAGTCAAATCGCCGAAAACGCTTGACTGCAAAACCGATCCGTCCGGAACCACCAGCAAAGCCAACACCGAACGAGCTGCATATGACAAACAGGCCAGAACCTTCGAGCGGGCGTTGACAAAGAACGAGGCAAATCAGAATTGAATACGAAACGATTGGCAAGAACGGCACTTGCCGTTATCGTAACCGTAGGAATAGTCGTTGCCATCATCGTCGGGTGCGGCCCCAAATGGGGCAACGGAACGGCAACCGGTAAAACCGGATCGCAATCCACCGCCACCGCCCATACTGCGGCCGCTGTTGATGTGCAGCTGCCCTCATACTACATGGACAATATGGTGTTCCAGCGCGATCAGCCAATCGTAGTCAAAGGCAACGTCAGCTCCACGGAAAGCAACCCCATCGACGTTTCGAAACTGTCAGCGACACTTACGCAAGGCAACACCTCCGAGAGCGTCAAGGCAAAGGTAGCGAAAAACGGCAGTTTCACCTGCACGCTGAGCGCGCAAAAGGCAAGTCTCAATCCGTATTCGCTGCAAGTGCAGTACGCCGGCAAAACCGTGCTGAAACTGGCCAAAGTGTATGTGGGAGACGTCTTCGTAGCCGCTGGCCAGTCGAATATGGAACTCAACTATGTGCAGTATTACGAAAACGCTACTTACAATTTTGGCAATGGATTAATCACGACAGGCGATTTGCCGAAACCGCTCGTAGATGACAACGTGAAATTTGTCATCGCAAATCATGATGTTGAAGACACTGATTTTCCACTGTCCGCTGTTAATCAGAGCGCCGATGCATGGCTGACTGCAGATTCCACGAATTCACTGCACCTCAGCTATCTGGCTCAGCAATTCGCCATGCAGTTGCGCGCCAAGTACCCTAATGTGCCGATTGGCATCATCCAGACCGCGTGGGGTGGCACGCCTATTCGCCGGCATGTACAAGGCGGCGATATTTATGCGAACCATATCGCGCCGTTGAAGGGATTCCATGTGGCGGGCGTGCTGTGGTATCAAGGTTGCGATGACGCCAATAATTACGGAACTGCTTTGCAATACGAATCGCAAATGACCACGCTCATCAACCAGTACCGTAACGTGTTCGGACGCAAGGACCTGCCGTTCCTGTACGTACAGCTCGCGCGATGGCCAAACTACCAGTACACGCAAAACGTGCGAGAAGCGCAACGGACTACGCTCGGCAACACCAACCTGCACGATTCGTCGAATGTGGCGATGACGGTTTCCCTTGACACAGACAAGGGCACATCCGCGCTAATCCATCCTCTCGGCAAGGATATTCTCGGGGCACGCATGGCCGCGCAGTATCTCGCCATGGAAGACGGCACCACCGTACCCAACGGACCGCTTATCGAACGTGCCCGGCACACTGCGAACGGCGCAATCGCCTTGTCTTTCCGGAACGGCACCGCAAGCAGGCTGAAAGCCATGCAGCCGAACTATTCGAAAACCGCGAGCGCAATCGCACCAAACTATAAGAGCGCTCCGAAAGCGACCCCGTTAAGCGGTATCAGCAATATCGCCGCTCCCACCACTACGGCATTGCAGGGGTTTGAGGTCGCCAATTATTCCGGTCAATGGCAGGCGGTCAATGCCACTATCAGGGGCAATCAGGTGTTGCTCACCACAGCCGATGGTTCAATACTGAACGATCTCAACGCCATGAGCCAGGTACGTTACCTGTTCAGTGGCAATCCGAAGTGCGCGAGCATGCTGTACAACGACTTTAATCTGCCGGCTAGCCCATTCATCACTATTGTTGAGTGATCTTTGTTGGGGGCCGCCGCTAGATAAACCAATACGGGCGGGATAAGTACGGGCGGTCTGAGCCGTTGCTTGGCCTGCTTGGTCATGTTTTGAGCAGGCTGTTCCGACTTCTGGTTTGGATTCTGGTTTCCCGCTTAAATTATGAAGACTGCTGCAGCATCGCAGAAACTAGACAAATGTCATTTTTCCACCGGTTTATTTAGGCACATTCCCTTCCTACTATGGCATACGGAACGAACGCGAGCGCACAATCACAGATCGAATGCAAACGTGCGCAGGAGAGGAACCACCATGAGGAATCGTATTGCAGCAGCTGCAGCGGCGGGAATATTAACCATCGGCATGGCCGTCCTGCCTTCCGTGGCTTCGGCCAGTGTCGCACCGTCTACGGACGGATTGGCCGGCAGCACCGCCATCAGCGGGCAGATCGACCAGGATATGGCCGTGTGCACCGACAAAACGTGCGATGCCGTACAGCATGTGCGCAAAACCAACCAGCAGATCAAGTCGGACATCGATACCGCCAAGCAGCACGCCGAGCAGCTGCATCAGAACGCGCACGAGGACGCCGATGCGCTCCGCCAGTACAATGAGCAGGCCTGGAAGAACTACCAGGAGGACCGCGAGGATATAAAGAATGCGATTGACGGCGCGGTCAAGCGCGGTCAGGAGCGTCACGACGCTCTGCATCAGGATATGCAGGACACGCAGGCCCACCTCAACCAGATGCATGCCGACATGAAAGAGACTCACGACGAACTCAAGACGAGGCATGACGCGTTCGCGGCGAGCAGCCACCAGTGGCATCAGTCGTTCATCGCGGCGTTGAAGGACGCGAACTCCAAGACGGGTCAGCAGGGCGGCTCATCCGTTGCTACCGGCACGCATGGCACCACGGCTGGAACGAATGCTGGTACAACCGCTACTGGAGCCAACGGCACCACTGGCACTGTGCGCACGGCTGCCGACACTGGCACGAATGGTGCCGCAACTGGATCCATCGCAGCGTCCGGCGATCAAACCGCCGCATCCACCGGCGCGCTGACCAAGTCGGAATATGGGCAGCTTGCGCAGACCGGCATCGGCATTTCCCTTGCCTGCGCAGCCATTCTGCTGCTTGCCGGCCTTGCCTACGCCATGAAGACGTTCGTGCAGTATAAGCGCGAAACCAGCGAAGACTGAGCCGGCTCGCTGCCGGACAGCGTTTGCTTCATCGACTCATGAAAAAACGGTCTCGAATATATCGGGACCGTTTTTTCATGCGCGTTTTTCGTATGTGCTTTTCATCTGCTATACGCATTGTTGCGATTCAATTGGAATGACGTAGTACAGCGACGTACAATGCAGCGCGAAGCGCGCGTACCGTGCGTGAACCGCGTGTATGTCCAGTATTCCCACTGATTTGTTACGTTGGCCGTTCTGATCAGTCCACTGGTCAATTCGCATAATGGGGAGCACTGCTGGCGATTCGCGGCGACGGCGTATCGCCATTCCCCGCCGTCCGTCCGGTACTACCCGCGCTCCCCACATCGCCGGCCTTTTCAGCATTGCCGATGTTGGTTCTACGCAACGACCCCGCGGCCAACGAGCGGATGGATCGCCTGCGCTGCGCCTGTTCCGTCTGCGAAGCGGACTGAACTGCGGGAAAAGCGCCCGTTACAGGACGAATACGACCGGTTGCGGTCGGAATAAAGCTTGGTGGCAAAACCTGCGTTGTGATGGCGCTTATGGATGCCATCTGCGGCTGCTGCGTATTATCAGGACCATCCACAGCGTCTTTTTCTTTCACGGTTTGCGATTCTTCCGCACGATTCGCGTCATCATTCGCATCCTCGCCCGTTTGCAAGGCAGACCCAGCTTCGCTCTGCTTTTCTTGTTTTTCCTGCTTTTCCTGCGGAGCGGCCTGCACATCACTCTGCAATACGATTGGCGATGAATTCGAACGGCGTCGGGCAAGCGCCGCCAGAGAGTCACGAGTATCAGCATCGCGTTGGTCAGTCTGCTGGCTGCCGGCAGCCGTCTTGTCAACCATCGTCGTGCTTCTTTCTCTCAACGTCACGATTTCGAGCGTAACGTAGCGCAGCGCAAAAGTGCGCGTAAAACGACGATGTACGCAACTCCCCCACCGAATCGCAATCAAATATCGACATATGAGGGCAAACAATCCCATTATTGAGACCACAGACTGGCACCAATAAGCCGCAGCATGGCAATCAGAGACTTTCCTGGATGCCGGCCCGTACACGCGAGACTTGCGATACGGGACGATTCAAAAAACCGAGGCCAACGAAAGAAGCATTCGGAGGGAATCTGGAAGGAACCGGAAAACGGAGTGGAAAAAAGAAGGAACCCCAGAAACCGAATGATTCCAACGGTTTTCGGGGTTCCAATCCGGGCGGAGAATACGAGATTCGAACTCGTGAGGCTGTTACACCAACACGCTTTCCAAGCGTGCGCCATAGACCACTAGGCGAATTCTCCAATTATGCAACGCTTTCCGGTGTCTATCCGTTAAGCGCAACTTGACTAGAATACAACAGGACTGGCAGAAGACCAAATCGGCGTGTCGCCCTACCAAATCTGCAAAACATATAGAGCTCCAATATCGGTTCAAGGTTAGTGACGTTTTGCAAGACTCTCCAATAATCCGGCCCAACATGTACATCTCGTATTCACGCAACATAGAATGACGGATAACCACGGATGGCGTTTAATGACCGACTGTCGTCCACGTAAGCGTAAAAGGAGCGGATGATGATCAGCCAAGAGAGCTACGACATACTGTGAAGGAAAAATACGGAGATGCGTCCAGCTGGGCCGTCTGGAACACGGATTACGCGGATTCCAAGCCCAGCCGCAATATAAACGATCTGAGCGTATTCGACTCCCCGAATCTGTCCGAATTGAACACCGGCTTCGTGTTCGTGGGGCTGAACCGCTCCGGTAAACCCAAGGACGGCAACGCGGAGAAAAAGCCGGACAAGCCGAAGGATCCGTGGTTCAATTTCCATGCGGGAAGGAACGATTTCAAACTGCGATATGCGCTGCAGGGCACACGGTATTGGGGAAGCTACATAACCGACGCAATCAAGGATTACCAAGAAACCGATTCCGGTGAAGTGGAAAAGACACTCAAAAGTAACCCGGAACGCGTTGATGAGAACCTCAAGGGATTGAGGGAGGAGCTCGAGCTACTCGGTGGCAAGCCTGTATTGGTGGCTCTCGGATACGCCGCCGAGAAAAATCTGAAATGCATGAAGTCGGAAGGGTATGAAGTGGTCAGAATATTGCACCCCGCAGCCTTCATCGGCAAAAAGAAGTATCGTGATAAAGTGCTGAAAGTCTTGGACAACATTCAAAAATAACGAGACATTCAGCTCCGAACCACATCTAACCATCTAATCCGGATGGGCATGAGAGAAAAACGGTGGTTCCCGGAGCGAAAGCTCGACGGGAAGCCCGGAAAGAGAGCATAAAAAGGGGCCTCCCGGGAGCCAAAGGCT
>ERZ773221.2513-NODE-2513-length-14084-cov-3.363461_pt1 | contig 14084 bp, 5 predicted proteins | sample MGYA00580994_ERZ773221 | MGnify/ENA primary metagenome ERZ773221 (study PRJEB29015, sample SAMEA2737758) | human gut metagenome | biome: human gut; feature: human-associated habitat; material: faeces | place: China | collected 2012 ... | reverse complement strand
CAGTTTGAGCTGGATCTCGCCGCCAACAACGGTACGCAACATACGGTATTTTCCGGGCCGGAAGCCCGTCTCGCGGTATTTTGCGCCACGCTCTCGCAGCATGACATTAACTATCGTCGCCTGAGCGTAACCGGTGCGGCGCACTCCGCTTTACTGGAGCCGATACTCGATCGGTTCCAGGACGCCTGCGCGGGACTGCACGCGGAGCCGGGGCAAATACCGATTATTTCCACGCTCACCGCCGACGTCATTGATGAGTCAACGCTCAACCAGGCGGATTACTGGCGCCGACACATGCGCCAGCCGGTGCGTTTTATCCAGAGTATTCAGGTGGCGCATCAGCTCGGCACCCGCGTTTTTCTGGAGATGGGGCCCGATGCCCAGTTGGTTGCTTGCGGGCAGCGCGAATACCGCGATAACGCATACTGGATAGCCAGCGCCCGGCGTAACAAAGAGGCGAGCGATGTCCTCAATCAGGCCCTGCTCCAGCTTTACGCTGCCGGCGTCGCCCTACCGTGGGCCGACCTGCTGGCGGGCGATGGACAACGTATCGCTGCGCCATGTTATCCGTTTGATACTGAACGTTACTGGAAAGAGCGCGTCTCCCCGGCCTGCGAGCCTGCCGACGCAGCGCTGTCTGCCGGGCTGGAGGTGGCGAGTCGCGCCGCGACAGCGCTCGATCTCCCTCGCCTGGAAGCGCTTAAACAGTGCGCCACGCGACTGCACGCCATCTACGTCGATCAACTGGTACAACGCTGTACCGGCGATGCCATAGAGAACGGCGTGGACGCCATGACCATCATGCGCCGTGGACGTCTGCTGCCCCGCTACCAGCAGCTACTCCAGCGCCTGCTGAATAACTGCGTGGTCGACGGCGATTACCGCTGCACCGACGGGCGATACGTCCGCGCCCGCCCCATTGAACATCAACAGCGGGAATCACTGCTGACGGAACTTGCCGGTTATTGTGAAGGTTTTCAGGCTATTCCCGACACCATCGCCCGTGCCGGCGATCGGTTATATGAAATGATGAGCGGCGCGGAAGAACCGGTGGCGATTATCTTCCCGCAAAGCGCCTCCGACGGCGTGGAAGTGCTGTATCAGGAATTCAGCTTTGGCCGCTATTTCAACCAAATCGCCGCCGGGGTATTACGCGGCATTGTCCAGACGCGTCAGCCCCGCCAGCCGTTGCGTATTCTTGAAGTTGGCGGCGGAACCGGCGGCACCACCGCGTGGCTGCTGCCGGAACTCAACGGCGTTCCGGCACTGGAGTACCATTTCACCGATATCTCGGCGCTGTTCACCCGTCGCGCCCAGCAGAAATTCGCCGACTATGATTTTGTGAAGTATAGCGAGCTGGATCTCGAAAAAGAGGCGCAGTCTCAGGGTTTCCAGGCACAGTCTTACGATCTTATCGTGGCAGCGAACGTGATTCACCCGCCATATTGGCCGCACGCTCGATAATCTGCGCCCCCTGCTCAAGCCGGGCGGGCGCCTGCTGATGCGCGAAATCACCCAGCCAATGCGTCTGTTTGACTTCGTTTTCGGCCCGCTGGTTCTTCCGCTACAGGATCTCGACGCCCGCGAAGGTGAGTTATTCCTCACCACCGCTCAGTGGCAACAACAGTGCCGCCACGCCGGATTCAGCAAAGTGGCGTGGCTACCGCAGGATGGCAGCCCGACCGCCGGGATGAGCGAACATATCATTCTCGCCACGCTGCCCGGTCAGGCGGTTAGCGCCGTAACATTCACCGCGCCATCAGAACCCGTGTTGGGGCAGGCGCTGACGGATAACGGTGATTATCTCGCCGACTGGTCTGATTGCGCAGGTCAGCCCGAACAGTTTAACGCCCGCTGGCAGGAGGCCTGGCGTCTGCTTTCACAGCGTCATGGCGACGCTCTGCCTGTGGAACCGCCCCCCGTCGCCGCCCCGGAGTGGCTGGGGAAGGTTCGCTTAAGCTGGCAAAACAAAGCCTTTTCCCGCGGTCAGATGCGCGTTGAAGCCCGTCATCCTGCTGGCGAGTGGCTGCCGCTATCGCCCGCCGCGCCTCTTCCTGCGCCGCAAACGCATTATCAATGGCGCTGGACGCCCCTCAACGTCGCCAGCATTGACCATCCGCTTACCTTTAGCTTCAGCGCCGGTACGCTTGCGCGCAGCGACGAGCTGGCGCAATACGGCATCATTCACGATCCGCACGCCTCTTCACGACTGATGATTGTTGAGGAGAGCGAGGATACGCTGGCCTTAGCGGAGAAAGTGATAGCAGCGCTCACCGCCAGCGCAGCCGGATTGATTGTGGTTACTCACCGCGCGTGGCGAGTCGAGGAAAATGAAGCACTCTCTGCATCCCATCACGCGCTATGGGCCTTGCTTCGCGTCGCGGCCAACGAACAGCCGGAACGGTTGCTTGCCGCCATCGATCTCGCCGAAAACACCCCGTGGGAAACGCTGCATCAAGGGTTGAGCGCAGTCTCACTATCACAGCGCTGGCTCGCCGCACGGGGTGACACCCTTTGGCTCCCTTCACTGTCGCCCAATACGGGATGCGCCGCTGAATTACCGGCAAACGTGTTTACCGGCGATAGCCGCTGGCATCTGGTGACCGGAGCGTTTGGCGGATTAGGCCGCCTTGCCGTGAACTGGCTCAGAGAAAAAGGGGCGCGACGCATCGCCCTGCTGGCGCCGCGCGTGGATGAGTCATGGCTACGCGACGTGGAGGGCGGGCAGACGCGCGTCTGCCGTTGTGATGTGGGCGATGCCGGGCAACTGGCCACGGTTCTTGACGATCTGGCGGCCAACGGCGGCATTGCCGGAGCGATTCATGCCGCTGGCGTATTGGCTGACGCGCCCTTGCAGGAGCTTGATGACCACCAGCTGGCTGCCGTTTTCGCGGTAAAAGCGCAGGCGGCAAGCCAGCTGTTGCAAACCCTGCGCAACCACGACGGACGCTATCTTATTCTCTACTCTTCCGCTGCCGCCACCCTCGGCGCGCCGGGTCAGAGCGCCCATGCGCTGGCCTGCGGCTACCTGGACGGGCTGGCCCAGCAGTTTTCCACCCTTGATGCGCCGAAAACGCTCTCTGTCGCCTGGGGCGCATGGGGAGAAAGCGGTCGGGCGGCCACGCCGGAAATGCTGGCGACGCTCGCCAGCCGAGGTATGGGCGCGTTAAGCGATGCCGAAGGCTGCTGGCACCTGGAACAGGCGGTGATGCGCGGCGCCCCGTGGCGACTGGCGATGCGCGTTTTTACCGACAAAATGCCCCCGTTACAACAGGCTCTGTTTAACATCAGCGCCACAGAAAAAGCCGCAACGCCGGTCATTCCTCCTGCTGATGACAACGCCTTTAACGGCAGCCTGAGCGATGAAACAGCGGTGATGGCATGGCTGAAAAAGCGGATTGCGGTTCAGCTAAGGCTGAGCGATCCGGCGTCACTGCATCCAAACCAGGATCTGTTGCAACTCGGCATGGACTCGCTGCTCTTCCTTGAACTCAGTAGCGATATTCAGCACTACCTGGGCGTACGCATCAATGCGGAACGGGCGTGGCAGGATCTGTCTCCTCATGGACTCACGCAGCTTATCTGTTCTAAGCCAGAGGCGACGCCTGCCGCTTCGCAGCCGGAAGTGTTGCGGCACGACGCCGACGAGCGTTATGCGCCCTTCCCTTTGACGCCCATTCAGCACGCCTACTGGCTGGGGCGAACCCACCTCATTGGCTATGGCGGCGTCGCCTGTCACGTCCTGTTTGAGTGGGATAAACGCCACGATGAGTTCGATCTCGCCATACTGGAGAAAGCATGGAACCAGCTCATCGCACGCCACGATATGTTGCGTATGGTGGTTGATGCCGACGGGCAGCAGCGAATCCTGGCGACAACGCCGGAGTATCACATCCCGCGTGACGATCTGCGCGCGCTTTCCCCGGAAGAACAGCGCATCGCGCTGGAAAAACGGCGGCATGAACTGAGCTATCGCGTTTTGCCTGCCGACCAGTGGCCTCTTTTTGAGCTGGTGGTCAGCGAAATCGACGATTGCCATTACCGTCTGCATATGAACCTCGACCTTTTGCAGTTTGATGTGCAGAGTTTTAAAGTCATGATGGACGACCTGGCGCAGGTCTGGCGCGGTGAAACGCTGGCGCCGCTCGCTATTACCTTCCGTGATTATGTGATGGCTGAACAGGCGCGCCGACAGACATCGGCATGGCACGATGCCTGGGATTACTGGCAGGAAAAACTGCCGCAACTGCCCTTAGCGCCAGAGCTGCCGGTGGTTGAGACGCCCCCGGAAACGCCACACTTCACCACCTTCAAATCGACGATCGGCAAGACAGAATGGCAGGCCGTGAAACAGCGCTGGCAGCAGCAAGGCGTCACACCGTCTGCCGCGCTGCTCACGCTGTTTGCCGCTACCCTTGAGCGCTGGAGCCGTACCACAACATTTACGCTGAACCTGACGTTCTTCAATCGCCAGCCGATCCATCCGCAAATCAACCAGTTGATTGGTGATTTTACCTCCGTCACGCTGGTTGATTTTAACTTCTCAGCGCCGGTGACGTTGCAAGAGCAGATGCAACAGACCCAACAGCGCCTCTGGCAAAACATGGCGCACAGTGAAATGAACGGTGTTGAGGTGATCCGTGAGCTGGGCCGCCTGCGCGGATCACAACGTCAACCGCTGATGCCGGTAGTGTTTACCAGTATGCTGGGGATGACGCTGGAAGGCATGACTATCGATCAGGCGATGAGCCATCTGTTCGGCGAACCCTGCTATGTATTCACGCAAACGCCGCAGGTCTGGCTGGATCATCAGGTCATGGAGAGCAACGGCGAGTTGATGTTTAGCTGGTACTGCATGGACAACGTGCTGGAACCCGGCGCTGCCGAGGCGATGTTTAATGACTATTGCGCCATCCTGCAAGCCGTCATCGCCGCCCCTGAAAGCCTGAAGACTCTCGCCAGCGGCATCGCCAGGCACATTCCCCGCCGACGCTGGCCGCTGAACGCGCAGGCGGACTACGACCTGCGGGATATTGAGCAGGCGACGCTCGAATACCCCGGCATCCGGCAGGCCAGAGCGGAAATAACCGAACAGGGCGCGTTGACGCTGGATATCGTGATGGCCGACGATCCTTCGCCATCAGCGGCGATGCCTGATGAGCACGAACTTACCCAACTGGCGCTGCCGTTGCCTGAGCAGGCGCAGCTTGATGAGCTGGAGGCGACCTGGCGCTGGCTGGAGGCGCGTGCGCTACAGGGGATCGCGGCTACGCTAAATCGTCACGGCCTGTTTACCACGCCGGAGATCGCCCATCGCTTTAGCGCAATAGTACAGGCGCTGTCCGCGCAAGCGTCTCACCAGCGTCTGCTGCGCCAGTGGCTACAGTGTCTGACGGAAAGAGAGTGGTTAATCCGCGAAGGTGAAAGCTGGCGCTGCCGCATTCCGCTCAGCGAGATTCCTGAGCCTCAGGAAGCGTGCCCGCAAAGCCAATGGAGCCAGGCGCTGGCGCAGTATCTGGAAACCTGCATCGCCCGGCACGAGGCCCTCTTCTCCGGGCAGTGTTCTCCGCTGGAATTGCTGTTCAACGAGCAGCATCGCGTTACCGACGCGCTGTATCGCGACAACCCCGCCAGCGCCTGTCTGAATCGCTATACCGCGCAGATTGCCGCCTTGTGCAGCGCAGAACGGATTCTGGAGGTTGGCGCCGGAACCGCAGCCACTACCGCGCCGGTGCTGAAGGCCACGCGGAACACGCGACAGTCGTACCACTTCACGGACGTCTCCGCGCAGTTCCTCAATGACGCCAGAGCCCGTTTCCATGATGAATCGCAGGTGTCTTATGCCTTGTTCGACATCAACCAGCCGCTGGATTTCACCGCCCACCCGGAGGCGGGTTACGACCTGATCGTTGCCGTCAATGTGCTCCACGACGCCAGCCATGTCGTCCAGACGTTGCGCAGATTAAAACTGTTGCTGAAAGCCGGCGGACGTTTGCTGATCGTTGAAGCGACGGAGCGAAACAGCGTATTCCAGCTGGCGAGCGTGGGCTTTATTGAGGGATTAAGCGGATACCGCGATTTCCGCCGCCGGGATGAGAAACCGATGCTCACCCGCTCCGCATGGCAGGAGGTTCTCGTTCAGGCCGGGTTTGCAAACGAGCTGGCGTGGCCCGCGCAGGAATCGTCGCCGCTGCGCCAGCATCTGCTGGTAGCGCGTTCGCCTGGCGTAAATCGCCCGGATAAAAAAGCCGTGAGCCGCTATTTACAGCAGCGCTTTGGCACCGGTCTGCCCATTTTACAGATCCGGCAAAGAGAAGCGTTATTTACGCCGCTGCATGCCCCGTCTGATGCGCCGACTGAGCCAGCCAAACCCACGCCAGTTGCCGGGGGGAATCCGGCGCTGGAAAAACAGGTGGCTGAACTCTGGCAATCGCTGCTGTCTCGCCCCGTGGCAAGGCATCACGACTTTTTCGAACTGGGCGGCGACAGCCTGATGGCGACAAGGATGGTCGCGCAGCTAAACCGGAGAGGGATTGCCAGGGCTAACCTTCAGGATCTGTTCAGCCATTCGACGCTGAGCGACTTCTGCGCCCATCTACAGGCGGCTACGTCAGGAGAGGACAACCCGATACCCCTTTGCCAGGGCGACGGTGAGGAAACCCTGTTTGTCTTCCACGCTTCAGACGGCGATATCAGCGCCTGGCTGCCGCTCGCTAGCGCGTTGAACAGGCGCGTTTTCGGCCTGCAAGCAAAATCGCCGCAGCGCTTTGCCACGCTCGACCAGATGATCGATGAGTATGTCGGGTGCATCCGTCGTCAGCAGCCTCACGGCCCTTATGTGCTGGCGGGTTGGTCGTATGGCGCGTTTCTTGCGGCGGGCGCCGCACAACGCCTGTACGCCAAAGGCGAGCAGGTTCGGATGGTGTTAATCGATCCCGTGTGCCGACAGGATTTCTGTTGCGAAAACCGGGCGGCCCTGCTGCGCCTGTTAGCCGAAGGACAAACGCCTCTGGCACTGCCCGAACATTTCGACCAGCAGACGCCCGACAGCCAGCTTGCCGACTTTATCAGCCTCGCTAAAACGGCCGGTATGGTGTCGCAAAACCTGACGCTGCAAGCGGCAGAAACGTGGCTCGACAACATCGCGCATCTGCTGCGTTTACTGACTGAGCATACGCCGGGCGAAAGCGTTCCGGTCCCCTGTCTCATGGTGTATGCCGCCGGGAGACCCTCGCGCTGGACGCCAGCAGAAACCGAGTGGCAGGACTGGATAAACAACGCCGACGACGCTGTGATTGAAGCCAGCCACTGGCAAATCATGATGGAAGCCCCCCACGTTCAGGCTTGTGCGCAACACATTACGCGCTGGCTTTGCGCAACCTCAACGCAACCGGAGAACACGTTATGATGCCGTCCGCCTCCCCAAAACAACGCGTACTGATTGTGGGCGCCAAATTTGGCGAAATGTACCTGAATGCCTTTATGCAGCCCCCGGAGGGGCTGGAACTGGTCGGCCTGCTGGCGCAGGGAAGCGCCCGTTCAAGAGAGCTGGCTCATGCGTTTGGCATTCCGCTGTATACCTCGCCGGAACAGATAACCAGGATGCCGGATATCGCCTGTATTGTCGTGCGTTCGACCGTCGCCGGAGGAACCGGTACGCAGCTTGCCAGACACTTTCTGACGCGCGGCGTACACGTCATTCAGGAGCATCCCCTCCACCCGGATGACATCAGTTCCTTACAAACGCTGGCGCAGGAACAGGGCTGCTGCTATTGGGTAAACACGTTTTATCCGCATACGCGCGCGGGACGCACATGGCTTCGCGATGCGCAGCAGCTGCGTCGCTGCCTGGCTAAGACGCCGCCGGTAGTCCACGCCACCACCAGCCGACAGTTGCTCTACTCCACTCTGGATTTGTTGTTGCTGGCTCTGGGCGTTGATGCCGCCGCCGTGGAGTGCGACGTGGTTGGCAGCTTTAGCGATTTTCACTGTCTGAGACTCTTCTGGCCGGAGGGAGAAGCCTGCCTGCTGCTTCAGCGCTATCTCGATCCTGACGATCCAGATATGCATAGCCTTATCATGCACCGCCTGCTGCTGGGCTGGCCGGAAGGTCATCTTTCGCTGGAGGCGAGCTACGGCCCCGTCATCTGGTCATCCAGCCTGTTTGTCGCAGACCATCAGGAGAACGCCCACAGCCTCTACCGCAGACCGGAGATCCTGCGCGATCTGCCGGGTCTGACGCGCAGCGCGGCGCCCCTGAGCTGGCGCGACTGCTGCGAAACCGTCGGGCCGGAGGGCGTCAGTTGGTTGCTACACCAGTTGCGCAGCCATCTGGCGGGCGAACATCCACCAGCGGCCTGCCAAAGCGTACATCAGATCGCGTTATCACGTTTATGGCAGCAGATTTTACGTAAGACCGGCAATGCGGAGATCAGACGCCTGACGCCGCCGCACCACGACCGGTTAGCCGGTTTCTACAACGATGATGATAAGGAGGCGCTGTGACGCAATCTGCAATGTGCATCCCGCTGTGGCCCGCCCGGAACGGCAATACTGCGCATCTGGTCATGTGCCCTTTCGCTGGCGGCAGCAGTAGCGCGTTTCGCCACTGGCAAGCTGAGCAACTGGCTGATTGCGCGCTTTCTCTGGTGACCTGGCCGGGGCGCGATCGCCTTCGCCATCTGGAACCGCTCAGAAGCATTACACAACTGGCGGCACTGCTGGCGAACGAGCTGGAAGCATCCGTATCGCCTGACACGCCGCTTTTACTCGCCGGGCACAGCATGGGGGCGCAGGTGGCGTTTGAAACCTGCCGACTTCTGGAGCAACGGGGGCTTGCGCCACAAGGACTGATTATTTCCGGGTGCCATGCCCCGCATCTGCATTCTGAACGCCAGCTCAGCCATCGCGATGATGCCGACTTTATCGCTGAGCTGATAGACATTGGCGGATGTTCTCCTGAACTGCGGGAAAACCAGGAATTAATGTCGCTGTTTCTTCCTCTTCTGCGCGCTGATTTTTACGCCACCGAGAGCTATCACTACGACTCGCCCGACGTCTGTCCGCCGCTGCGCACGCCTGCGCTGTTATTGTGCGGCAGCCACGATCGCGAAGCCTCCTGGCAGCAGGTCGATGCCTGGCGTCAGTGGCTGAGCCACGTTACAGGCCCGGTGGTGATTGACGGCGATCATTTCTATCCCATTCAACAAGCCCGGTCCTTTTTTACGCAGATTGTCCGCCATTTTCCCCACGCATTTTCTGCAATGACCGCGTTGCAAAAACAGCCCAGTACTTCAGAAAGGTGACGCATGAATTCTTCCTTTGAATCTCTGATTGAACAGTATCCCTTACCCATTGCCGAACAGTTGCGCCACTGGGCGGCCCGTTATGCCTCGCGAATTGCCGTCGTTGATGCAAAGGGGTCGTTAACCTACAGCGCGCTTGATGCACAAGTTGACGAACTTGCCGCAGGTCTGTCATCACTGGGTTTGCGTTCGGGGGAGCATGTAATTGTGCAGCTTCCCAACGACAACGCGTTTGTTACCCTGCTGTTCGCCTTGTTAAGACTGGGCGTTATCCCCGTGCTGGCGATGCCCTCGCAACGGGCTCTGGATATCGACGCGCTGATTGAGCTGGCGCAACCCGTCGCTTACGTTATTCACGGGGAAAACCACGCAGAGCTGGCCCGACAGATGGCGCACAAACACGCCTGCTTGCGTCATGTTCTGGTCGCTGGAGAGACCGTGAGCGACGATTTTACGCCGCTCTTCTCCCTTCACGGTGAGCGACAGGCATGGCCGCAGCCTGATGTTTCCGCCACCGCGTTGTTGTTGCTCTCAGGCGGCACAACCGGCACGCCCAAACTCATCCCGCGCCGACATGCCGACTATAGCTATAACTTCAGCGCTTCTGCTGAACTGTGCGGCATCAGCCAACAGAGCGTGTATCTCGCCGTCCTCCCGGTGGCGCATAACTTTCCGCTGGCCTGCCCCGGTATTCTGGGAACGCTTGCCTGCGGCGGAAAAGTGGTGCTGACCGACAGCGCCAGCTGTGATGAGGTGATGCCTTTAATCGCGCAGGAAAGAGTGACTCACGTCGCCCTGGTTCCGGCGCTGGCGCAATTATGGGTGCAGGCCAGGGAGTGGGAAGACAGCGACCTTTCGTCGCTGCGCGTCATTCAGGCAGGCGGCGCCCGGCTCGACCCGACGCTTGCTGAGCAGGTTATCGCCACCTTTGACTGTACCCTGCAACAGGTTTTCGGTATGGCGGAAGGCCTGCTCTGTTTTACCCGGCTGGACGATCCGCATGCCACCATTCTCCACAGCCAGGGGCGCCCGTTGTCCCCTCTGGATGAAATCCGCATCGTTGATCAAGACGAGAACGACGTCGCGCCGGGCGAAACCGGGCAATTGTTAACGCGCGGCCCTTATACCATTTCGGGCTATTACCGCGCCCCTGCCCACAACGCGCAGGCCTTTACCGCGCAAGGGTTTTACCGCACAGGCGACAATGTCAGGCTGGATGAGGTGGGGAACCTGCACGTTGAGGGACGCATAAAAGAGCAGATCAGCCGCGCCGGAGAAAAAATAGCCGCGGCTGAAGTGGAATCGGCACTGCTGCGTTTAGCGGAAGTGCAAGATTGCGCGGTGGTCGCCGCGCCGGACACGCTGCTTGGCGAGCGGATTTGCGCGTTTATCATCGCGCAGCAGGTGCCAACTGACTATCAGCAGTTGCGTCAACAACTGACCCGTATGGGGCTCAGCGCGTGGAAAATTCCTGACCAAATCGAGTTTCTGGACCACTGGCCGCTCACCGCCGTCGGCAAGATAGACAAAAAACGCCTGACGGCTCTCGCCGTCGACCGTTATCGCCATTCTGCCCAATAAGCGCAAACCGACCCGAAACAGGTTGAAATAAACCCGTTTCGGGTAGCACTACTATTAGAAATAGTTATCATTTTCAATTCACCATTGTCGGTATTTTTGGCGTTTCGCCGTCTTACAGGGACTCACAACAATGAAAATGACACGGCTTTATCCTCTGGCCTTGGGGGGATTATTGCTCCCCGCCATTGCTAATGCCCAGACTTCACAGCAAGACGAAAGCACGCTGGTGGTTACCGCCAGTAAACAATCTTCCCGCTCGGCATCAGCCAACAACGTCTCGTCTACTGTTGTCAGCGCGCCGGAATTAAGCGACGCCGGCGTCACCGCCAGCGACAAACTCCCCAGAGTCTTGCCCGGGCTCAATATTGAAAATAGCGGCAACATGCTTTTTTCGACGATCTCGCTACGCGGCGTCTCTTCAGCGCAGGACTTCTATAACCCCGCCGTCACCCTGTATGTCGATGGCGTCCCTCAGCTTTCCACCAACACCATCCAGGCGCTTACCGATGTGCAAAGCGTGGAGTTGCTGCGAGGCCCACAGGGAACGTTATATGGCAAAAGCGCTCAGGGCGGGATCATCAACATCGTCACCCAGCAGCCGGACAGCACGCCGCGCGGCTATATTGAAGGCGGCGTCAGTAGCCGCGACAGTTATCGAAGTAAGTTCAACCTGAGCGGCCCCATTCAGGATGGCCTGCTGTACGGCAGCGTCACCCTGTTACGCCAGGTTGATGACGGCGACATGATTAACCCCGCGACGGGAAGCGATGACTTAGGCGGCACCCGCGCCAGCATAGGGAATGTGAAACTGCGTCTGGCGCCGGACGATCAGCCCTGGGAAATGGGCTTTGCCGCCTCACGCGAATGTACCCGCGCCACCCAGGACGCCTATGTGGGATGGAATGATATTAAGGGCCGTAAGCTGTCGATCAGCGATGGTTCACCAGACCCGTACATGCGGCGCTGCACTGACAGCCAGACCCTGAGTGGGAAATACACCACCGATGACTGGGTTTTCAACCTGATCAGCGCCTGGCAGCAGCAGCATTATTCGCGCACCTTCCCTTCCGGTTCGTTAATCGTCAATATGCCTCAGCGCTGGAATCAGGATGTGCAGGAGCTGCGCGCCGCAACCCTGGGCGATGCGCGTACCGTTGATATGGTGTTTGGGCTGTACCGGCAGAACACCCGCGAGAAGTTAAATTCAGCCTACGACATGCCGACAATGCCTTATTTAAGCAGTACCGGCTATACCACCGCTGAAACGCTGGCCGCATACAGTGACCTGACCTGGCATTTAACCGATCGTTTTGATATCGGCGGCGGCGTGCGCTTCTCGCATGATAAATCCAGTACACAATATCACGGCAGCATGCTCGGCAACCCGTTTGGCGACCAGGGTAAGAGCAATGACGATCAGGTGCTCGGGCAGCTATCCGCAGGCTATATGCTGACCGATGACTGGAGAGTGTATACCCGTGTAGCCCAGGGATATAAACCTTCCGGGTACAACATCGTGCCTACTGCGGGTCTTGATGCCAAACCGTTCGTCGCCGAGAAATCCATCAACTATGAACTTGGCACCCGCTACGAAACCGCTGACGTCACGCTGCAAGCTGCGACGTTTTATACCCACACCAAAGACATGCAGCTTTACTCTGGCCCGGTCGGGATGCAGACATTAAGCAATGCGGGTAAAGCCGACGCCACCGGCGTTGAGCTTGAAGCGAAGTGGCGGTTTGCGCCAGGCTGGTCATGGGATATCAATGGCAACGTGATCCGTTCCGAATTCACCAATGACAGTGAGTTGTATCACGGTAACCGGGTGCCGTTCGTACCACGTTATGGCGCGGGAAGCAGCGTGAACGGCGTGATTGATACGCGCTATGGCGCACTGATGCCCCGACTGGCGGTTAATCTGGTCGGGCCGCATTATTTCGATGGCGACAACCAGTTGCGGCAAGGCACCTATGCCACCCTGGACAGCAGCCTGGGCTGGCAGGCGACTGAACGGATGAACATTTCCGTCTATGTCGATAACCTGTTCGACCGTCGTTACCGTACCTATGGCTACATGAACGGCAGCAGCGCCGTCGCGCAGGTCAATATGGGTCGCACCGTCGGTATCAATACGCGAATTGATTTCTTCTGATTATTGTAAAAGGGATACCGAAAAGGTATCCCTTTTACACCACTAGTTAAAACCAGTAACTCAGCAGAGTCGCAAAAAATATTAATCCATAGTGATTATTTAAACAATGAAATTGCGATTAGGATAAATAGATTTAACTTTCTCGTTCCTTTCTCTCCTTATACTAAAGAAATAATCATATCAAAATAAAAATTCACAACAGTGCAACATTAAAAAATACAACCAACAAACAATCCTATATACAAGGCACATCTCCAGAATATAAAAGCACAGACAAACAACCTAAAAAAAACAACCCCATACATATAAATTATTTTATAGGTAAAATAGATTATATATTCTCATAGCTACCACAAACTATACTAGCCTGAACTATATTTATTCTGCTGCAATCAATGCATACATAACACAAATATCACTCAGGTACACTACTCAAACCACGCTGGGATTTTTCCTCAAGTTATAATCATCACCCCGAAAATCATTCGGCATTTACTCATTAAATAGTCACCCCATAGGCCTGTACATGTTTACTCAGAAATATACATCCTTTTCTCTGTCATAAACCCTCTGATTAATCATAAATAAATACTTGTGACACCAATCTTTTTCCTTAACGGAACGAATTGTTGTGTAGAAGGAGATAATATTATGTCAAAAAAAATATCAGCCATTGCTTATAACTCATTATATGTCAACATGGGTCACTATAACGGAAGCAGTTGAGATCACTACCAAAGCCATAAAACAAAAAATTACTCCTAGCGATATTTATCGTCATGCCTTGAGTGGCAACATCCTACTATCGGTCTATTTCCAGTCTCCTGTGATACTTAAGAAGATACAAACTTTTAATGGAAAAATAAAATTCAGGCAGTTTGTGGGAGACCTACTTGATAAACTATGCATGCTTGACAGGGACGGTTTTATTTATGGTCAAAATTTAAGACTCTGTACAGAAGCTAGATATATTTGTCCTGTGCAACAAATTATAGATACCCCCCTGTTACGCAAACTCAACCAGTTTCGTACGTTTGTTCGTAATG
>ERZ773221.2508-NODE-2508-length-14112-cov-2.903464_pt1 | contig 14112 bp, 10 predicted proteins | sample MGYA00580994_ERZ773221 | MGnify/ENA primary metagenome ERZ773221 (study PRJEB29015, sample SAMEA2737758) | human gut metagenome | biome: human gut; feature: human-associated habitat; material: faeces | place: China | collected 2012 ... | reverse complement strand
ACTATGTATAGTGTACGGCGTTTCGGCACAGACTTACGACATTATAGAACGGCGTAATTCCTGGAATACCGGAAAAAATGTTACAGGTATCAGGATGGATAGCATCTCTTCTTCCTATGCCGAACTGTATGGTAAGAATAACCATGGTGATTTCCACCACTCTTACGAAGCGGAGAAATCATGGAATGCCGGAGCAATAGCCAAGTCTATCACTCATCTGAAAGGGTATTCGCTGACTGGTTCTTTCTCATTCGATCATACTTCCGGTAAGGACATGAGTGGTTCCATGTTTATCCAGCCGGGATTTTATCCGGTAGACATTCTGGAGTTCACCCCCGGACGCAAAGACCTGCAACGATACGCTTTTATGGGCGGTATTGCATCAGATATTGCACCTAACTGGCGATTGGGAGGAAAGATTGACTTTGCCGCCTCCAACTATTCCAAACGGAAAGACTTGCGACATACCAATTATCGACTGGATTTGAAAGTAGCCCCCAGTGTGATGTATCACTCGGGCGATCTAGCCATCGGTTTTTCTTATATGTTCAGTAAAAACAGCGAATCGATCAAGGCGGAAGTAATCGGGACTACCGAAAACTCTTACAACGCCTTCTTGGATAAAGGACTGATGTATGGAGCTTATGAAGCATGGGACGGCAGCGGGATTCATCTAAGCGAATCGGGAATCAACGGTTTTCCCATCAAAGAACTGTCTAACGGGGGAGCACTGCAACTTCAATGGAAAGGATTTTACGGAGATATCGAATATACCTATTCTTCGGGGTCTGCCGGTGAAAGAGATGCTATCTGGTTCAAATTCCCCACTCACCGGATTGCCTCTCATTTGAGTTATCATTTCAAACAGGGAAAGAAAGAGCATTTTCTACGATTGAACCTGCAATGGTCACATTTGGTCAACAACGAGAATGTGATTAACAAGGAGACTGTTAACGGAATAACGACGACTTATATCAACGGCTCCAACCGCATTTTCGAGAGAGATGCTTTTTTGGTCCATCCCGAATATGAATTTATAAGTCCTCGTACAGAAGTTCGTTTGGGAACACATATTTCAACTTTCAAACGACTGACTACCCAGATGTATCCGTATGTAGCGTCGGAAAAGATGCTTTGTACGCAGACTTATGTATCCAGCGTGTTTCATATAGGGAAATTTGACTTAAAGGCAGCCGCTTCCTTTGCCATAGGAAACTCTACCGAGAAAAACAGAGTCGTTGCAACAGATACGGAGCCGGGTGATCCACCTTATCGTCTGACAGATTATTATAATCTGCAGAATGAATATGCTACCGCTCCACAAGCAACGCTTCGTCTCGGTTTACGCTATCATTTCAACCATGGGATCTATGCTGAAGTACAGGGAAGTTATACACGCGGTTTCAACCTTCACTATATAGATGGTTCGAGCCGTTGGAATGAGACTATCAAGTTAGGATATACTTTTTGAGGACCGGGATATGCTTTTTGAAAACAATGAATATATATAAACTAAATTATTAAGCAATGAAAAAGAGTTTAACATTTATCTTTGCAGCAGCACTTTTGGTATCTTGCCAGCAGGAAGAGAACGAAACGCTGACACCTGCCAACAGTCGTATTACTATCTCGCCTGTTATCACACGCGCTACCGAAGTTAACTTTGAGACCGGAGATAAAATTGGCGTTACAATCATCCAAAACGATGACTTCGTATATGCGGAAAATAAACAGATGACATTCAATGACGGAGTATTTGCAGGTGACTTGCTTTGGTATCCGGAAGGAAATGACAAATCGCAGATAGTAGCATACTATCCTTATAGAGAAGGTAATACTCCTACGTCTTTTTCTGTAGAAGCCGATCAGACCACCGGATATGGGGCATCAGACCTTATGGCAGCAAGCAATAAAGATGTACTTCCTACTGTAAATACTATAACAATGAACTTTAAGCATCTGCTTACCAAACTGGTCATTAATGTAACAAAGGAAGTAGAAGCCAACATAACATCCATTGCATTGAAAGGCTCTATCCCGACTGCAACTCTTGATCTGGCTGCCCTTACAGTTACTGCTGACGCGAATGTCGCAGCTACAAACATTACGGCACAGGTTGTTGAAGCGAACAAAACTTACCGCGCCCTCATCGTTCCCCAAACGGTAGCTTTGACGCTCGAAGTAGCAACTTCTGATGGCAAGACCTTGTCGCAGAAACTCACATCTACTACTTTAGCGCAAGGAGGACAATACAGCGTAAACATCCGTGTATTGCCTGACGATATAGAGGTTAAACTTATCGGTGACATCGAAAACTGGACAGATGAAGGTGAAATCGGAGCAGACAATGAGATTCCTTTCGAAGAACATCTCGATGAGAACTATTTCTTTCGATAATGTAAAATATAACACGGTAACTTTGGCAAACGGTACTACGTGGATGGCTGAACCGCTTATCTATCTTCCGAAAGGATATACTCCTTCTACCGATCCTACTGCTGATAGCCATGTTTGGTACCCGTATGAAATCAAAGCTGACGGTGCAACCGTAGCCACAACAGAGGAAAGTGCTATCAAAGAATTAGGTTATCTATATGATTTCCAAGTTGCACTGGGCGGTAAGGAAATTACTGAAAGTAATCTGAACTCTTTTGAAGGAGCGCAAGGTATTTGTCCGAAAGGTTGGCACATACCAACACGTCTGGAATACTTTAATCTGGTAGGAAAAACAACGAATGATGTCGACGGCAAGGTACCGGCTGATGGTGATAAAGCTCTTTTTTATGATACAGCTTATGATGGAGCCAAAATATCATCACTGATGGATGCAGGATTCAATTACCAATTCTCCGGTGTTCGTATGGCAACAAGTCTTACAGGCGCCGGCAGCTACCAAAAAACTGCAATAGCAGATGACGCCAAGATTCAAGCTGCGTGGCATGGAAAACCGGCAATGAATTATCTTATGACTTCGACTGCCTTCAAGCCCGTATACAATAGCACCAGCGGACTACTTACCAATATACAGTTCTTTGGATTAATGAGTACAATCAATGCAAAGTATTCGGAAGGCAGATTATCATTATCTTATGTTAGCATTAAAGCCGGTATGCAAGTTCGTTGCATAAGGGATCAAGCCGGCAACTAAAAGACTAATATTTGTTTCATGCCTTGAAACCTTTAGTTTCTCGGTGAGAAACCAACAGTTTCAAGGTTTGAAACTACCAGTTTCACACTGGGAAACTAAAAGTTTCAAGTAAGGCTACTCCCCTCGCCCGTAAGGCGAACTACGATAAGCTATAAACAAACGAAAAACAGATTACAAACTATATAAAAACGAAGCAATAACAATGAAAACAAAAAAGCTAACAATCGCAATTGCCATCGTGGCAATGACTTTTATCGGAACTTCATGTGGTAACAAACAACAGAAAAGCGCATCAGAAGCGACTACAGAACAGTCTGCATCTTCCGCCTTGGAAATTGATTCTCTTCTTGCCAATGCCGAAAGCCTTGCAGGACAAGAAGTGACCATTGAAGGCGTCTGCACACATACCTGCAAACATGGCGCAAAGAAAATCTTCCTGATGGGTAGCGACGATACCCATGTGATCCGTGTAGAAGCGGGCACTTTGGGAGCATTCGATCCTAAATGCGTGAACTCCATCGTTCGTGTTACCGGAACACTGAAAGAACAACGCATTGACGAAGCCTACCTCCAGAACTGGGAAGCGCAACTCAAAGCACAGGCTGCCGAGAAACACGGAACCGGTGAAGCCGGATGCGACTCTGAAAAGAAAGCACGCGGCGAAACAGCCAACAGTCCCGAAGCCCGCATCGCAGACTTCCGCGCAAAAATAGCCGACCGCAAAGCAGAAACAGGAAAAGAGTATTTATCTTTCTATTTCATGGAAGCTGACTCGTATGAAGTGGAGTAGTAACATCCGTAAGTGGAGTCGGCTCATACACCGTGACTTATCATTTTTCTTTTCCGGAATGGTATTGATATATGCCATTTCCGGAATTGTAATGAATCACCGTGACACTATTAATCCGAACTTCTCCATCACACGGAAAGAGTATAAGATAGCAGAAAAGCTACCGGATAAAGCAGGAATGAATAAGGAGAAAGTGCTCACTCTCCTGGAACCATTGGGAGAAAGCGGCAACTATACCAAATATTACTTCCCGAAAACGGACGTAATGAAAGTATTCCTGAAAGGCGGCTCCAATCTCCTGGTAAACGTGAAGACAGGAGAAGCGGTATATGAATCCGTCACCCGCCGCCCGCTTATCGGAGCAATGTCCCGCTTACATTACAACCCGGGACAATGGTGGACTTACTTTGCTGATATTTTCGCCATCGCTCTTATTATCATTACTCTCTCCGGCATTATCATGCTGAAAGGGAATAAGGGCATTATCGGCAGAGGAGGGATCGAAGTCATTGTCGGAATCTTGATTCCCATTCTTTTCCTTTTCTTCTTTTGAATAGAATAACAGATAAAATCAAATGGAACATATTATCGAATGTAACAATCTGACGCACTATTACGGCAAACGGTTGATTTACGAAAATCTTAGTTTCACAGTACCCAAAGGACGCATCTTGGGACTGTTGGGAAAGAACGGTACGGGCAAGACCACCACTATCAATATCTTGAGCGGTTACCTGAAACCCCGTTCGGGAGAATGTCGCATCTTCGGACAGGAGATTCAGACAATGGCACCGGCTCTGCGTCGCAATATCGGACTGCTCATCGAAGGTCATGTGCAATATCAATTCATGACCATCACCGAGATAGAGAAATTCTACGCAGCTTTCTACCCCGGTCAATGGAAAAAGGAAGCGTACTATGAACTGATGAATAAGTTGAAAGTCGCTCCCGGACAACGTATCTCGCGTATGTCCTGCGGACAACGTTCACAAGTAGCCCTCGGACTGATTCTCGCACAGAACCCGGAACTTCTCGTGCTGGATGATTTCTCCCTCGGACTCGATCCCGGCTATCGTCGCCTGTTTGTCGACTACCTCCGCGACTATGCCCGTTCAGAAGGAAAAACCGTCTTTCTGACCTCGCATATCATTCAGGACATGGAGCGGCTTGTTGACGACTGCATCATCATGGACTACGGAAAGATACTGATTCAGAAACCAATTGCCGAACTACTAGAAAAAGGACGTCGCTATACCTTCACTATTCCCGAAGGCTACGAACTTCCCGCATCTGATGATTTCTATCATCCTTCTGTCATGCGGAACCAGTTGGAGACTTTCTCTTTCCTTCAACCGGCAGAAACTGAAGCAAAACTGAAATCCATGTCAGTGCCCTACACTAATTTTCATAGTGAACAGGTGAATCTGGAAGATGCATTTATCGGCCTGACAGGCAAATACTAGAATCGTTGATAATTGATAAAAACAATGTACGCTATATTTTATAAAGAATGGATAAAGACACGGTGGTATTTTCTACTTGCCGTGCTCGCCACACTTGGTTTTACAGGCTACTGTATGCTCCGCATCAACCGGGTGGTAGAAATGAAAGGGGCTGCTCATGTGTGGGAAGTGATGCTGCAACGAGATGTCATCTTCATTGATATGTTGCAATATATCCCTCTGATTGCGGGAATTTTGATGGCTATTGTGCAGTTTGTTCCCGAAATGCAGCGCAAATGCCTGAAACTGACTCTCCATCTGCCTTATCCGGAGTTGAAGATGACAGGTAATATGCTACTTTCGGGATTAGTGTTGCTACTTGTCTGCTTCGCTTCCAATTTTCTGTTGATGGAAGTATACCTGAATGGAATACTTGCCCATGAACTGAAGAACCACATATTGCTCACCGCTTTAACGTGGTATCTTGCCGGGATTTCCGGCTATCTGCTTGTGGCCTGGATCTGCCTTGAACCGGCATGGAAACGTCGTATTCTGAATCTCATTATCGCAGTATTATTACTCCGAATCTTCTTTCTGTCGCCCACACCGGAAGCATATAACAAGTTCCTCCCTTATTTAGTGGTTTATACATTGTTGACAGCTTCTTTCTCGTGGCTTTCTATCGTACGATTCAAGGCCGGAAAGCAGGACTAGGAGCAATTAAAAATTAAAGACTAAAAATTAAAAGATTGAGTAATGAGACGTTTCAGTACTATATTATTATATGTAACCATCGCTTTTCTGCTTCTCTGGCAGTTGCCCTGGTGCTACAATTTCTTTGTCGTAAAGCCGGAGAAAACTCCCTTTACCCTGTACAGTTTCGTAATTGGCGATTTCGCACAGATGGGACAGGAAGAGGGAAAAGGAAGCGTGCGTCGCGACCTGGCAGGTAATATTTATTCGGAAGCAGCTTTCGACAGTATCCTGCCTATGTTTTATTTTCGTCAGTTGATGTCCGATGAGCGTTTTCCGGATACCATTCAAGGAATCGCAATGACTCCTAAAATGGTGCAGACAGAAAACTTCAACTTCCGCAGTGTGCCTTCGGATATAAACGCACCTTCTATCGGGCTTTACCCACTGATGGAATCTATGTCAGGACGTGTGGACCTGAAAATGCCGGATGACGTATTCCGTATCACCTCCAAAGGGATCGAATTTATCGACATGGCTACCAACAGCGTGAAGGAAGACAAAAGCCTTCAGTTTACCGAAGCTATGACTAAAAAGGAGTTTCGTTTCCCGGCAACAGAGATCGTAGGAAATCCAACGGTGAAAAAGGAGTATGACGAAGGTTATCTTCTATTGGATGCCGACCGCCGTCTGTTTCATCTGAAACAGGTGAAAGGGCGTCCGTATGTCCGTGCCATCACCTTGCCTGAAGGACTGACGTTAAAGCATCTGTATCTGACCGAGTTCAGAAACAAAAAGACGCTTGCTTTTATGACCGATGTCAACAACGCCTTCTATGTGTTGCAGAATCGGACGTATGAAATCGTAAAAACAGGAATCCCGGTATTCAATCCCGAAACGGATGCATTAACCATCATCGGTAATATGTTCGATTGGACGGTACGTGTGACTACTCCGACCTCTGATAATTATTACGCATTGAATGCCGACGATTATTCATTGATTAAAAAATTAGAGAACGCATCGTCTACTCATTCCATGCCCGGTATTACTTTCACATCTTATACTGATAAATATGTAATGCCACGTTTCGAATAGTATTCCCATATTGAATGTAACAGTTGTAAGGGACTATCAAAAGTCAATCTATTAAATATGACTTAGGGTAGTCCCTTACAGTTTTCTTCCCATGCGTGTATAGGAAACAAAAAGAATTACAATCTTTTCTTCTGTAAGTATGGGCTTTTTCCGGCAAGAAAGTTTATCTTTGCCGACTCATTCAAATATTCAGACCGCAATTGCTTCTGCATTATACACAAACAAATACGGTAAAACGAAAAAACTCAAATTAAAAACCGTATGAAAGTTTACAAAGCATTTGCTTTCCTAAGTATCTTCATCATATTGTTCTATAATTGTTCGCTCCCTGCTAATGACGAAGAAAAAGGAGATTCAGAGGGAGAGGATACAGTTACCTCCGAACTTCCCTGGGAAGGAGAGATGGACAAATTCACCATCAATTCTAAAGAAGGAATCCATCTGAATGATCCATACGAAGACGCCGGAACAGCTTATGTCACCATTCCTTCCACCTCTGTAAAAAATACCCGTTGGGAATTTGGAGTTCACCTCACCTTTAATCCTTCCGCTAACAATTATGCACGATTTTATCTGACTTCTTCCTCAAACATTCTTTCCGAGAATTTAAACGGTTATTATATTCAGATAGGAGGAGCCAAAGATAATGTAACTCTTTATCGTCAAAACGGAGACCAATCTAAACTACTGGCTTCGGGAAGAGAGTTGATGAAAGGAGACTCTTCACCGAAACTATATATAAAAGTAGAACGTGACAATAATGGTTACTGGACTTTTTGGACACGACGTGAATCCGAGAATGAATACGTAAAAGAAAAACAAATAAAAGATACCGATATACAAACTTCCCGCTACTGCGGTATATACTGCATTTACACCAAAACCCGCTGTAAAGGATTTACATTTCATCACATACAGCTATCTAATAACGTAGAAACGGACACTACACCTGATGAAACACCCGATCATCCCGGAACAGACATTCCAGATAATCCGAACACCCCCGAATTACCGAAAGATGTGAGAGGTATGCTTCTTTTCAATGAAATCATGTATAATAATGCCACTGATGGTGCAGAATATATAGAAATCTACAATCCGACTGAACAGGCTATCATTTTACCGGCACTTTATCTATATAAGATGTATAAAGACGGGGCAATATACAATACTACCATCCTTCAAAATGAAAGTCCTTCTACTCCCCTAACCATTCCTGCCAAAGCATATCTTTGCTTCACGAAATACTTCAACAGAGTTGTTCAGAAACATAAAGTCGGTGGAGAAAATATAATAATTATACCGAACTTCCCGGCACTGAACAATAATGGCGGGTATCTGGCACTTTCAAGTAGTAAAGAGACTGCACCAGGACATACTTTTGACACTTGTTGTTTTAGAGATGAAATGCACACCATTGATAAAATAACCGGCGTTTCACTCGAAAAGAAATCCCCGGAGTTACCCTCTCTCAATAAGAATTGGCATTCATCAAAACATGCAACCGGAGGCACACCCGGAATAAAAAATATGTAAGAGTATGCATATCTATGATAAATTCCCTACATTTGTAGGCAAAGTAAACAAGTTCCGGATATTCATCCTCAAACGAATTTAAACAGCAGATATGAGTCCAGCCGTTATATCTATTACTATTGTGGCATACTTTATCATCCTGTTCACTATCTCTTATATAGCAGGACGCAAAGCCGACAATGAAGGATTCTTTGTAGGAAACCGTAAATCAGCCTGGTATATCGTTGCCTTTGCCATGATCGGTTCCACCATTTCCGGAGTCACTTTCGTTTCCGTTCCGGGTATGGTACAGGCAAGTCGCTTTTCTTACCTGCAGATGGTGCTGGGATTCATAGTAGGACAAATTATCATTGCATTTGTACTTGTTCCTCTCTTTTATCGTATGAACCTGGTTTCCATTTACGAATATCTGGAGAACAGGTTCGGAAGCTCTTCCTACAAGACGGGAGCCTGGTTCTTTTTTATTTCAAAGATGCTAGGGGCAGCCGTCCGGCTCTTTCTCGTATGCCTGACATTGCAGTTTCTTATCTTCGATCCTTTCCATCTCCCATTCCTGTTGAACGTGATCCTTACGGTATTTATCGTATGGCTTTACACTTTCCGCGGTGGAGTGAAATCATTGATATGGACGGATGTTCTAAAAACATTCTGCCTGGTAGTGTCGGTTGTACTTTGCATCTATTATATTGCTTCCAGCCTGCATCTGAGTTTCAGCGGTCTGGTTAGTACGATTTCAGATAGTGACTTTTCCAAGACATTCTTTTTTGACGATGTCAACGACAAACGATATTTCTTCAAACAATTCCTGGCAGGTGTATTCACCGTTATTGCCATGAACGGGCTCGACCAGGATATGATGCAGCGCAATCTTAGCTGCAAGAACTTCCGGGACTCGCAGAAAAATATGATTACCAGTGGAATCTCACAGTTCTTTGTCATTCTGCTTTTTCTGATGCTAGGAGTACTGTTATATACGTTTACAGCACAGCAAGGCATTGGGAATCCGGAAAAAAGCGACGAGTTGTTTCCGATGATTGCTACCGGAAATTATTTTCCCGGCATAGTCGGAATATTATTCATTATCGGACTGATAGCCTCCGCCTATTCTGCAGCCGGTTCTGCCTTGACGGCACTGACCACTTCCTTTACCGTAGATATTTTACATGCACAGATAAAAGGAGAGGCGGCACTTAGCAAGATACGCAAACAGGTACATATCGGTATGGCAATTGTGATGGGGGCAGTCATTTTTGTATTCAATTTGCTGAACAACACCAGTGTGATTGATGCGATTTACACATTGGCCAGTTATACGTATGGTCCTATCTTAGGGTTGTTCGCTTTCGGCATCTTCACCAAGAAACAAGTTTATGATAAATATATTCCGTTGGTAGCTATCGCTTCTCCTATTCTTTGCTATATCCTGCAACGAAATTCGGAAGCATGGTTCAACGGTTACCAAATTAGTTACGAGCTGCTATTATTTAACGCTGCATTTACTTTCATCGGACTTTGCTTCCTCATTCGAAAGAAATCAACGATGGACAATACGACAGTTCTTTAATATTAAGATGAAGATGAAGAAGAAAATTAATTGCTTCATACCTTTCGGCACTCCGGAAGATACCATGCAGACAGTAAAGGAACTACAAGTGTCAGAGCTAGTAAATAAGATCTATTTATTAGGTTCGGAGCCCGGTAAGAAAGCTCTTCCGGGTTGTGAATATCTCTCTGTTAAAGGGTTCTATTCCACAGACACAATGAAAACAATTGCAGCCAATGCCAATACGGAATATACTCTGTTCTACTTGAAACAAACTCCATTAAAACTGGGACTGTATGCCTTGGAACGCATGGTGCAAATCATAGAGAACGATAAAAAGAATGGAATAGTTTATGCCGACCACTATCAGCTGATTAACGGAGAACTTAAACAAGCACCTGTCATTGACTACCAATTAGGAAGCGTCCGGGATGATTTCGATTTCGGTTCCATGCTTCTATTCAGTTCTTCTGCCTTCACTAAAATAGCAGATGCTTTGCGTGAAGAGTACAAATACGCAGGACTATATGCTATGCGTCTATTCATCTCTTACAAATATTCAATTGTGCACATCAATGAATATCTATACACCGAAATTGAAACAGATACCAGAAAAAGCGGAGAGAAACAATTCGACTATGTAAACCCCAAAAATCGGGAAGTACAAATTGAAATGGAAGCTGCCTGTACCGAATACCTGAAATGTATTGATGCTTATTTCATGCCTACTTCTTCACGGCCTGTAAATCTTCACAGCGAAAACTTTGAATTCGAGGCATCTGTCATCATCCCTGTACGCAATCGTGCTCATACAATCCGCGATGCTGTCAATTCGGCTTTAAACCAACGGACCACTTTCTCTTTTAACATTATTGTTATCGACAATCATTCCACCGATGGAACGACGGAAATTCTCCAGGAACTAAGTAGCGATAAAAGATTGATCCATATCATCCCCCAAGAAAATGATTTAGGTATAGGAGGCTGCTGGAACAAGGGTATATGTCACGAAAAATGCGGAAAGTTCGCTATACAGTTAGATAGCGACGATTTATATAAAGATGAATCCACTTTACAGAAAATCGTAGACACCTTTTATAAGGAAAGCTGCGCAATGGTTATAGGTACCTATCTAATGACCGACTTCCAACTGAACGAAATCCCCCCCGGTATCATTGACCACAAAGAGTGGACACCGGAAAATGGAAAGAACAACGCTCTACGTATCAATGGTTTGGGTGCTCCACGAGCTTTCTACACTCCTATTCTTCGTAATATCAAATTGCCGAACACCAGCTATGGTGAAGATTACGCCATAGGATTACGAATCTCACGGGAGTATAAGATCGGACGTATCTATGATGTAATATACCTCTGTCGCCGTTGGGAAGGTAACTCTGACGCCGCATTAAGCACAGAAAAAGTCAATCGGAACAACTTCTACAAAGACCGAATCCGCACATGGGAAATTAAGGGCAGAATCCAGATGCATACTATTGATGAAGAGTTTCAGGAACTTGTAGAGGAAATGATAGAAAACCAAAAAGAAAACTGGGAACTTGCGAAAAGGAACTATGAAGCGTTGGAAGAAAATCTGGAAAAGAAAAAAGTATTGAAACTGAAGGAAGAAGATAGAGAGATGAAAGTTAGAATTTTCCCGAATCCTCAACGCATCCTCTCGACCATGGCAAAAACAGATAGTCGTTCTATCCAGGAAAGGCCTTGTTTTTTATGCGGAAAAAACCGCCCCGCAGAGCAAACATATCTACCATTCGGACATTATGAGGTATGCCTCAACCCCTACCCCATTTTTCAGCGTCACTTGACAATCATCGACAAGGAACACACTCCACAAAGCATGAAAGGACGTTTTGAAGATATGCTTCACTTAGCTGAAAACCTGGACGAGTTCTATATACTCTATAACGGACCGGAGTGCGGTGCTTCCGCCCCTGACCACATGCATTTCCAGGCAGCAGGAAAAGAAGAAGAACTGACTAACCCTTTTGCGCTGAATTTCTTGAAGAGTATATTAGAAAATGAAAACGGCGTAACAACTTATGTAGACAATGTATTCACAACTTGCATAGGTATGACATCAGGTCTGAAAGTTGACTTAATGCAACAATTTGAAAAGGTCTACCAAAATCTTTCCATCATTTATTCGGATAAGGAACCTTTAATCAACATGATAACCTGGTATGGTCTCGATAAAATAAGCCATTTCGGAGGTGACGAAATAGAAGTATGGAATTGCATCATTTTCCTACGCTCAAAACATCGTCCCGATTGCTATTATACCCCAAAAGAAAAAGGGCTATTAATAAGTCCGGCTGTTGCAGAAATGGGTGGCATATTCCCGATTGTCAGAGAAGAAGACATGGATAAATTAAACGCCAAAAAACTCACAGAGATTTACAAGGAGATAAGTTTATCTCACCAACAATTAAATACTCTATGCGATCAATTATTCAAAAAGAAATAGTAATAAAGTAATATGCGAGTCCCCTTAATAAGTGTTGGTATTCTTTCCGGGAAAGAGATTGAATTTTCTTTCCCTATAAAATTTATCTCCTCCGACGGAACGGAAAGCTCCGGTATGCAAAAGGCTATTTACCGGGATGGGAAGATTCATTGGCAAGGGAAAGAATATAATGAATTATCTTTCACTCCCCAACAAGGTGCACCTGCTTTCTTTGAACTGAAAGATGTGACCATCGGAATCAACTTCCATTGGGAACGCAAAGAAGTCCAGAAATTCAAAGGGGAATTAAAGATTATCATCGAAGGAGAACAACTAACCGCCATCAATGTGATTTCCATTGAAGAATATCTTACCAGTGTAATTTCATCAGAGATGAGCGCAACAGCTTCTTTAGAACTACTAAAGGCTCACGCCGTCATCTCCCGAAGCTGGCTACTCGAAAAAAATAAAGAATTAAGAATGAAGAATGAAGAATTTAAAAGAACTTTGCAAAAAGACAGCGCAGCCAATTCTTCATTCTTCATTCCTAATTCTTCATTTATTAAGTGGTATGACCATGAAGCACATAGAAATTTCGATGTATGTGCCGATGATCATTGCCAGCGTTATCAGGGAATCACCCGTGCATCTACCGAAATCGTGAAGGAAGCCATTCATGCTACCCGCGGACAAGTGCTGACCTATAACGGACAAATTTGCGATGCCCGCTTCTCTAAATGCTGCGGAGGAGCATTCGAAGAGTTCCAATATTGCTGGGAAGATGTGAAACATCCTTATCTCGTCAAACAACGGGATAGTAAAACAACGGCTTTCCTACCCGATCTTCGTATGGAAACAGAAGCAGAAAAGTGGATACGAAGCTCTCCGGAAGCTTTCTGTAATACGACAGAAAATAAAATACTCAGCCAGGTGCTAAACAATTACGATCAGGAAACTACTGATTTTTATCGCTGGAAAGTAGAATACACGCAAGAGGAATTAGCGGCACTTATCTTCAAACGTTCCGGTATTGATTATGGACAGATAATCGACTTAATTCCTGTAGAACGCGGAACGTCTGCCCGGATCGTAAAACTTAAAATCATTGGTACAAAGAAAACAATGACCATTGGTAAGGAACTTGAAATCAGAAGGACATTGTCACCTTCTCATCTGTACAGTTCGGCATTTGTCATTGATAAAACAGATATAAAAGATACTATCCCGGGCAAATTCATTCTCACCGGTGCGGGCTGGGGGCATGGTGTAGGCCTTTGTCAGATTGGTGCCGCAGTAATGGGTGAACAGGGATATACTTATGACACAATTCTGCTGCATTATTATATTGGAGCTGCTATTGAAAAACTATATTAAAACAATCATCATGAAAAATAAGAA
>ERZ773221.2487-NODE-2487-length-14219-cov-5.926363_pt1 | contig 14219 bp, 12 predicted proteins | sample MGYA00580994_ERZ773221 | MGnify/ENA primary metagenome ERZ773221 (study PRJEB29015, sample SAMEA2737758) | human gut metagenome | biome: human gut; feature: human-associated habitat; material: faeces | place: China | collected 2012 ... | reverse complement strand
TTGTCCAGTTCGTCAGCGAATTCAGCAGCCAGTTTGTCAACGTTAGCGCCTTTAGCCATTGCTTTAGCAACGATTTGAGCCATTTCATAACGGGTCATCAGCTTGTCGCCACCGAAGGTGGAGTCGCCGTAGCCTTCGATTACGCCAGCAGCAGCCAGTTTGTTGATGCTGTCATAAGCCCAGTGGCCAGCAGGTACATCAGAGAACGGATTTGCAGCATAAGCAGAAGCGGTTACGCCCAGTGCCATAGCCATAGCGAGTACTAAGGATTTTTTCATTGTTGTTTCCTCCTCAGGAAGTAGCAGTATTATCAGACTGCTAATATTATATTTTTACAAATCACCTTCCGGAGTCTCCCGCAAATTCCGCTCAAGAGTTGCCTTGTTTCCTCTGTCATCCTTTGCCGGTTTTTCCTTTGCAGCGATTTATAAAGCAATATTAATGGAAAGTAGAGTATCTCAATCTCCTTACCATAATTGCATTATACCATGCATTGATATTCAGTGCAAGTATTTTTGTTAATCCTATCTTGTTTTTACGTTAAATTTACTTTAGTGTTACACTCATTCTTTTTAAAAGAAAATATCTGCCTACAAGCGTACAATATTTGAAAATTAAGCAGCTTCAAATTTGTGCGACAGAACAAAAAAGCTGCTGCAGCTAATGCTGCAGCAGCGTGGATTATAGTTTAACTATAAAATTATTTGAACAGGCCAAGCAGGATGCCGCCGTTTGCTGCCAGTACAGGAGCAAATACCAGAGATACAATGGTCATCAGTTTGATCAGGATGTTCATTGCAGGTCCGGAAGTATCTTTGAACGGGTCACCTACAGTATCGCCTACTACGGTTGCATCATGAACCGGAGTATGTTTACGGCCGGAAGCTTCTACGAACTTCTTAGCGTTATCCCATGCACCGCCGGCGTTAGCCATCAGGATTGCAACCAGTACGCCGGAAGCCAGAGAACCGCCAATCAGGCCGCCCAGAGCTTCAGTACCGAACAGGAAGCCAACCAGCAGAGGAGCAACGATAGCGATAACACCAGGCATAATCATCTCGTGCAGAGCAGCTGCGGTGGAGATGTCTACGCATTTTTGGTAGTCAGCTTTAGCTTTGCCTTCCAGCAGGCCGGGGATTTCGTGGAATTGACGACGAACTTCCTCGATCATCTGGTAAGCAGCTTTACCAACAGATTCCATGGTCATAGCACCGAATACGAACGGCAGGGTTGCACCGATGAACAGACCAATCAGGGTTACAGGGTTCAGCAGGTCGATTGCTTTCAGGCCTACAGTGTGTGCATAAGCAGAGAACAGAGCCAGAGCAGTCAGAGCAGCGGAACCGATAGCGAAGCCTTTACCGATAGCAGCGGTGGTGTTACCAACGGAGTCCAGGGTATCGGTGATTTCACGTACTTCAGGAGGCAGCTCGGACATTTCTGCGATACCACCAGCGTTATCAGCGATAGGACCATAAGCGTCAACTGCTACGGTCAGACCGGTGGTGGACAGCATACCAACTGCAGCTAGGGAGATACCGAACAGGCCCATGCCTGCATCTTTAGCACCGCCCATGGTGAAGAATGCCAGGATTACACCGATGCAGATGAAGATCATCGGCAGGAAGGTAGAATACATGCCAACAGCCAGACCGGAGATGATGGTGGTTGCCGGACCGGTTTCGGATTGCTCAGCAATCTTCTTAACGGAAGCATAATCAGCAGAGGTGTAGATTTCGGTGATTTTACCGATTAACAGACCAACTACCAGACCGGAAGCAATAGCTACGAATGCAGCAGTGTTACCGAAGATGGAAGTGGACAGGTAGTAAGCAGCAGCAATTACGATTACGCCGCCAACATAGGTACCATGGTTCAGAGCAGCCTGCGGGTTGGTGGATTTGCTGCTGCGAGCATAGAATACACCGATCAGGGAAGCAATGATACCAGCGAAAGCCAGCTCAAATACGAACATAATGCCTTCGCCGCCAGGATATGCAACAGCACCCAGAGTAATAGCGGAGATAATAGCACCTACATAGGATTCGAACAAGTCAGCGCCCATGCCTGCAACGTCGCCTACGTTATCGCCTACGTTATCAGCGATGGTAGCCGGGTTACGCGGGTCATCTTCAGGCAGACCTTCTTCAACTTTACCTACCAGGTCAGCGCCAACGTCAGCAGCTTTGGTATAGATACCGCCGCCAACACGAGCGAACAATGCAATGGAGCTTGCGCCCAGACCGAAGCCGGTAACGATATCAATGTTGCCGAACAGCATGTAAGCAGCAGCAACACCAACGATACCCAGACCAACAACGCCCAGACCCATAACAGCACCGCCGGAGAAAGCAATTTTCAGAGCTTCCGGCATGCCGCCATGTTGAGCAGCTGCAGCAGTACGAACGTTAGCTTTGGTAGCAACGGTCATGCCGATGTAGCCTGCACATACGGAGAATACTGCACCTGCAACGAAGCATACTGCAGTAAGCGGAGATAAGAACATAGAAATTACGATAGCAACAACGATTACGAAAGCAGACAGTGCTTTGTATTCGCGGAACAGGAACGCCATAGCGCCCTCGTGGATGTAACCGGCAATTTCCTGCATACGTGCTGTACCAGCAGGAGCCTTACCGATTGCGCTGCTCAGCATCAGTGCAACTGCGAGTGCAATGAGGCCGACAACAATGGAGATCATTAAGAAATTCAAGACCCAAACCCCTTTCTTTTTATAAAAAAATTTAAAATTTTAAGAGTGCAACTGCACCCTTGGTAACATGATGAGTGCGGCAAACAGGAAAATCCCGTCAGCCTTAAGCGTTGATTTTTGCCAGCGCCAATGTAATAACAGCAAATGCAACACCTAAATAAATCGTAGCCTTCGCCATGAGTGTATCCAGATCATTGCCCTTGCCAAAAAAAGCACCGTCACTGCCGCCGAAAGTACTGCCCATACCGCCGCCTTTTCCGGACTGCAGCAGAACTGCGCCAATGAGTGCTATGCAAACGATAACTTCAAGAACCATCAAGACAGTTTCAATCACAGAGCTTACCTCCTCATATTTTTGTACCATAGTATTTTACCATAAAAGACGTGCTCTTACAATCTACTTTTGCAAAATATTTTACAAAAACGCCCTAAATAAAGAAAAAGGTGAGAGTCAGCGCTCTCACCTCATCTTTTACAGCAAACAAGAAAGCTTTGTCTGCTTATTTTTTAATGTTGTAGAAAACCTTCATGCCGTTATATTTTGCAGCCTTGCCGAGATCCTCTTCGATGCGCAGCAGCTGGTTGTATTTAGCAACACGGTCGGTACGAGCCGGAGCACCGGTTTTAATCTGGCCAGCGTTTACAGCAACAGCAATATCTGCCAGAGTGGTGTCTTCGGTTTCACCGCTGCGGTGAGAGATGATGCAGGTGTAGCCTGCGCGTTTTGCGGTTTCGATAGCATTGAAGGTTTCGGTTAAGGTACCTATTTGGTTTACCTTAATCAGAATAGCGTTTGCTACACCCTTTTCAATGCCCTGAACCAGACGCTCTTCGTTGGTAACAAACAGGTCATCGCCAACCAGCTGAACTTTTTTGCCCAGCTTTTTGGTGAGCTTCTTCCAGCCGTCCCAGTCATCCTCTGCCATACCGTCTTCGATGGAGATGATAGGATATTTCTCGCACAGACCTGCCAGATAATCAACCATTTCTTCGCTGGTCATTTCTACGCCTTCGCCGGTCATTTTGTATTTGCCGTCTACATAGAATTCGCTGGAAGCAACGTCCATTGCCATAACGATGTCTTTACCGGGTTTATAGCCTGCACGCTCGGTTGCTTCGAGAATAACCTCGATTGCATCTGCATTGCATTTCAGGTTCGGTGCGAAGCCGCCTTCATCACCCAAAGCGGTGCTCAGGCCTTTTTCCTTCAGCAGAGCCTTCAGGTTATGATAAATCTCAGCGTTCATGCGCAGTGCTTCGCTGAAGGATTTAGCGCCAACCGGCATAATCATGAATTCCTGAATATCAACGTTGTTGTCTGCATGCTCGCCGCCGTTTAAAATGTTCATCATCGGAACAGGCAGCTCTTTGGCAGCAACACCGCCTAAGTACAGGTACAGCGGCAGGCCTACGGAAGCAGCGGCAGCCTTAGCTACAGCCATGGAAACGCCGAGGATAGCGTTAGCGCCGAGGCGGCCCTTGTTCGGAGTGCCGTCCAAGCGAACCAGCAGCTCATCAATTTCGGTTTGGCGGGTTGCGTCCAGACCGATAATTGCTTCGGCAATAATGTCGTTAACATTATCAACTGCTTTGGTAACGCCCTTGCCCAGGTAACGCTCTTTGTCGCCGTCACGCAGTTCTACAGCTTCGTGTACGCCGGTAGATGCGCCAGAAGGAACAGCAGCGCGTCCCATTGCGCCGTCTTCCAGGCATACTTCAACTTCTACGGTCGGATTGCCGCGGGAATCCAGAATCTCGCGAGCGTAAACTTCAGTAATCATTGCCATTTCTTATCACCTCATGATTAATCTATTAAAGTTTTACCTGTCATAGCGGCAGGCTGTTTAATATCAAGCAGCTGCAGCAGCGTCGGTGCAATATCGGCCAAAATGCCGTTATGCAGCTTGTACTGCTCTTCGCTTACTAAAATAAACGGTACAGGGTTAGTGGTATGCGCGGTGTTCGGCGAACCATCGCTTTCGGCCATCTTTTCCAAGTTGCCGTGGTCCGCGGTAATGCACACGCTGCCGCCAAGGGACAGCACCTTACGTACAATACGACCGGCGCAATCGTCCACCTTTTCCATAGCGGTAATCGCAGCACTGAGCACACCGGTATGACCAACCATATCCGGATTTGCAAAGTTCAGGATAACAGCATCAAATTTGTCCTTATCCAGCTCTGCCAATAGTGCCTGCGTAACCTCTTCGGCGCTCATTTCCGGCTGCAAATCATAGGTTGCAACCTTCGGCGAAGGAATCAGAATACGCTCCTCATTAGCATTCGGAGCTTCCACACCACCGTTGAAGAAGAAGGTTACATGCGCATATTTTTCGGTTTCCGCAATACGCAGCTGGTGCAGGCCGTTTTGTGCCAGCACTTGACCTAACGTATCGTTGATTTCCTCAGGCGGGAAGGCAACAGGTGCAGTGATCGTAGCATCATACTGCGTCATGCACACATAGTTTACCGGGCGTGCGCCCTCGGGACGTGCAAAATACGGGAAGTCCTCATCATGCAGCGCACGGGTAATTTCGCGCGCTCTGTCAGGACGGAAGTTGAAGAAGATTACACCGTCACCGGCAGTGATTTTGCCATCTACGCAGTCAACAGTGAAGGGCTCGACAAACTCATCCGTTACGCCTGCGGCATAGGATGCCTCTACGCCGGCAGCGGCACTTGCAGCTTTGCCGCCCTCGCCCAGCACCAGTGCTTTATAGGCACGCTCCACGCGCTCCCAGCGCTTGTCGCGGTCCATTGCGTAATAGCGTCCGCTGACGGTAGCAATCTTGCCTACGCCAATCTGCGCCATACCCTCTTCCAGCTCATGGATATATTCCAGCGCTGTTTTCGGACCTACATCACGGCCGTCAAGAAAGGCATGCACATAAACATCGGTCAAGCCTTTAACCTTCGCCATGCAGATAAGTGCCAGAAGATGCTCAATGTGGCTGTGAACGCCACCGTCGGATAACAGTCCCAGAAGGTGCAGCGCCTTGCCTGCCTGCTTCGTTTCGTCCATCACCCTGCTGAGCTCTGCGTTCTTATACAAATCGCCATCCTCAATCGCCTTGTCAATGCGTGTCAGGCTCTGGTAGATAATGCGGCCGGCACCGATATTCAGGTGACCTACCTCAGAATTGCCAATCTGGCCTGCAGGCAGACCGACAGCCTTGCCGCTGGCTTCCAAGATTGTATGAGGATAATTTGCAAAATAACTGTCCAGGTTAGGAGTTTTTGCCATAGCCGCAGCGTTTGTTTTATCTGCGGGAGCAATGCCCCAACCATCAAGAATCATTAGTAAAACTGGTTTTTTCATTATCAAATTCCTAAAGACGAAGGAGAAAGCAACAGGTGCTTTCTCCGAGGTCTTATTAAAAGCTTCTTACGATTGCGGCAAAGGTGTCAGCCTTCAGGCTTGCACCGCCTACCAGCACACCGTCAATACCGCTGAGGTTGAAGGAAGCAGCGTTCTTTTCATTAACACTGCCGCCGTAAAGAATACGAACCTTGCGGGCAATATCAGGTGTAAAGATTTTGCCTATTTTTTCACGAATCAGAGTGCATACTTCCAAAGCATCCTCCGGAGTAGCAGCCTTACCGCTGCCGATAGCCCAGATAGGCTCGTAAGCAACAACAAGGTTTTCCGCATCCTCTGCGGAAATTACACGCAGAGCGCTCTTCAGCTGCATATTGATTTTGCGGGCAGTTTTGCCTGCTTCACGCTCAGCCAAGTTTTCGCCTACGCACAGCATCGGCTTCAGGCCGTTGCGGTAAGCAGCAATAATCTTGCTGGCAACAATTTTTTCGTTCTCACCGAAAATGGTACGGCGTTCGCTGTGACCAACGAGAACATATTCAGCGCAGATATCGGCAATCATCGCACCGGAAACAGCGCCGGTGAAGGCACCCTTGTCTTCCCAATGCAAATCCTGTGCGCCGTAGCCTACGTGCTTGCCATCGATAGCATCCGCAACAGTTTCCAGTGCGGTGAACGGCGGGAAAATAACAACCTCGTTCAAGGTACCGTTAGTTTCCATTACAATGTCCTCAGCAAGCTCTACAGCCTCGCTTACGGTTTTGTGCATTTTCCAGTTGCCGGCAATCATTTTGCGGCGCAGGTCATCCAGCGCAGCAACGCCGGGCAGTACCTTGCCTTCCAGATATTCCAGAGAAGCACCGCCACCGGTGGAAATGTGGGTAATGCGTTTAGCCAGGCCCAGCTTTTCGATAGCAGCAACGCTGTCGCCACCGCCGACAATGCTGGTAGCACGGCTCTTGGCTACAGCCTTCGCTACAGCCTCGGTGCCCTTGCAGAACACGTCCATTTCGAAAACGCCCATCGGTCCGTTCCAGACAATCATCTTAGCGTCAGCCAGAGCTTCCGCATAAGCCTTGCTGGTTTCCGCACCGATATCCAGAGCCATATAAGCCTGATTCAGGTTTTTCACCTTTTCGGTTACATGCTCAGCGTCGGGAGCAAATGCAGCAGCCATTACCAGATCGGTAGGCAGCAGCATATTAACTTTATTTTTCTTAGCCTTAGCCAGAAGCTCTTTAGCCAGGTCCAGCTTATCCTCTTCTACCAAGGACTTGCCCATTTTATAGCCCTGTGCAGCCAGGAAGGTGTTAGCCATACCGCCGCCGATAAGCAGGGTATCAACCTTATCAAGCAGGTTGCTGATAACGCCGATTTTGTCGCTTACCTTAGCACCGCCGATAATAGCAACAAACGGATGCAGCGGATTGGTTACAGCCTGACCTACATATTGGATTTCCTTTTCCAGCAGGAAGCCTGCAGCTGCAGGCAGGAAGTGGGTTACGCCTTCTACAGAAGCATGTGCGCGGTGAGATACACCGAAGCCGTCATTGACATACAGGTCTGCCAGAGAAGCCAGCTTTTCGGCAAATTCCATGTCGTTCTTTTCCTCTTCCTTATGGAAACGCAGGTTTTCCAGCAGCAGGATGTGGCCCGGTTTCAGCTTGCTGGCAGCAGCCTGTGCAGCTTCGCCTACGCAGTCCGGAGCAAACAGAATCTTTTTGCCCAGCAGCTTGCCCAAATGCTTAGCTACGGGAGCCAAAGACAATTCCGGTTTAACCTGTCCTTTAGGACGGCCTAGATGTGCCATTAAAATAACGGCAGCCTTTTGCTCCAGCAGATATTGAATGGTCGGCAGAGATGCGGTGATACGGGTATCATCGGTAATCTCGCCTTTATCATTCAGAGGAACGTTAAAATCTACGCGTACCAGTACTTTTTTACCGGCAACGTCTAAATCACGTACAGTTTTTTTATCCACAGATAAGAATCTCCTTTATTACAGACCTTTTTTAGCAATATAAGCAGCCAGGTCAACTACGCGGTTGGAATAACCCCATTCATTGTCGTACCAGCTTACAACCTTAGCCATACGCGGGCCAACCATCATGGTGGACAGACCGTCGATGATGGAGCTCAGCGGGCAACCGTTGTAATCGCGGGATACCAGCGGTTCGTCGCTGTAGCCCATGATGCCTTTGAGTTCGCCTTCAGCAGCTTCCTTAAGCACTGCGTTGATTTCTTCGGCAGTGGTGTCTTTTTGCAGCAGTACAGTCAGGTCGGTGATGGAAACGTTCGGAGTCGGAACGCGCATTGCGAAGCCGTTCAGTTTGCCCTTCAGTTCCGGCAGAACCAGAGCAACTGCTTTTGCAGCACCGGTAGTGGTCGGGATGATGGAGCAAGCAGCAGCGCGAGCACGGCGCAGGTCTTTATGCGGCAGGTCCAGGATTCTCTGGTCATTGGTGTAGGAGTGAACAGTGGTCATCAGACCGCTTTCGATACCGAATTTGTTCAGCAATACTTTGGTGAACGGAGCCAGGCAGTTGGTGGTGCAGGAAGCGTTGGAAATGATGTTGTGTTTTTCAGGATCATATTTGTCTTCGTTAACACCCATAACGATGGTAATATCTTCGCCTTTTGCAGGAGCAGAGATGATAACCTTTTTAACGGTGTCATGCAGATGAGCTCCAGCCTTTGCAGCTTCGGTGAAACGGCCGGTGGATTCTACAACAATTTCAGCACCAGCTTCGCCCCAAGGAATCTGTGCAGGATCCAAGCAAGCGAATACTTCGATTTTGCGGTCGTCAACGATAATATAGTTGCCTTCAATGCTGACTTCATGGTTGAAAGTGCCATGGATAGAGTCATATTTCAACAGGTGAGCCAAAGCGGTGATGTCGCCAGGGTCGTTGACAGCAACAATTTCCACCTCAGGATTGTTGAATGCTACACGGAAAACCTCGCGGCCGATACGGCCAAAACCATTAATACCTACTTTTGTCATAATAATTTCCTCCTTAATTTTAAGAGAATCTAAATTTTGCACAAATGTGCTCAGTAACAAATTAATACTTAAAGAACGGCGCTTGCTTATTACTCCTTGGCCATTTTAAGGATTTCATGCGCTGCAGCCTCATCGGTAATCAGAATATCCTGTCTGGAAGCACGGATAACCGATAAAATTGCGGCAGCCTTCGATTTACCTCCGGCAATACCGATAATTGTGCCGATGTGCTGCAAATCCTGCAGCATCAGGCCGGCATTATTAGTCATATAAACCTGTCTGCCGTCTAAAGCACAATACTGACCAAAGGCCTCGCCTACAGCACCATCCGCCTCCAGCTTGGCAATTACCTCGCTGCCTAAGCGTCTGTGTCTTGCCATAACACTGGCACGGCCTACACCGTGGACAAGAATGTCCGCCTGCTTGATAATATCAACGACAGCGCGCACACCGATATCCTCTTTAAGAATACTGTTTAAGATATCCTCGCTTACACAGTCGGGAACGTAAAGCTGACGGTAGGATGCTCCGAGCTTTTGCGCCAGGACAGTTGCAATCGTATTGGCCTGCAGTTCTACATTATCACCCAAGCCACCGCGTGCCGGTACAACCACCGTATTAGGCTGGGAGCCGGAAACATTGGCTGCCATCGCTGCCATAGTAGTTCCGCCGCTGACAGCAACTATATGCTTATTGCCATCGCTCAGCAGCTTGCTGAGAATATGTGCTGCAGTACGGCCGATTTCGCGTTTGACAACATCCTCTTGGTCCGAATCACCGGGAAGAATGACAACCTTGCCAATCTTCAGTGTATCACTGAGAGTGCTTTCCAAAAACGAAATATCCTGCAGCTTGCGTACATAATCAGCCAGCTCCTTAAGAATATCCGCTCCCTCATCAGTTACACTCATGCCGCTGGAGGAAAAATCCAGCAGGCCGCTTTTCTTGAGAAAATCAACCTGAGCACGCAGCACTCTTTCGCTGAGTCCCAGTCTTGCAGCCAGAGCACGTCGGCCTATTGGCGCTTCGTGGCTCACCTGACGCAGAATCTGGTAACGCTGTACGAGCAGATCTGTCAGCTCCGGTACAATTTTCTTTTGCAGATTAATAATACTATCCATAACCAGTTACATCCCTTGACGCGTTTTGTCCCTCGTGGTACTTTTCGTGTCCCACGGATTCAATACAAATAAGTGAATTATTTGTCTATAGTTCATTATAGCATACTCTAATTAAGAAATAAAGTGCTGTATTAGTGTTTATCGAAAAAAATTTGTTAAAGCCAGTCTTTGATTAGCTACTGCTAACTTAAGCTGTCTAAAAATAGTTTTTATCCGCTGAGTTCTTCGCTGAGAGCAAAAAAAGAGCTGCCGCATTACGCAACAGCTCGAAATCTTTTTATCTGTTATTTACTGTTTCGGGATACATATCATGCATAAAAAGACGCTTCTTCGCAGCCTGCTCCCATTCGGTTCCCGGCTTGCCGTAGTTGGCATACGGATCGATGGACAGACCGCCGCGTGGCAGGAATTTGCCCCAAACTTCAATATACTTAGGTTCCATCAGCTTGATAAGATCCTTCATAATAATATTTACGCAGTCTTCATGGAAATCACCGTGATTACGGAAGCTGAACAAATACAGCTTCAAGGACTTGCTTTCTACCAGACGTTCATCCGGTACATAGGAAATGTAGATGGTCGCAAAATCAGGCTGTCCCGTCATCGGACAAAGGCTGGTGAATTCTGGGCAATTAAATTTAACCCAGTAATCATTTTGCGGATGCTTATTTGGGAAAGATTCCAGAACCTCCGGCGCATAATCGCTTTTATAAGCAGTTTTATTGCCTAACAGGCTTACGCCCTGCAATTCTTCTTTACTTCTGCCACTTGTCATTATTGCTTACCTCCATCAAATGCAAAGAGTTTGCCTGCTCCCACACGTTCCAAAGCGGTAACCAGCATTACACTCGCAATACCGCAGATGCACTGGCCAATCAGCAGACTGCTTGCCAGTACCAGATAAGGAATATCCAACAGAACGCTCAGCCATACAGGAACACCAAGTCCCGGTACAAAGGTTACTGCTGCCCAGATAATCCAGTTGCCGCAGCCACGACGCTTAGCCAAAACAATAATACCGGTTGTTACAATTCCTACAATAAATCCGCCGATAATATCCGGCAGACCAAGACCGCCCATCACCGTATTGCTGACAACGTTTGCCAGACCAAACGGTAAAATCAAAAACGGGAAAATTGCACTCAGACCATACAGCGCAGTAGCAATACGAATCTGATACTGACCAAAGGCAAAGCTTTGGGTGCACATCATCACAACAATATATAAAGCAATGCACAACGCGGAAAATACTAATTTTTGGTTACTTAAGCTCTTCATTATCCTTACCTCCTTCAAACCTTAGCTAAGGGATCAACAACACCGTTGGCAGCAAAGGCTGCCTCACGGTCAATACAAGTGCCGCACTTATGACAAGGCTTTTCGCCGCCGTCATAACAGCTCCAGGTCAGCTCATAGGGAACACCTAAGCGCAAGCCCTCAGCAACGATATCCTTCTTAGTTTTGTCAACAAAGGGAGCAACCAGACGCACCTTGCGTCCGCTTCCCAAATATACTGCCAAATTCATCGACTCATTAAATTCGACGCTGCAGTCAGGATAAGCATTGCCTGCAGCATCATCGGCATGGGGACCGTAGTAAATCTCATTGCATTCATATTCCAAGGCAATGCTTGCCGCAGCAGACAAAAACAAGCCGTTGCGGAACGGTACATAAGTGCTGACAGGCTCACCCTTGCTTTCCTTCAGCTGTTCTGCATAGGACGCATGCGGAACACTTTCATCCGAGCCCTGCAGCAGGGAGCATTTACTGTGCGCAAAAATCTTTGACAAATCCATATGCAGCAGCTCCACATGATAATAATCGGCAATAGCCTGCGCTGCTGCAAGCTCCTTGGCATGCTTCTGACCATAAGACATCGACAAAGCCAGAACATTATCGCCGTATTTTTCTTTTGCCAGTGCCAGACAGGTTGAGCTGTCTACTCCACCGCTTAATAATACTAAAACCTTCATTTCTCCTCCCAATTAATGAGCGGGCAAAGTCCACAAAATATAAAAGGATTCCGTCATCTACAGACGAAATCCTTGCATACATAAAAAATACCGGCCGGCGCCAGTACATCGCCCGTAGTTTTATTTATAGACAGGATGGTTACGAACTGTCTGTTATGAACTTCTAGGATATTATACAGCATATCGCGTTATTTGTCCAGCGTAAGAAAATAGCATAATCAAAAACAGACACCGCCGATATACTTAAAGCATGTCGAGGTGTCTGTCTTAAAAGCATTACAGCTTATCTCTTATTATACAATCGCTTTATCAGGCTTTACAAAGAACCAGGCAATAGCACCGCAGATACCGGTTACAGCAGTTGCTGCCAAAGCAGCCTGCCAGCCATAGTTGGTTGCAAACCAGGCAGTAACGGTCGGAGCCAGGACGCCGCCGATGTTGCCCCAGAAGTTCATCCAACCGGATACGGAACCGGCAAATTTACCGCCCATGCTGATAACGCTGGACCAGGAAGCACTCATGGTCAGACCGAGAGAACCTAAGGATACGGAAAGCCAGAGAACATTCATCATCGGATCGGCAGTACGGGTGGAAATGTACAGCGCACCTGCACAAAGAAGAATACCTGCGGCACCGGTTGCAGTCTTAACCATGTTCTGAGACATGCCGCTGCGCAGCAGTTTATCGGAATAGTGACCGCAAAGAGTAACCACAGCCATCAGAGAAATCCAGGGAGCAGCAGCCCAAATACCCATTTTAGCTAAGGAGAATTTGTGAACCTCCATAAGGTACATCGGCAGCCAAGCCAGGAATACGTACATGATATAGTCAGTAATCAGGAACTGAATGCCCAAAGCCCAGAATTGGGAAGAACGCAGCAACTTGCCCCAGGGCGCAATTTGCTTTTCACCGGTTGCTTCCACACGGCCTTCGTTGATGTGAGCCAATTCTGCTTCATTAACATAAGGACTGTCCTTAGGATCATCAGTAACATATTTATGCCATGCCCAAGCCAACAGCAGACCAACTACACCGAAGCTGAGGAATACATGATGCCAGCCAAAGGTTGTCATAAGCCATACTACAACAGCAGGACCGACTACAGGACCAAAGAAACAGCCATTAAGAATAAAGGAGCTTGCCTTGCCCTTTTCGTCTTTATTAAACCATTTGTGCTCAGCCATTGCGAACGCGGGATAAATAGGTGCTTCGCCCAAGCCAAACATCAAACGTACAATTGCAAAGGTATACTTACCGCTTGCCACAGCAGTCAAGGCAGTAAATACAGACCACCAGCCGCAGGCAATAGAACCGGTAAAGCGATGGCCGAATTTTTCAGCCAGCATACCTCCCGGAACCTGCATTAAAGCATAACCGGCGAAGAAGAAGGATTGAATAAGGCCCATATCAATTTTTGTAAAGCCGAATTCCTTCATGATTACAGGTGTTGCAACAGAAAGGTTAACGCGGTCCATGTAGGATACAAAGCTGATAGCAAAAATCAACCACGCTACCTTCCATCTAAAGTTTGTCATTTTCATAGTTTTCTTTCCCTTCATAAAAAACAAATTCTGTTCATCTATATATTTTCTACCGAACAGTTAACAACAATGATACTATTTCTTCTCAAAACTGTCAATGTTTTTCGCTCGTTTGATTTGTGCGAATATTCGTCCACTGTATGAGGATGTTTGGATTTTATAAGGGAATCGAAGAAATGCGTCATAATAGTATATTGCAGCAATGTAAATCGAAGAAGCGAGTCCGCAGGACGACGCTGATTGGCTCATGCGCGCCATGCGATAGTGTCCCAAGAAGCAAGCTCGAAGAGCAAAGCTGATTGGTTTGACACGAACCGCTAAGTGTCGCAATTGTTTGAGCGCTAAACTTAACTTATATTGAAGAATTTTTTAGCTTCGCGCGAGTTTTGCGGCACTTCGTACTGGTTCCATGCGAAATTTGCGTTAAAAAATTGCTGCTGACTGAAACGATATACCTCTAGCGAATATTAAGAAGTTAGACGATAAGCTTAATACATGCTTGCGCGTCGCTCTGCTCCTTCAAGCATGGCTATCTATCCCTCCAAAAA
>ERZ773221.2449-NODE-2449-length-14393-cov-5.534872_pt1 | contig 14393 bp, 13 predicted proteins | sample MGYA00580994_ERZ773221 | MGnify/ENA primary metagenome ERZ773221 (study PRJEB29015, sample SAMEA2737758) | human gut metagenome | biome: human gut; feature: human-associated habitat; material: faeces | place: China | collected 2012 ... | reverse complement strand
GACTATATCTGGCACGAGGATTTGAACAAGACAGTTCCTGGCCTTACCGAGTTGGTTAAGAAAGATCTTGACCTTATTCAGGAGAAGGGCATGCTGGAGGCTGTTAAGACTATCCTCTAATAAAAAATAATGTTCGTTCATAGGTTCAAATAACGATTAAGATTTGAAAAATAGTTATAAGGTTTTGTGTTAGTTGTTAGCTATAATCTTCTAGCTAATAGGTTAAAGGCGGGGAGCTTGTGAAAGCGCCTCGCCTTTTTGCTTATTGTCTGCTTTGTGATGTTTCAGAATCCTTAATGACCTTAATGACCTTGTCCTTAATGACCGGATGGTTGATGATGAGCGGCACTCTTTCTACCACTACCATGGAAGTATCGAGGCCCAATGCCTTAGGCTCGTCAATACCTATCTTGCTGATAAGAGCGTAGATACTCATCAGCAGGTTCTGTTGGCGATTATCTGAACTCTCCGGGTAATATACGCGGTGAATGATGATGAATCGGAAATCGCCCGGAATTCCGTATTTGCGCAGCGAAGGATAGGTGCTTTGCAAATCTACCTTTCCGTCTGTTACCAGATCTTCCACTACTTGTCGCAGATAGAGACTCACCCTAGGCTCTATGCGGAAACCAATGTGCATGGTTACGCTGTAGAGGGTGTCGGGAATCAGGGTCTCGCAGTTGTACTCCAGCGTATCAGGTGTGTCAACAAACTCCATGTTGATAAGCCAGTAATGGTCTGCACGTTTCGGCTGCTTGTTGATGATGGAGTAGAGCAACTTGTCATCTACGGCACCTTCCTTGTTGGCGTGGTTCACATAAACCAGGTTGGAAGCGTACTTAGGGATGCTCTCGTCGGCCTTGATGTCGGAGATAATCTGATAATAATCATCCAGCGGTTTGGTGCTGATATAATGGCGGCGTATCTTCATGGCTTTCACCCACACGTACATCATCAGGAACAGGATTCCTCCAATGAGCATCGTACACCATCCACCTGCAAGAAACTTTGACAGATTGGCAGTCAGGAAGATGGCTTCGATGATGCAGTATGCGCCCATAAACAGCATCGTGAAAATCCGTGCCACTCCCTTGCTGTGCAGGTAGAAACCGAGCAGCAGGGTAGTCATCAGCATGGTGATGGTGATGGCGAGTCCGTAGGCTGCCTCCATGTGCGAGGAGTTGCGGAAGAGCAGGATGATGAGAACCACGCCGATGTACATGGCGAAGTTGATCATCGGGATATAGAGCTGCCCCTTAACATGGGTAGGATGCTTGATTCGCATGCGCGGCCAGAAGTGCAGGTTCATGGCTTCGCTCAATATGGAGAAGGTTCCGCTGATGAGTGCCTGGCTCGCAATGATTGCCGCACCCGTGGCCATGATGATAGCGAAGAACAGCATGCTCTGCGGCATGATGGCAAAGAACGGATTCACAGCCAGCGCCGTATCTGCATGATTCAGCACCCATGCTCCCTGTCCCAGATAGTTGAGAATGAGCATGGTCTTTACGAAGCCCCAGCTGATGGCGATGTTCTTTCTGCCGCAATGTCCCAGGTCGGAATAGAGAGCCTCTGCACCGGTTGTACAGAGAAATACGGCACCCAGAATCAGAAACCATTCAGGCGATTTCGCCAGCAGCATGGCAGCATAATAGGGGTTGAAAGCCTTCAGTATCAATGGGTAAGACGTGATGCTGAAAGCTCCCACCACGCCCAGCAGCAGGAACCATAGCAGCATAAATACGCCAAACGATTTGCCAATACTCTCTGTGCCAAACCGCTGCACGAAGAAGATGATGGTGATGATGGCAAGGGTGATGGGGATAACTGGCAGGTTGGGACTGATGCTTTCGAGTCCTTCGATGGCTGTGGTCACGGTGATGGCAGGAGTGATGATTCCGTCTGCCAGCAGGGTGCTTGCGCCAATGATGGCCAGTAGGTAAATCCACTTGCTCTTGAGTCGGCGCAGCAAGGCATAGAGGGCGAGGATGCCTCCCTCGCCATTGTTGTCGGCACGCAGCGCCACGCATACATATTTGATGGTGGTCTGGAGGGTGAGTGTCCAGATGATGCATGACAGTGCGCCCAGGATGGTGCTCTCGCTGATGCTTTCGCCCGTATGCAGGATAGCCTTCATCACATAGAGAGGTGATGTTCCGATGTCTCCGAATACAATGCCTAATGTAACGAGCAATCCCAGGAAGCCTACTCTGTGATGGTTGCAGGCTGCTGAACTTTCTGCTTTTTCTTTCATTTTTCTTCTCTTATTTAAATTAAATATTATCCTTTTTGGGACATGAAAATGTCCTTTGTGATTATAAATTTGCGTGCAAAGGTATAAACATAAGAGGTAAGATAGAATTTGTTTAACAAGATTTATCGGATTTAACCTTTATTCTTTGAAGATATGAAGAGACGAATAAAGGCGAATGCCGATAAGACTACTCCCGAGAAACTTCTGAACCTTGCGAAACTTGAATCATTAATAAAGGCGGGGAGCTTGTGAAAGCGCCTCGCCTTTTGCGTATGTTTTGTAAGTTTCTTTTCAAGTGACTGTTGTAAAGAAAAACAGTTATTCAATGATGTGGTTGATGACCATTCCTGCGATAGCCATTCCGAAGGTTGCGGTGATGTGGCAGAGCGAACCGTTGATCTGTGCCTTAGTAGAGCACCATTCGTGTTCTACCAGTTGCTGGTCGCCCGGAGCATCATATACGGCAGTATCGGTACCCCTCTCTCCGCTAATGAATTTGGCTTTCGGGCATAGGCATCCGCCCGTGCCGCATGCTTTGTTCACCCCTTGGTTCTGCATCGGTTTTTCTTCACTGTATACGCACTGGAATTTTCGTCGTGGGAAGGTTTTGTTCTTCTTGAATTTCTTTCGCAGTGCTCTTGCCAGCGGGTCTCCATCCACCTTCCAGAATTCAGATTTTCTTACCATGAAGGGGTCGGTGCGCAGGGCAGCTCCCATAGAAGATATAAAGGTGATTTCCTTAGGTAGGGCAGTGGCACGCAGAATGAGGTCAGCCTTATCCTTCAGTGAGTCGATGGCATCGATGATGAAGTCGTATTGCTCCATGTGGAATTCATCGGCAGTTTCTGCCTGATATATTTTCTGATAGGCTGTGATGTTGGCATCAGGGTTGATTTCGAGCAGTCGGTTGCGCAGCGCCTCTACCTTCACTTCGCCTATGGTTCGGCTTGTAGCCATCAGCTGGCGGTTGCAGTTGGTTACGCATACCCTGTCGCTGTCTACGATTGTGATGTTTCTCACGCCGCTTCTCAGGAGTCCTTCTGCGCACCATGATCCTACTCCTCCGATACCGAAGATGAGCACTCTTGCCTTCTGAATTTTCTCAAGATTATCCTTTCCCAGGAGCAGTTCGGTGCGTCGCTGCATTCCCTGCTCCATTGTCGTTATTTTATTCTCCATTTTATTGTTTGTAAAGAATTCTAATGTATATATCTGATGCAAAGTTAGTGAATTTTTATTTCATCCATGCTTAAGTTAAGAGTACTTGCCACAATATCAGCTGATACTCCAGCCTGTAGAAGTTTTTTGGCTGATTGCAATTTTTCCTCATTAGCTTTTTTTAATTGCTCCTCAGCTTCCTTTCTCTGCTCCTCAGCTTCCTTTCTCTGCTCCTCAGCTTCCTTTAACTGACTAGAGGTTGCCTCCAACTGACTAGAGGTTGCCTTAAGTTTCTCCTCTGTATCATCATTAGCCTTCGTCAAACGCTCCAACCTGCCGGCAAGCGTCTTCTCTACGCTCACCATATCCCAGAATTCATCATAACCCAGAAGTTCCTCCTCGGTATAGGCTGATTCTTCAATCTCTGATACGGCTTTGGCTATCTCCGGATTTGCCAGCAGTTCTGCCGGAACTTCCTTCGTTTTCTCATTAATTTCTGTCAGATACCTAAGCCATAAAACCTGCATTTTCTTCTCTGTAAACGTATGAGGCGTAAACTTCGGCAACTCTACAAATACCAGATGCAAACCATCAATTACTTTTTCGGTATGTTCCTCATGTACAAGATGGTAATAGTGGTAATAATCATCCAGTTCAGGCTCAAATACTTCATTAACCAAGTTGAGAGAATAAACTGGCTTCAGAAGAGAATAATCTTCTCCCCTGTTTAGCTGCTTTACATATGCCTTGGAAGCATTGAAGAGAACTCGCTGTTTAAACTCCGCAGACCAAACCATCTGCATTTCTACAATAAACTGACGTCCCTGGGCATCCTCGCATCTCACATCCACTATACTATATTTTCGTGTGGGTGTCTGGGGAACCATTTCAGGCGTAAGATATGTCACAGAAGTGATTTCCTCTTCCTCACTCTTAAAAGGAAGAAGGGCGTTAAGCAAACTTTTTACCAACTCGGGATGTTCGCCAAACACTTTTTTGAAGGTCAAATCGGCCTTAGGATCCAAATATTTCATAAGCCTTTCTTTTTTTCTGCAAATATACGCCAATATTCCGAAACTTGCAAGCCTTTTCATATTTTTTTTGAATTTCTCTTCTTTACACAATAATCAAAGCCCGATAGGAGAGCGTTGCTGCTTCCTGTCGGGCTTGAATCAACTTAAAAAAATAAATACAATGAAATCCTTTCCGAAAATCGGCTAGATGTGGAAATCTACCAACTTCAGCCATCGCTTGACATCAAACGACGGACAGTCTTTGTGAACGTTCGGCAAATCTCGGTGGCCCAGTATCTCTGCATCAGGATAGGAGAGGCAGAGGCTCTCCAGAAGCGAATACAGAGCCTGATTCTGGGCTGGAGTGCGCGTATCGGCAGGCTTGCCGTTCTTGTCGAGACCTCCCTCATAACAGATGCCGATGCTGTGGGCATTGTAATGACGGGCATGGGCTCCTACCTCAGACTCCGGACGACCCGGATATACCACACCATCCTTCGTGATGTAATAATGATAGCCGATACTCTTGAAACCGCGGGCAAGATGGCAGGCCTCCAACTGCTCGAATGTGAAATCCTGAGTCACTCTCGTGGCAGAACAGTGGATCACGATGAGTGAAATGCTACGATGTTTCTGTGTCATGGCAACCTCCCTTCTTTTAGCAGTTCTGTACACAGAATGAGCTGGCTACAGCTGTTAATACCGTGATGAGGAAGTTGATGATGGTTTTCCAATTTACTTTTTTCATTTTGCTTTGTTTTTTAATGATTAATACTAAGTGGATAATGATAGTCACATGCTTGTTTTAGTGGTTGAAATTTAGTTTCAGTAAGCGTTTCTGGAAGAAGAAGGGCGGGGGAGGAACTGCCAGCCCGGATACCCGTAAAAGGCAGGTTCTTGAGTCGTTATGATTTGCTGTTTATCCGTAATCGTCAGGATGAAAACCAGCCGCTTTGTGCCTTCGGAATATCCCTGTCGCCGGTCAGTTCACTCCTTCCTTCTTCTGTGGTTTCGCATATTTGAGAGACGGATCACTACTCCAGGCCGTCTCCGCTGTCGCCTGTTCCGTCGGTACTGCCGCCCTGTGTGGTATCGCCAGTGGTGGTATTGCCTGCAGCGCTCTCGCTAGAGTTGAGGAGATCCATGGCGTTCTTGGCGTTGGCATCGAGAGAGAGCTGGGTGTTGCTGAGCTTGCCGGTAGCACGGGCTCTGAGGCGGTAGCCCTCTACAAACTTGGCGAGGTTCCACTCCTTGATGCTGGCGGCTCCCATCTTGTTGATGATGCCGATGGAGAAGATGGCGAGGTTGTCTATCTTCACTGCCTTATTTTGGAGCACGAGCTCCTTCACACAGCTCACCATATCGGTGAGAAGGCCTTTGATGGCACCCTTCGAGAACGGGGTATTGTGGCTCGCCATGTGTTCGGCGAGTTCATCGATACCGATGGTTTCTGTTACTACTGGTCGCGCATAATACTTGCCATACGCTTCCTTGATTGTCTTGTTCTTGTTCTTCACTAACTTGATGAGAATCATACTTTTAAAAATTTAGTTTTAGTAAAAAGCAGTCTGTGTCTCCGCCGAGACCGTTGCTGCATCAACCTCTCTGATTGACGATACAAAGATACAACATTCCCGAACCCCCAACTATGCGATTTGTGCGATTTGCAGGGATTCGGGAAAAAAAGGTTGAAAAAAGTGGTATTTTTTATGTTAAAATCGAAAAAAGTTTTTGTTGTATCAGGTATTTAGCGTATTTTTGCCGTAATTAGACGATTCGCATTATGGAAACAAGAAATAATATTAATCCGCGTCCTTTCCAGCCAGTTAGTCCTGGTTGATACCGCCAAAATGTCTTTCTACTAATCTGGCTGTCTATCAAATCTCTTGCCGGTGACGCTATGGATGCACCAAAAGAAAAATCCAAATCCTTTTCATTGCTTACTTTATATTTATGTATTAAGTTCTTTTTCTTCTCGTTGTACAAATGAAAAAAGGAGTAAGAACATTATAGCCTTACTCCTTAATACGTATTTTATAAAATATGAATACACATTTACAACGATTTGCAAAACAGATCTTTCATCTTATCCAAATCAGGCAAAGCCTTCTGTAATTCTTCAGGCATATCCTGTTTGGTTTTATATGTTGCTACTCCCATTGGGCTGTCGTAGTTCCTTACAACAATGTCAACAAAAGCCTTGTTCATTTCTTTGCATAAGACAATACCAATAGAAGGATTTTCGTGTGGCTTTTTAACAGTAAGGTCTAATGCCTGTAGATATGTACATAGTTGTCCCAAATATGAAGGCTTGAACTTACCGTATTTTAGTTCTACGGCTACCATTGCTGCAAGTTCTCGACTAAAGAACAAAAGGTCTATGAACATTTCTTCTCCTTCAAGTACGACACGATACTGGTTACCCATAAAGATAAAATCCTTTCCGAATTGAAGAATGAAATCGCGCATGTTTCTTACAATTTCTTGCTCAACTACACGTTCGTCAATGTCCTCAATCTCCAGTCCCAAATTTTCAGTATTGATGAAATCAAGCAAATATTCATCCTTAAACATTGATATTGTTTTCATTGATTGCTTAATGTCTGGTATCGCTTTCGGAAAATTGTTAGGCATATTGCCTTGATGGTGATATAGGTCATCTGATAAGTATTTCCGTAATACGTACTTGTTCCAATGATACAGGTTCACTTGATGTATATAGTAGATGCGCTCATCTAAAGTGGTAGTTTTATGCAAAATTTCCATATGATGAGTGAAACTAATGCCCACAAAATCCTCTATATGCAAGTCTGCTGACTCTATAGGTCTGTTAATACAAAGGAGTGTCTTTTCTCCTATTTCAATACCTTCTTCTATCTTATTTTCAAGCTGTTGTAATTGGTTCGCCATTGGCGAACCAATTGAAAGGCATTGCCATTCCTCATAGAAGATACGCATTTTCTTCAAGTTGCCTGAAGAAAAGCCTCTTAATCCTGGCAATTCACGCTGCAATCTCTCACTAATAGTATCAAGAGCTTTTGCGCCCCAATGTGCTTGCTGTAAATTGATAGACACATAACGCCCTATACCATAATATAAAGACAACTGTATGGCATTACTTGACTGGCTCGCCTGTGCTTGAGCTCGCAAAATTGCCCCTTTTATGGTTTGGACAGCTTTATCTACTGTTATATTGTTTTCTTCCATTATACTCTGTTTTGATATTATTTACAAAGGTAGTGCTTTTAGCCTTTAAGCCACTATTGCACAACCTTTTTTTAAAAAAGAACGTAAAATTAATAGTTTTATTGCTGTGATTGTAGTTTTATTAACATAAAGCTCTAAAGCAGCCAAAGGAGGACAAGAGCAAGGAAGCCGTGGAGACCAACAAGGACATCGAGCAGTTGTTGCTTTCCATCCAAAAGGCTTTCGATGTGCTTTTGGAAAAGAGAATGGACTTACCTATTCCTACCATTCGTGACGACACTCGTTCGCCAGCCTCATTACACTGGAGGCAGGTGTGCCGATAAGCTTGAAGAATATACGGCAGTTTTGGGAAATAGAGCCAGCTTTATTGTATTAACAGACTCTGTTGGTAATGAGCCAGAGGATGAGACTGCAAAATTTTATGTGTTGAAAAAAGTAAAAAAATGCGACTTATAAAAAACGTTGATAGCAATTTTGCTACTCACGTTTTTTATAAGTCGTGACATATTACTTGATTATTTATTCAAAAATTCTAAACAAACCATACATTATAGACATAAAACCAACAACATATCCTTTAAGATAACTAATATAGGCTGTTGTAAAACTCGGTGGGAAATTACGCCTGTCTTTGTATGTGATATTTAGGAATGTAATACCAATGGATATTGCACAAATACTATCATATCTTTTAAATAAGATGGTTGTTATTCCTAAGCATATCATCAAAATTGAAAAAATCAAGTAAGTGCCATTTTTTATGGCACTTACCGACTTTTTGTGCTTAATAACAGAAATCATTATTGCAATTCCTGTTATAGACGCTAATATTCCCCAAAAATAAATATCGTTCATAATTATTACTTTTTGCAAATAGTACTATCGTTTTTGACTTCTTCTTGTTTCTTTTCAATTATCATATCTGTAATCCTTTCGGCTCCAGATAATTTTAAATTAGCTCCTTGCTTTAGGATTTCTGTTCCAAGTTCAAATCCTTTTTCACCTCTTCCTGTTGATTTTACAGGAGGTTTATATCCTTGTCTTGATGATACATACATATGTTCTTATTTTGGTGTTATAATAAAAAGAACGAAGATTGATAAAGTTTATTGCTTTGGATTACATCATTTTACAAATGAAAACACTATATGCTTGTGTCGGAAAGGTATATATTCATTAAACTCACCCTGGAAGGGATATGCATAGCGTGTTGTATGCATTCCCTTCCAGGGTGTTTTTTTATGGTTCATCCAGAAATTCGATGATTTCTGCTACTTGTTGCCGGGTGTAGAAGTGGGAAAACTTGCCGGCGTAGCCCGAACAGAGGCTCTGCTTGAGCTCGGGGCACCGGTTGATCCATCTCACCAGCCGGTTGAGCGCTACCCTGGGGGTAGCGGTGGGAAAGTAGAGCATGGCGAGCTCTGCCTTCCCGTAACTTCTGTCTTCTATCATAATTTGTTCTTTTTAGTCTGTTTTTGTCAGTTGCTTCTTTCTTCTGCCTGGTAGAATAAAATCTCTCCGAATCATAAGAAAATCCCTCCGAAAGATACGGAAATATCTCCGAAAGATAAAAAAATATCTCCGAAGCAGAATTTCCTAAAATGGGAGATCTCCGGGCGGAATATTCTCGCTGCCATCCATCTTCTGGTTGTTCTCTATCTCGTCAGGACGCATTTCTATCACCTTCCAGCCGTTGCCCGTCTTGCGGTGAATCTTCTTGAATCCCAGCGCCTCCATGAACATCGATATATCCTTGTTCGACATCGACTGGCGGAAGGCGGGGTTCGTGCAGATGCGCTCCATCACATCACTCGCCGTAACAAACTTGCAGAACTCGGACGGTGTATCGGCATCAGGAACACGGTAGAACTTGTTGATGCGCTCGGCTATATAGTTGTTTACACGGAAATAAAGATTGTGGCGCTGTATCTCCTCGTTCTCCTCCTTCGTAAACCAGTAAACCCAGTCGCAGGGCTCACCCCTCCGGCGCTTCTCTATCACCTCCTGAGCCAGTGCCACAGCCTGGGAGTAGATGCCCTCGTAATTGAAGGGAAAGTCGATGGGACTCTTGATCTTCTCGATGCGCCAGATGAGGAAACGGCGGTTCTCGTCATCATCGATGATATGAACCTCATTGCTCGTGGCACAGAACCCCGCATTGTTCTGCAGAATGCAGTCCCACTCGGCATAAGGGATTCGCATGCTGATGTTGCGCTTCGTGATGTTGCTCTTGAAGGAATCCAGGTTCTTGCCGCGCAGACAACTGAACTCATCGAGACACACTATCGCCTTGCTGGCACACATCTGCAGGAAATCCTTGTTCTTGTAGTCGCCCGTAGAATCGTTGGCGAAATACTTGCGCAGATGGGGCGGCAGAAGATGGTCGAAAAACGTGGTCTTGAAGATGCCGCCCTTGCCTACGAAAACCATGATAGACTGGTTGGTGACATCGGGCCGAACCCAGCAAACCACCATGTTGACCAGCCATTTCTTGAAGGCATAGACAAAATCCTCCTCCGTATGGCGGTAACCGCCTGTCTGCATCACGGTTACCCGATGGGTTAATTCTGCGATATAGTCAGTCTTTCCGTCCCATTTCGGCAGACTCTTCAGATATTCCTCCATGGGGTTGAATTCGGGACTGAAGTTACTTCTTATCACCGTATCCAGCTTTTTCTGGGTGGTGCAGATGTTATCCAGTTCCATCTTCACGAACAGGGAATTGCTCACCCGGGTATCCACTTCGGTCCAGTCGAGATAGAGTTTCTCTCCGGTGTTGATGGCGCGCACTTCATACTGGTTGCTCAGCGTGTTGTGGTGCATTTCATATCGGGCTCCCAGCCATCCCAGCAGTGCTCTCATGCTGGTATAGCGTTTCTGCTCATCCTCTCCCTGCTGTCTTATCTTCCAGGTTCCCAGCCGCTCGGTATGCTTGTAAATCTCCCGTGCCACCCGCTCGGTATCGGCATATTCGCTGCCAAACTTATCTGCCATATGTTTCACAGCCTCCTCCTTTTCGGCTCCGAAACAGAGGCAGAATGTGGCGTATCTTACTACGTAGCTGTTGTGATGATGCTCCTCAAACCGCTCTTCCCATCTCTCTGCCAGTTTGTCTACATACTGCAGAATCTCTTCGGTGGTGAGCGTCTTGGGTGGCGCCTCGTCTTCCTGTTTGCGAGGGCTTTTCTTTCTGGGCTTTTCAGTCTCCGTCTGCCTTTTTCTGTTCTGTTCCTCCTGTTGCTTTGTAGCTTTTTCGAAGTTCTCCACCTCCTCCCGGGTGATGGCGAGAACTTCGGCATTCCAGTTGAAGTAAGCCTCGGGGTCGTAAGCCAGTCCGCAGCTTCTCACCATGTCCTGGCATTGTTTGTCGCAGCTGATACCCAGCAGTTTGTCGTACACGCTCATGGCTTTCCTGATGGCGAGCTGGTGGAGTTCGGTGGCAGTGAGATTGCATCCTTCAGGCCGCATATATCTGAGCAGGATGCGGAATCCCTTGCCCGAGACGGTGATGTAGAAGATCATGGTGAAGCGCTGTTTCAGGGCTTTTTTCTTAAGCTCTGCGATGTCTTCGGGGGGCACATCGTCATAATCCAGCATCAGCCAGTAGGTTTCCTTCCTGAAGTCGGTCAGCTTCTTGGCATTACCCTTGAGCTGCACGCTGGGTGTGATGCAGGGCAGCCGGTGCTTGATGTCCTCTGCCGTTCTCTTGTCTACCTTCATCATCGCCCTGTAGCCTTCGGTATTGGCTTTTACCGGTGCCGAATGCATGATTGTGTACTCCAGCACCGCTCTGTTAGGGAGCGGGTTGCTGGCAGAGGAGAACAGGTTAGTGAAAAATGAGGGCAAGGCCTCTTTCTCCTCCATGACTTCCTGTTCTCTGTTGATTGCTTCTGTTGTTTTCTTTTTTGCCATATTTTTAAAATTTAAAGGGTTGTCAGTTTGATGAATTTCTCATAAATTTTAGCGGATTTCCTGGAAACCGAGTTGTATGGAAGTTTCTCTCTGAACAGTGCCCATTTTCTGTTTCTCTCTTCCCAATAATCAACTCCTTTCTCTTCCTCCCACCTGTCTACTTTTTCCTTGTAGATTTTCAGTTTGGATTGGTATCCTTCCTGATGTCTGTTCTCTATGTCTTTCTGCCTCAGGTAGCTTTTGATAGCCTCTTCCATGGCAAGGAGTTTTTCGGGAGTGAATGTTCCGTTCTCTATATCCATGCTAACGGTATTCCTGCCGCCCTCGATTTCTAACAGCTTTATTTGGTTTATACCTAACTTTTTGGCAAAGCCGAATTTTACGTTGCCTTCTTCTGCCAGTTCTTTTAAAAAACTGCCCATGTCTAATGTTTCTTTAATCTTTTGATTGTTCATGCTGCGAAATTACTACAAATTTGTGAATTGGGTGGTTGAGCGTCATGACGCTCAATTTTTGCAAACAATAACCTAGGTTAAAGTTTTTAACGCAGCAAATCGGTGCCCCTTTCTGGGGGTATTTTGAAGATGAAGATGATGTTTGGTTTTGTATTGCCTGTCGGAAAAAAAAGCTGAAAAATGACGAGGTGAAGGGTGAAGGGTATATTTTAAACTCTATATTATATTCTTTATTTTATGGATTTTGCGATTTTTGACCCTAGGGTCTTTTTTTCGGTTTTTACCCTTACCCTTCACGCGTATATATATAAAAGAGTTTTCAACCCTTCACCCTTCACCTTTTTGCTTAATATTTTGTGGGTCAGTGTGTTAAGGGTGAAGGGTGGTGAAGGGAGGTGAAGGGATAAGTAAAAAGACTTTCCACTCCTCAATGTAAAAAACAGCCCTAAAAATTTGGAAGTTACAAATATTCAGCGTATCTTTGCAGAAGAAAATAAAAACATAAAGCGTATGAAACAGGTAGAAGAAAGATACATCAGCTTGCTGACCGACTTCGGTTTCAAGCGAATTTTTGGAACAGCAATGAACAAGGATTTGCTCATTTGCTTCCTCAACAGCTTGTTTAATGGCAAACAGGTTGTGAAGGACGTATCGTATCTGAACCCGGAGCATGTGGGAGATGTCTATACCGACCGCAGAGCCATCTTTGATGTATATTGCGAGGGCGAAAACGGTGAGAAGTTCATCGTAGAAATGCAGAATGCCTACCAGACGTATTTCAAGGATCGTGCCCTTTTTTACTCCACTTTCCCGATTCGCGAACAGGCACCTAAGGGGAGTGAATGGGATTTCAAACTCAATCATGTTTATACCATAGCCCTGCTCAACTTCAGCATGAACGAGGATGCATTCGACAAGGAGAAAATCCGCCATCATGTGCAGTTGTGCGACACAGCTACCCACAAAGTATTTTACGACAAGCTCGAATATATCTATGTAGAGATTTCCAAGTTCAACAAACCCCTGGAAGAACTGGATACGCTCTACGAGAAGTGGCTCTATGCACTGAAGAATCTCTATAAGCTTACCCAACGCCCGAAAGAGCTGTGCGACAAGGTTTTCGACCGCCTCTTCGAGAAAGCCGAGATAGCCAAGTTTACTCCGCAGGAAATGAGGGAGTACGAGACCAGCAAGATGGCATATCGCGACATCAAGAATTCCGTAGACACTGCTAAGCGTGAAGGTATAGCTGAAGGTATGGAAAAGGGAATGAAGGAAGGCTTGGAAAAGGGTAGAGCTGAAGGTATGAACCAGCGAAGCCTTGATATTGCCAGGAACATGCTTGCTGATGGCGTTGACATCAATCTGATTATGAAGTATTCCGGTCTTACCCAGGAACAGATAGAAAAATTGAAATAAGATATTATCTTAGAGGTAACAGATAAGAATTCCCCCATCCTTCCATCAAAAGCAGGATGGGGGAATTTGCTTAATAGCTAAGAATATGCTGGCAATGGGACTTTCAGCCGAACAGGTTGCCAAGGCTACCCAGCTGCCTTTAGATATCATCATGAATCAGAACAACTCATAAAAAACAGAAAGCGGAGATGTAGATTACGAATATCACCATATAATCAAGGGTCTATACGCCACCTTTTCATCGTGGCATATAGACCACTCAACATTCAACAATCTCTAACATTATCGGAATTTCTATATTCTGTTTCCTGATTTTGGAAAAGTGTACGAGTTCGTACACAATCTTAACTGGACTCATATTAGGCGACGGTTATCTGAAAATAAAAAAGAGGGTGAGTCATCTGGTTATGACACACCCTCTTTTTGGCTTTTTATTTCTTTTTCTTCTTCTTCTTCTTTTTGATGCCGAAGAAATCGCGGAGGCCGTTGAAGTCTTTCTTCATGATGAGACCGAGACCCTGCGTGTTCAGACTGTTGCGCGTAAAATAGCGGTCGTTGGTCTGATTATACATGCGTATGGCGAGGTTGCCGTTAGGGAAGATGAGGTAGCGGAGGTCAAAATCACCGATGAAACTCTGCGTGGCATTCGGATTGTCGCGATAACCGAACTGGCCATTGAAGAGTAACCGGTTGTTGAGCAGCTTGCCGCTCAGAATGCCCTCATATTCGGCATTGTTGAAACCTTCATCGCCCGTAGATATGTTGGCACCGAAATTCCAGTTGTTGCTCTTCACCACGTTGGAAAGTACGGTGTTCAGCTGCTGCGAGATGGTGCCGCTCAGCAGGCTCTGCATCGCCAGCGAAGTCTGACTCTGCTGTTCGCCATCCTCGCTCACCTGGTTGTTGTTGGTCTGGGCGTAGAACCGGCCGATGCCCAGAAGATAGAGCACCTGCTGGTTCATCTCTTCCTGCGAA
>ERZ773221.2448-NODE-2448-length-14394-cov-4.417044_pt1 | contig 14394 bp, 13 predicted proteins | sample MGYA00580994_ERZ773221 | MGnify/ENA primary metagenome ERZ773221 (study PRJEB29015, sample SAMEA2737758) | human gut metagenome | biome: human gut; feature: human-associated habitat; material: faeces | place: China | collected 2012 ... | reverse complement strand
CGCGGGAGCGACCGGCTGCGCCTTCCCGGCGCGCGCGGGGCGCGCAGCCTGAAGCGGCTGTTTGCGGACGCGGGCGTCCCGGCGGCGCAGCGTGAGCGCATCCCGGTGCTCTGCGCCGGAGAGCGGCCCCTCGCCGCCTACGGGATCGGGACGGACGCGGATTTCCTGCCGGAGCCGGGCGGCCCGGTGCTTATCATCGAAATAGATCATACAGAAGATACTTGAGGAGGATACAGGCAATGGCAAAGAGCAATATGGATCAGGACATCCTGAAGGTCCTGCTGACCGAGGAGGAGATCAAGGCGCGCGTGGAGGAGCTGGGCAGCCAGCTCTATGACCGCTTCGCCGGGGAGGATCCCCTGTTCGTCGGCGTTTTGAACGGCTGCTTCATCTTTATGGCCGACCTCGTGCGCGCGGCGCAGCTGAAGAGCGAGCTGGAGTTCATCGGTCTGTCCTCCTATCAGGACGGGACGAAGTCCTCCGGCGTCGTGCAGATCACCCGCGACCTGCAGAGCGACATCACCGACCGCGACATCATCGTCGTCGAGGATATTCTCGACTCCGGCAATACCCTCGCCTTCCTGAAGGCCTACCTCATGACCAAGGGCGCGCGCTCCGTGACGATCGTCACCCTGCTCGACAAGCCCTCCCGCCGCGAAAAGGCCATCCATGCCGACTACGCGGGCTTCGTCGTGCCCGACGAGTTCGTGGTGGGCTACGGGCTGGACTATGCGCAGCAGTACCGCAACATGCCGTATATCGGCGTGCTCAAGCCCGAGGTATACAGCAAATAAAGCGTTTTTATGCCCCGCGCCCTTTCGCGCGGAGATACCGGAAAGGAGGAATCCGCATTGGATGAAAATCGCGGCTATCAGGGCAAGCGCCTGCAGCCGAAAAAGCGCGCTGCGAAGTTCTGGTCGGACTACGGTTATCTGCTGGTGACCGTGGCGGTGGTGTTTGTTCTGTTCAAGGTCGTTTTCCAGCTGGCCTATGTCCCCACCGGCTCGATGGAGACGACGGTGCCGTCAAAATCGCTGATGGTCTGCTGGCGTCTGCCGTATGTTGTGTCCGACCCGGTGCCCGAGCGCGGCGAGGTCGTGACCTTCTGGAGCGACGAGATGGGCAAGCTCCTCGTCAAGCGCGTCATCGGCCTGCCGGGCGATGAGATTTCCTTCTCCGGCGGCTATGTCTATATCAACGGCGAACGTCTGGAGGAGGACTACCTGCCGCAGCAGGGGATTACCACCAGTGACGGCGTCTTTCAGGTTCCGGACGGATGCCTGTTCCTGCTCGGCGATAACCGCGCCGGCTCGTGGGACAGCCGCAGCTGGAGCCAGCCCTATATCCCCGTCAGCAAGCTGCAGGCCCGCGTGCTGGTCTGCGCGTCCGTGCTCAAGGACAACAGCTGGCGCGGCATCCGCACCATCCACTAACCGAGAGGAGGGAACCGTTTGAACGGAAAAAGAAAGTACGGCTTTTCCGGCATTTTTCTGGTCGTTCTGATGCTTCTGCTGCTGTATTACCTGTTTGCCGGCATGCGCAGCAGCGACGACATCTCCTATGCCCAGCTGCGCCAGCTCTTTCAGCAGGAGCAGGTGCAGAGCTTTGTCATCCGCGACACACGCATCACCGCCGACTTAAAGGACGGCACGACCGCCACCTGCGACCTCTACAGCTTCGACCTGTTCTATGACGATCTCAACGAGCTCGTCGAGCAGCAGAGTGCGAGCGGCATCATCACCGACTATAACTACCACGCCGACCACTCGACAAACTGGCTGCAGCTGCTGCTGCCGTATGTGCTGGCGATTCTGGCGTTCATCCTGCTGATGAACCTCATGGCCCGCAACGCGGGCGGCGGGATGGACAGCAAGATGGCCCGCTTCGGCGAGGCCCGCGTCCAGACGCCCGGCGAGGGCGATAGAAAGACTACGTTCCGCGACGTCGCGGGCGCGGACGAGGAGAAGGAGGAGCTGCAGGAGATCGTGGAGTTCCTGCGCGATCCGGAGAAGTATCTCAGCCTCGGCGCGCACATCCCGAAGGGCGTCCTGCTCGTCGGCCCTCCCGGAACGGGCAAAACGCTGCTCGCGCGTGCCGTGGCCGGTGAGGCCGGGGTGAAGTTCCTCTCCATCTCCGGCTCCGACTTTGTGGAGATGTACGTCGGCGTCGGCGCGAGCCGCGTGCGCGATCTCTTCACGCAGGCCAAGCAGAACGCTCCTGCCATCATCTTCATCGACGAGATCGACGCCGTCGGCCGCCAGCGCGGCAGCGGCGTCGGCGGCGGCCACGACGAGCGCGAGCAGACGCTCAACCAACTGCTCGTCGAGATGGACGGCTTCTCCGCGAACGAGGGCGTTGTCGTCCTCGCCGCGACGAACCGCGTCGACATCCTCGACCCCGCGCTCCTGCGCCCTGGCCGCTTTGACAGGCAGGTCTATGTCGGCCTGCCCGATATCAAGGGCCGCGAGGAGATCCTCGCCATCCACGCGCGCAACAAGCCCCTCGCCGAGGACGTCGACCTCGCGCAGGTCGCCAGGAGCACGGCGGGCTTCGCCGGCGCGGATCTGGAGAACCTGCTCAACGAGGCAGCGCTGCTCGCCGGTCGGCGCGACCTGCCCGCGATCAACATGGCGCTGCTCAATGAGGCCGTCATCAAGGTCATCGCCGGGCCCGAGAAGCATAGCCGCGTCATTCCGGAGCATGAGCGCCGCCTGACGGCGTATCACGAGGCGGGCCACGCCGTCGTGATGCACGCTCTGCCCGACCACGACCCGGTCCACCAGATCACGATCGTCCCGCGCGGACAGGCGGGCGGCATGACCATCTCCCTGCCCGACGAGGACCGGTCGTACCTCTCCCGCTCGTACCTGCTCAGCCAGATTGTCTCGCTGCTGGGCGGCCGCGCGGCGGAGCAGCTGATCCTCGGCGATATCTCCACCGGCGCTTCGAACGACATCCAGCGCGCGACGTCCATGGCGCGCAAGATGGTCGGCACCTACGGCATGTCCGACCGGCTCGGCACCGTCGCCTTCGATGCCGGACACGACGAGGTGTTCATCGGCAAGTCGATGGCGCAGACGCGCCCGTATTCCGAGAAGACCGCCGCCGAGATCGACGAGGAGATCAGCCGCATCATCGGCGAGGCCTATGCCCGCTGCCTGGCGATTCTCGAGGAGAACCGCGCCCGGCTCGTGACCGTGGCGGAGTATCTGCTCGCGCACGAGACGATGAGCGCCGCAGACTTTGAGACCGTGTTTACGGACAATGCGGAAAAAATGGAATAAAACCACACCCATAAACAAAAGACGTGCCCGGCGCAGGCCGGGCGCGTCTTTTTCTATCTTCCGCTAAGCACTGCGGGGCGCATTTTTTTGAGTGGTTGGTCAAAATCACGAAAACCCACTGTTTTCCGACGGGAGACACCGCGCGAACCGCCTGGAAAAGTTCGGAAACCGCGCCCGCCGTCCGCGGCGAACCGTCCCCTCCGGGGACGGTTCGCTGAAAGACTTCGGTGAAAAGCGGAAAAGTACCGGATTCTGCGATCTCGGAGGAGTTTTCTGTCAAAAATGTATGCCTGTTATACGGTGATAAAAAATTTGCCGCATCGCCTTGTTAAAGAATTGTCGCAATCTGTCCACGATGTACGGACAAAATGCATATGAGAAGCGAACAATACCCCGCTGCGCGGGCACATTTTCCGGGGGAAATTACGTCATATTTGCCGATTGTAATTCTGCACAAATTCCATTAAAATAACTCTATTGCATCACCGGACGGGCGCGGAGAGAACGCCCTCCGGGAATCTTGCGAGAATTTAGGAGGAAATTTGCATGAAGAAGTTTGTATCCCTGCTGCTGGCCATGCTGATGGTCCTGTCGCTGGTTGCCTGCGGCGGTGACGGCGGCCAGAGCAATACCAACAGCGGTGACAAGGTCATCAAGATCGGCGTGTTTGAGCCCCTGTCCGGCGACTCCGCCTCCGGCGGCAAGAAGGAAGTGCTCGGCATGCAGTACGCCAACTCCGAGACCCCCACGGTCGAGCTCAATGGCGAGACGTACAAGGTCGAGCTGGTTCTGTCCGACAACGGCTCTACCACCGATAAGGCGCCTTCCGCCGCTTCCGACCTCGTGTCCAAGGGCGTTTCCCTCGTCCTCGGCACTTACGGCTCCGGCGCGGCCATGGCCGGCGGCCCCAAGTTCGGTCAGGCCGGCATCGCCGCCATCGGCGTGACATGCACGAACCCCAACGTCACCGCCGGCAACGACTACTATTTCCGCATCTGCTTCCTGGATAACTTCCAGTCCGCCGTCCTCTCGAACTTCGCCAAGGACAAGTTCGCGGCCAAGACCGCTTACTGCCTCGGCGAGAACGGCAACGAGTACGATCAGGGCCTGATCAGCTACTTCACCAAGGTCTTTAAGGCCGCGGGCGGCACCGTCATCACCGACTCCTTCCCCACGAACAACTCCGACTTCACCACCTATCTGAATAAGGCCAAGTCCTCCGGCGCGGACGTCATCTTCACCCCCGTCTCCATCGCCTACGCCACCCAGATCATCCAGCAGGCCAGCTCCCTCGGCATCGACATCCCCTTCATCGGCTCCGATACGCTCGATGACAACAAGGTGCTCGCAGCCGCGCAGGGCACGAACATCCAGCTGTATGTCTCCACCTTCTATCAGGAGGGCGGTTCCCCTGAGTTCGATAAGGGCATCAAGGATTACATCAACAACAACGCCAGCGCCAAGAGCGACAACGGCGGCGACGACACCATCTCCGCTGTGACCGCCATGGGCTACGACGCTTACTATGTCGCCCTCGAGGCGATCAAGGCCGCCGGCTCCCCCGACGCCGCCAAGATCAAGGCGGCTCTGCCCACCGTGACCTACACCGGCGTCTCCGGCTCCATTTCCTTTGACGCCATCGGTGACGCCGTCCGCGACACGGCCTTCATCAAGACCGCCGACACCGCCAACGGCGCGTGGGTGCTCGAGAAGGTGCAGACCGGCTCCGCCAGCTGAACTCCATAAGAACAAGAAAAGCTGCCACTTGGCGGGGGAGAAATCCCCCGCCAAGTGAACCCTTTTTTCGGGATTGGGTGTCCGGAAAAGGAACGCCGCGCGGCGCGCCTTTTCCAGGCATCCAGTTGACAAACACACGAGGGAGGAAATCCTGTGCAATTTATCATTTCCGTCCTGCTCTCCGGCATCGCCGTGGGCGGACAATATGCCCTCATCGCCATCGGCTACACGATGGTCTACGGCATCCTGCGCCTGATCAACTTCGCCCACGGCGACGTGTTCATGGTGGCTGGCCTGATGGGCATCTATTTCTCGGCGACCCTGCCGCTCTACATCGCCCTGCCGCTCGTGCTCGTCATGACGGTGGTGCTGGGCTTCCTGATTGAGCGCCTGGCCTATAAGCCGCTGCGCACCGCGCCGCGCATGTCCGTCATGATCTCCGCCATCGGCGTGAGCTATCTGCTGCAGAACCTCGCGTATTACGTCACCGGCGGCGTCCCGAAGCAGTATCCCGAGCTGCCGTGGATCTCCGACACCATCACGATCCTCGGCGCGTCCACCAAGCGCGTGACCGTCATCACTCCGATCCTGACGCTGCTGCTGGTCGTCGGGCTGGTCGTCCTCATCAAGCGCACGAAGGTCGGCATGGCCATGCGCGCGGCCTCCAAGGATTTTGAGACGGCGCAGCTCATGGGCATCCGGATCAACTCCGTCATCTCCTTCACCTTCATCATCGGCTCTGCGCTGGCGGCCGTCGCGTCGTTCCTGTATTTCTCGAACTACACGACCATCGCCCCGTCCTCCGGCGCCATGCCGGGTCTCAAGGCCTTCGTCGCGGCCGTCTTCGGCGGGATCGGGTCGATCCCCGGCGCGGTCATCGGCGCGTTCATCATCGGCATCTGCGAGAATCTGCTCAAGGGCATGAAGCTGACGGCGTTCTCCGATGCGTTCACGTTTGCGCTGCTCATCGTCATCCTCGTCGTCAAGCCGACGGGCCTGTTCGGTGAGAAGCTGACCGAGAAAGTCTGAGGAGGAGCATATGGAAAAGAAAAAAGGCCTCTCTCTGCAGACGATCCTGACCATCGCGGGCATTGCCCTCATCTACGTGCTCGCCTTCCTGCTCGACCGCATCCCGGGCGTGCCCATCATGCTCACGACGGTTTTGCGCAAGGGCGCGATCTATTCCCTCGTCGCCGTCTCCATGAACCTGCTCAACGGCTTCACGGGCCTGTTCTCCCTCGGCCAGGCGGGCTTCATGCTGGTCGGCGCCTATGCCTTCGCCGCCATCCACTTTATGCGCGGTACACCCTATATCTATCAGGGCGAAGAACTGGGTATGACCAATGCACACTTTACCTCCATTGATCAGTACCGGGATGTAGAAAGCCTGAATTACTACAACATCCTGCGCGGCGAGGGCAAGTCCGAGGCCGAAACGCTCGACATCATTGCCCAGCGCAGCCGCGACAACGGCCGCACTCCGATGCAGTGGGATGCCAGCGCGAACGCAGGCTTCACCACCGGTACGCCGTGGATCGGCACCGCCGATAACTATCAGACCATCAACGCCGCCGCCGAGATGGACGACCCGGACTCGGTGCGCAGTTTCTACAAGACGCTGGTGCACCTGCGCAAACAGCACAAGGTCATCAGCGAGGGGAAAATCGAGTTCCTCTTCCCGGAAAATGCCGACCTGCTGGCCTACCGCCGCTATGGTGCGCCGGACGGAGAAGAGCTGCTGGTGCTGTGCAACCTGACAGCGCACGAAGTACCCGTCACCCTGCCGGAGGGGTGGGCCGGTACGGAAAAGCTGCTGGGCAACTACACGGAAACGGCTGCTGCGCTGCGCCCGTATGAGTGCACAGTTCTGAAAAAATAAAAACAAGGTGTGTCCACCCGGACGCACCCTGCCAAAATCCACATACGACAGCGATATGAGAAACAGAGCGTTCCCCATCGGGAACGCTCTGTTTTTCTTTACTGGTGGTATGATGAGCCTGTTCTGCCTGCCATGCGGCAAGCTCGCTTTTGAAAACACGTCACTTTCGGCAGCTTGCAAGAAAACACGGTGAAAACTTTGGCAAAAAGAGAGAGGACTGGACGGTGCCAGCCCTCTTGACAAGGTTCTTCTACGAAATGTTGTTCCATCCCGGTTTTATCCCGGTTTCAAAAAGGGCTTGCATTCGGTTATATACCATGCTATAATGCTCCCAGAAATTGAATCAAGAATCTTCAGGGCAGGGTGCGATTCCCTACCGGTGGTACAGCCCACGAGCCGCAAGGCATGATTCGGTGAAACTCCGAAGCCGACAGTACAGTCTGGATGAAAGAAGATAGGAAAGCATAGAGAAACCACTAGATCTCTGTACTCATGGAAGCTGCTCTGAGATGCGTTTGCATTTCAGAGCTTTCTTTTTGCGCAGGAGATACTGCGCCTGTTTGCCTTGCCCTGAACAATCTGGTTCGGGGCTTTTTTATTTGGAGGCAGAGAGATGAACGATACAGAGTATATGCGTCTTGCCTTAGAACTGGCGAAAAAAGGATGCGGATGGACATCCCCAAATCCGATGGTGGGTGCTGTCATTGTAAAAGATGGTCAGATCATCGGGCAGGGATGGCATGAACGGTATGGCCAGCCCCATGCGGAGCGAAATGCGTTAGCATCCTGCGCTGTTGACCCCGAAGGGGCAACGATGTATGTGACGCTGGAGCCCTGCTGTCATTTTGGAAAACAGCCGCCGTGTGTGAATGCTATTCTGGAAGCGGGCATCAGCCGGGTCGTAGTGGGGTCGGCAGACCCAAACCCGCTGGTGTCGGGAAAAGGAATTGCTGCTTTGCGGGTGCAGGGGGTAGCGGTGACGGAAGGCGTTTTGCGGGAAGAATGCGACGCACTCAATCGGATATTCTTCCATTTTATAACGACAAAACGCCCGTTTGTTTCTATGAAGTATGCCATGACAATGGACGGAAAAATTGCCACAGTTACGGGCGCATCCAAATGGATTACAAGTGAAGCTGCCCGAGCGTATGTTCAACAACAGCGGCATCGTTTCAGCGGAATCATGGTCGGTGTCGGAACCATTCTTGCCGATGATCCCTTATTGACCTGCCACATGGAGAACGGAAAAAACCCAGTTCGCATCGTCTGCGATACTCAGCTGCGGACACCATTGCAAGCACAGGTGGTCGCAACAGCAAAACAGATCCCGACCATCCTTGCGACCTGCTGCGCCGACCCGAAACGGCAGGCGATATATCGACAGGCTGGGTGCCGAGTGATTTGTCTGGACAAAAGGAACGGTCACATTGACCTTGTACAACTTATGGAAAAACTTGGTCAGGAACAAATCGACAGCATTCTTCTGGAAGGAGGAGGGACACTGAACTGGGCAGCACTGGAAAGCGGCGTTGTTCAACAGGTGCAGGCGTACATTGCCCCAAAGCTGTTCGGCGGACAGGAAGCAAAAACACCGATGGAAGGTGCAGGAGTTCCTGTGCCGAGTGCAGCATTCCGGCTGAAAAACAGCAGCCTGACCCATCTTGGCGAGGATATTCTGATTGAAAGCGAGGTCGAGTATCCATGTTCACCGGAATTATAGAAGAAGTCGGAACCGTAAAGCAGATCACGCATGGGCAGCATTCGGAAGTGCTGAACATTCAGGCACGGACCGTTCTGGAAAACACAAAAATCGGTGACAGCATCGCAGTGAATGGCATCTGCCTGACCGTTACCCGGCTTTTTGCAGACAGCTTTTCTGCCGATGTTATGCATGAAACCCTGAACCGCTCCTCTCTTGCAGGTCTTATGGTCGGGAGCAGGGTCAATCTGGAACGGGCAATGGCTGCGGATGGACGGTTCGGCGGGCATATTGTGGCGGGTCATGTGGATGGCACCGGGTGCATCCTGCGAATCGAAAAAGACGACAATGCGGTCTGGTTTACCATCCATGCGGAACCGAATCTTTTGCGCTATGTCGTGGAAAAAGGCTCCATCGCGGTCGATGGTATAAGCCTGACGGTGGCAGAAGTCAGTTCGGATGCGTTTTCGGTGTCCACCATCCCTCACACCGTCAGCTGTACAAATCTGTGTCAAAGGCACAAAAACGATGTGGTAAATCTGGAGACCGACATCCTTGGCAAGTATGTCGAAAAGCTGTTTCAGCCGATACCGCAGGAACACCGGCAAAGCTCTGTCACGAAAGAAATGCTGATACGCTACGGATTTGAATAAGGAGAAACAACAATGAGATTCAATACCATTCCTGAAGCTCTGGAAGACTTGAGACAAGGCAAGATCATTTTGGTGACGGATGACCCGGAACGCGAAAACGAGGGCGATTTTATCTGTGCCGCTGAGTTTGCGACAACAGAAAATGTCAATTTCATGGCGACCCACGGCAAAGGTCTGATCTGTATGCCGATGTCGGAAGCCTTTGTACAGAAGCTGAAGTTTCCGCAGATGGTTCGGCATAACACGGACAACCATGAAACCGCCTTTACCGTGTCCATCGACCATATTTCAACCACGACCGGCATTTCTGCTGCGGAACGCTCTATTACCGCGCTGGCCTGTGTAGCAGAAGACGCAAAAGCAGAAGATTTCCGGCGACCGGGTCATATGTTCCCGCTTTTAGCAAGGAAAAATGGTGTTCTGGAACGGAACGGCCACACAGAAGCCACCGTAGACCTGTGCCGTCTGGCAGGGCTGAAAGAGTGCGGGCTTTGCTGCGAGATCATGAGGGACGATGGCACTATGATGCGCACGGAGGAACTTGCACAGCTGGCAGAACGATTCCAAATCAAATTCATCACCATCCAAGCCTTGCAAGAGTACCGTAAGTGTCACGAAAAGCTGGTCGATCAGGTGGCTGCTGTAAATCTACCGACAAAATACGGCGACTTCCGCGCATACGGTTTTGTGAGCCGCCTGAACGGAGAGCATCACATCGCATTGGTAAAAGGTGAAATCGGTGATGGCCGGGATGTCCTGTGTCGGGTGCATTCGGAATGTCTGACGGGTGATACGTTCGGTTCGCTGCGCTGCGATTGCGGACAGCAGTTGGCTGCGGCGATGACGCAAATTGAAAAGGAGGGGCGTGGCATCCTGCTCTATATGCGGCAGGAAGGGCGCGGTATCGGTCTCATAAATAAGCTGCGTGCCTACGAGTTGCAGGAACAGGGCATGGATACCCTGGAAGCCAACCTCGCCCTTGGTTTCCATGGGGATGAACGGGAGTATTATATGGGAGCACAGATTTTGCGGGAGCTGGGAGCACATAGTTTGCGCCTGTTGACCAATAATCCGGATAAGGTATACCAACTTTCCGAGTTCGGTCTGGAGATTACAGAACGTGTCCCAATTCAGATGACTGCGACCGCGCACGACCTGTTCTATCTGAAAACCAAGCAGGCAAGAATGGGACATATCCTGAGTTATTAAGGAAAAGAGGGATTTTACAATGAAATCATTTGAAGGAAAACTGATTGCACAAAACATCCGGGTCGGTATCGTTGCTGCACGATTCAACGAGTTCATCACCTCAAGGCTCCTTGGCGGTGCAATGGATGCACTCCTCCGGCACGATGTGAGCGAGGACGATGTTCATGTCGCATGGGTGCCGGGAGCGTTTGAAATTCCGCTGGTTGCTTCCAAAATGGCAAAAAGCGGAAAGTACGATGCTGTGATTTGCCTTGGCGCAGTGATTCGCGGCTCTACCAGCCATTACGACTACGTCTGCAACGAAGTCTCAAAAGGCATCGCAGCAGTTTCGCTGGAAAGCGGGATTCCTGTTTTATTTGGCGTTCTGACGACTGAAAATATCGAGCAGGCAATCGAGCGGGCAGGTACGAAAGCCGGAAACAAGGGCTATGACTGCGCGGTCAGCGCCATCGAAATGGTCAATCTGATCCGCGAAATGGATGCAGAGTAACGGTGACACAGGAGCCTTCCATGATTGTGATACGAGCGAACACCCCGGACCAGGTACTGGAGCAAACGATTCTGAGCCTTTTGCAACAGGCGCAGATCGATGCGGAGCAGATCACATTCTGCGCAAAGAAAAAACTGGAACTGCCGGGATTGGTGATTGACAACACCCGACATGAAATTTCAGCCAACGGCAGAAATATTTCGTTGACACGTCTTGAATCCGACCTGTTGTGGGTGATGGCAGTCTGCGAAGGAACGACGCTCTCTAAAAAAGAGCTTTTTGATGCTGTATGGGGAAAGGATTGCGCCGATACCTTAAAAGTGGTTGGCAATACCGTTTCCAATCTCCGAAAGAAGCTGGCATTCTGCGGGCTGGACGGATGTCTTTGCACAGTTGGTGGAGGGTATGCTTTTCGTTACGTTCTGGCAGAGCAGGGAAAAGCCCATTCCAATACTGTCCCGACAATGGTATACTGTTGCCCAAAGGAGCTGAGAGAAAATGACTCGAATCTTGTTCATCTGTCTGGGGAATATCTGCCGTAGTCCCATGGCGGAATTTGTTATGAAAGACCTTGTGGAAAAAGCCGGTATTGCAGAAAAATTTGAAATCGCCTCCGCTGCGACCAGTGCGGAAGAAGTGGGCAACCCGGTCTATCCACCCGCTCGGCAAAAATTGGCAGACCATGCCATTTCCTGTGTAGGCAAAACGGCGCGTCAGATGACACGGCAGGATTATGATACCTATGATTATCTGATTGCAATGGATCGAAGCAACCTGCGGGATATGGCTCGTTTTGTAGGGAACGACCCGTTGCACAAGGTCTCCCTCCTGATGTCGTATACCAGTACGCCGCACGATGTGGCCGACCCGTGGTTTACTGGAAATTTCGAGGACACATGGCGGGATGTACTGGCAGGTTGCACGGCGTTGTTAGAGAGGCTGTGCCAATAAAAGAAACAACTGGGTGTATCATCGTTCAGATGAAGCATCCAGCTGTTTTTGATTTAATCTTCTGGCCTGCCGTGGTCGCAGCCGGGGGCGTATGGCTTTTTACATCAGAAGTTGTTGGAAAATCAACCCTGGATGCGGGTCTGCATCAGATGGTCCGGGGTGTAGGCATCGGATAAGGTACCGTTCATGCTGGCGGCATAGTAATACAGGGCTGTCCAGGATTTCAGTTCATAGCTGGTGCCCTCCAGCACGCCCTTGCCGCGGCAATAAGGAGCCCAGAACCGGTAGTATTCCTCCGATTTGTTGTCGGAGGGAACATCCATGTAGGTGCCGGTGGCCTCATCGTAGGGGGCAAAGGGAAGCGCCTGCCCTGTGGCCATTTTGCTGGCCCAGGGCAGCAGACTCACCAAGTTCTGGGAGGATTCAAAGGTGAACGAGGTGGAGTAGGCTTTGTGGAAGTCCAGAGGCTGCCAGCTGTCGCTCTCCGGGAAATAGACTTCGATGCTGGAAACATCACAGGAGATCTGCCCGTCAGAAATGTGATAGCGGTAGCGCAGATTTCCGGTGTGGAGGGTGCCGGCGCCGCCGTAGGTCCGGCCCTGAGGGGTGACACCGGAGCACGCAGCATCAAAGACACAGATGGATGCCAGCTGTGCACCGGACAAGTCGCAGACCACCAGACTGGAGCCCGCGCTGTGGTCGATCGCCGATTCACCGGTGGATTGCTCGTTGAAGGCGTCCGCGACGGTAAAGTCACCCTGATACAGCGCAGTGCGGACGTAGCCGCCGAACACGAAAGATACCTGAGAGCCGGAGGCATAATTAAAGGAATCACAGATAAAGGCGGTGACAGGAGACTGGATGTAAGTGTATCCGATGGCCTTTCCGTCTTCGTACTGGATATAGTCGTAGCCGGTGGGGATGGTCATCACCACGCTGTCCGGCGTTACATCGTCCAGACCCAGCTTGGAGAAATAGCCGTCCGGTGCCGTCAGGTCTGCGTCGTAGCGGGCCAGAAGATCCTGCATACTCCGGTATGCCAGAGCTTCCGGTGACAGATCCCGGGGATCCTCGTAGTCGTATGCCTTCGTCAGCTCATAGCAGCAGGTCTCCTCGGGCACCCAGGTCCAGCCGGCAGATGTTTTTTGCAGGCTCAGCACGCCCAGGTTTTGAGCATAGCAGCCGGTGGAGGTCATGATCACGCCGTTTTCCACGATGGGTTGGTCATAGGCGAGATGGTCGTGAGCGTTCTGGATCACGTCCAGGAAGCCTTCCTGAGCCCGCGCGGTGGCCCGGTCCTCTTCCATGCCGCAGTGGCTGATGGCGATGACAAGATCGCAGCCCTTCTCCTCCTTGAGGAAACGGGCATAGACTCTGGCAACCTCGGCACAGTCCATCCGGGTCAGGTCCGAGTTCTTGCAGTAGCCGTAGGACTCCTCGCCTTCCAGGGCAAACAGACCCACCCTGTAGCCTGCTACCTGGCGGATGGCGTAGTTTTTGGCTCCGGTCTTGGCGTAGGCCCCGGCACCAAAAGCATTGGTGCTCAGGTCATCGGGGCGGATGTCGGCGCTGGTATAAGAGATCGGCTCGCCGTTGGCGTTGTATTTGATGAACATATTGGATACCAGCAACTGGGGCAGTTTGCGGTAGACCCCGTAGCGCAGCCGGTTTTTCCGGGCGTTGACCCAGGAGTTTTCGACGGCCTGATCGCCCACGTCGAATTCATGGTTGCCCAGGGTGCAGAAATCTACCTGCATTTCGGCCAGGGCCAGGATCTCCCAGCCCTTTTGATAGCCGTCCTGGTAAGGAGTTCCCTGGGAGTAGTCACCACCGTCCAAGGTCAGGGTTTTGCCAAAGGCTCGGTGGCGTACCCCGGCCTGTGCGGCGGCCATTCGCGCCACGCCGCCGGTGATCCGGGTAGAGCCGTCCGTACTCATGATCTTAGAAGTACCCAGATTGGAGTGGATATCGTTGCTCAGCAGCAACACGATATCGCCTTTGTAGGGAGTGCGGTCCTGCGTGTCAGGCCAGGCACAGCCCATGAGAGCGGGAGCCATAGCAGTTCCGGCAGTGGTGGCGGCTGCCAGCTTCAGGAAACTTTTCCGCGAAATCTTTTTCATGATTCTGTTCTCCTTTTGACAGTCTCTTGGTATCGTGTCATTCTTGTGATGATGGACGGGAATGGCCATTCTCCCATCGGGTCTTTGGGACTGCTGTACTTCCGGTGCACACGGAAAAATGCAGAGAAGATTCCAACCTTGCAAAAAGAAAAAGACGCACCACAAGCCGAAAGGGGCTGTTGTGCGTCTCTCATTCTCTCACGCAGAACCTATATGGAATCCTTGTATCTCATACTATAGCAAGACTTTCCGCAAAAGTCAACACATTGTCTTGTTTTTTGATTGAATGTTGAAAATATTTTTGCTTTTGCAATATGGGCAAGGCCGGACCCTGTGAGCGTGAAAAACCTTCAGCTGTTTCCCAATGGACAC
>ERZ773221.2446-NODE-2446-length-14404-cov-3.614259_pt1 | contig 14404 bp, 13 predicted proteins | sample MGYA00580994_ERZ773221 | MGnify/ENA primary metagenome ERZ773221 (study PRJEB29015, sample SAMEA2737758) | human gut metagenome | biome: human gut; feature: human-associated habitat; material: faeces | place: China | collected 2012 ... | reverse complement strand
CTTCTGTTCGTTCATGAACACGGCGACGCCGGAACGGTTGATTTCCTGATCGTTGAAGCCCATGTGCTTGATGTTGACGAGCGTGCCCTTGCTCTGCGCGCCCTGCACCACCGCGCTGCCGACATAGCCGGACAGAATCGGGTCTTCGGAGTAGTATTCCACGCCGCGGGCGTTGTACGCGTGACGGTGGATGTTCATGCCCGGGCCAATCATAATCGGCAGATCCAGCACGAGGGTAGATTCGCCGAGGATGATTTCGCCGTTTTCAAACGCCAGTTCCTTGTTCCAAGCGTAGGCAAGGTTCACAGGAGAAGGCGCAACGCGCGTGCCGGAGGTGTAATCCGCCGCATCCGCGTAGGGCACGCCCTGATAGCCGCCTTCGTTCAGGTAGTGGGAGTCAGAGCCGCCGGGGCCGTCGTCCGCAGCCTTCTGCGGCATGTTGACGGAAGCGATGCCCTGAATATTGTGGAACGCATTGGCGGAGAAATCAAGGAACTCCGCGACTGTGACCTTGTTGACCAGCTCTTCCCAGCGCGGATCATCGTAAGGCGCGTTCTTCATGTCGTTGATGGTGAGCGTAGACGTGGTGTCGCCAAAGACAAGGTCGGACACATCGTCATCAGTTTTGAGGGTATACAGGTCGTTGTTCAGCAGGCGGGAAACCGTCGCGTTCGCAGTCAGACCGGAATAGGTCTTGGGGAACGTGCCGTTCCAGTCGGCGCGGCTCAGGTAGGTCACCGTGCCGGGCTCAAAGGCGTTGTAATCCATGGCGTAATCGCCTTCGGTCAGCTGGTTGGTGATGGCCGTTCCGTTCTTGCCCACGGCGAAGGTGGTCTTGTCCACATCGCCCGTCCACGTCCACTTGTAGGTCTTTGCCGCGTTGCCGTCAGCGGTCATGCCGTCCGCGACAGTCTTGCCCTGCGCCGCAAGCACGTTGTTCAGCGCGTCATGCGCGTCCGTGCCGATGGCGAAGTAGTAGTCGCCGGGGTCGACGATGTAGGTCTTGGCGCCATTGGCGTCGTAGGAGGCGAGATTCGCCAGATCAACCTTCATGGTGATGGTCTGGGATGCGCCGGGCTGCAGCGTAGAAGACTTTTCAAAGTCCATCAGCTGCACAGCTGCCTTTTCCACGCCGTTCTGGCGGTCATAGTCGGTGTAAGGCACGCTTGCGTACACTTCCACGACGCTCTTGCCCGCCACGTCGCCGGTGTTCTTCACAGTCACGGTGACGGTCGCAGTCTTCTTGTCATCCGCAATGGTCACGCTGTCCAGCGTCTGCTCGAAGGTGGTGTAGGACAGACCGTAGCCGAAGGGATAAACGACTTCGTTGGCGTAATTCCATGTGCCGTCCTCGGTGGCGACGGTGCCGTCGGCGTTGGCGTAGGTGCCGGCCTTGGCTTCCGCGCCGCCGTTGCCCAGCACAATATCGGCATAGCGGGTTTCGTAGTAGCGGTAGCCGGCGTAGATGCCTTCCGCCTCAATCAGGTAGGAGTTGACATTCGCGTCCGCCGCGAAGTCCGCCGCGTTCGTCCACGGGATGTTGCCGTAGTTCGCCATAGCGGGCGCGAGGGCGCTGTTCTTCGCCATCACGTCGCCAAGGTGCGCGGAGGGAGAGACGGTGCCGTTGAGCACGTCCGCCACGCCATAGAAGCCGTACGCGCCGGGGAAGCCGATCCAGACGATCGCGTCGATGTCCGGGTCGTCCTTCAGGTTGGCGATTTCCATCGGGTTCGTGGCGTTGACCAGCACGATGACCTTGTCGAAGTTCGCCTTCGCCTCGTTAATCATCGCCATTTCCTCGTCCGACAGGGAGAGGATGTTGCCGGTAACGGTGCTGACGCCTTCCGCCAAACCGTCCTTGCCGGGATAGTAGCCATTGCCGGCTTCGCTGCCGGGGCGGCCGACGACGACGATTGCCGCGTCGCTGTATTCCGCGTAATCCTTGCGGAAATCAGCGTTCAGGGCGGTCAGCTCGTCCAGCGTCAGTTCGCTCGGGTCATTGTACGCGGTAATCTCAGCATATTCCGGGATGATGCCGCCGCCGAAACGGGGCTTCGTCCACGTCTTATCCGCGAAATACTTCGCATACGCCGCCTGCACGGACGGGTTCAGCTGGAAGCCGCGCTCGGTGAAGCAGTCGAAAATCTGCACGGTCGCGTTGCCGTCGGTAATCGAGCCGCCGGAGGAGCCGTACACGGGCGCATAGCTGCGCACGCCCAGCATGGTGATTTTCGCATCCTTGCTCAGCGGAAGCGCGTTGCCGTCATTCTTGAGCAGCGCAACCGTTTCCTGCGATTCGCGGATGGCAAACTCCTTCAAGCCCTCGAAGGCTTCCTTGGCCGTCTTAAACTTGGAGACGTACGACCACGCCTCGCCGGTTTCGTCAACTTCGGTCTCCGTCAGCTGACTGCGCGTGTTGAAAAACGCATCAACAGATGTACGATACGTCTCCAGAATAGAACCAGCCATCAGCGAGATGGCCAGAAGCAGGGAAAACACAAGCGTCAATCCCCGCCAGACAGAAGAACGTTTGAACATGGATATCCTCCTTTTACGGAAAATGAATGGAGCAGGGGAACACAAAAGCACCCATCCAAGCGAATTAGACAGGCTGCCCCTGTATTCCAAACTCGGCGTAGATCCCCCTTCGATCACCCGCCGCCTATGTAAATAGTAACACAAAAACAAACGTTTTTGCCATGTCCTTTTTTGCTTGTTTCGACATTCTTTTCGGTTGGGGGGACCTCACGCTCCAAAATGTCTAAATCGCATAAGGTCTTCAGCGATTTCGGCAAACTTGTTACCGGAATGGATAGCGAGACCGCGATATCGGACACACGGCAGTTTCCGGCTGCTACAGAACGAATGATAGAAAAATAGCTTCCAATATCATTTACTTCATGCCGAAGCAAGAATTCTGGTTCTTCGTACAGGAAACTTTGTGGCGTGAAAACATTTTGAAGGATGTCATCATAGATTTCCTTGCCCTGATGGAACAACTCTATATATTTAGGCACACCACCCGTGACGGCGTAGTACAAAATGCGCTCTTGCTCAGACATCGCCGGGAAAAATTGGTTGTAATAGGCATATGGGATTTGTTTCAGCTTAATCTGCCCGGTTCTGCGCCCATATAAAGGGCTGGAATAGGATAGGGTCTGCTCCATCATCATATGAACCAGTGACCCGCAGAGAATCACTTCCACATTTTCGTTTTTTAGTTGGGTATCCCAAATTTTCTGAAATACAGACGGAAACGCTTTGTCGGCTTTGCCAAGATACTGAAACTCATCAATGATGATTACCAGCTTTTCCTCACTCGGCTGCGCAAGCAATGTCTTGAAAATCATTTCCCAGCCAGCATTTGCTGCGCTGCGCAAAAGTTCGTCTTGAAGAAAGTCTGCGGCCATCTCACGAAAAGCTGCACAGTTTGCCTGTATGCTTTCCTCAGTGGCCAAATAGTACAATGCGTGTTTGCCTTTGCAAAACTCTGCGAGCAAAGTGGTCTTTCCGACTCTACGGCGACCGTAGACCACAAAAAGAGAAGCGATAGGATTTTTATAGGCGGCTTCCAACGCAGACATCTCTATCTCTCTATCAACGAATGGCATATTAACTCCCTCCTGCATCTTTTGCTACTTATAGCATACACTGCAATAATAATTCTGTCAAGAATTATTCTGCATGGCATTATTCCGTAGAGAATTATTATGCCAGTTCGACGATTTCTGCTATACAAGCCATCGCCTGATTTCGGGTTATCCGAGAAAGGGTGGTGGTTTTTGCGTGAAGGGGTAATCGGGAAACATACACATTCATGGCAGATTTGCGTTTTTGCGAAGAATTTTCTAAAAAAATCGGGATTTGTGTTAGATTTTTGAAAAAAAGATGATGTTTTTCGCTTGCACGAATGTGCGAACCGCATAGAATAAAGTCAGTGGTCCGATACCGGCGGTATCGGATGCTTTTAAGGGCAGGGCCATGGTTGTACAAAATACAATTTTGGTCTCACTGATTTCGACCAGACTTCCTTGACGGCGGCTGTATGCAGGAACAATCTCCGGATGGGATGAATGGAATAACACAAACACATTTTTTGAAAGGAGCTTTTCCAATGAAAAGTTATAAGCGCGTTGCCTCTGCCGTTCTGGGCATGGCAATGGCCGCCAGCTGCATGGCGCCTATCACTGCATTCGCTGCAGAGGATTTTCAGCAGCCCACTGACAACACTGTGATTGCCAATCATCCCAACGATGAGACAATGCTGCACTCCACCCCCGTCTACCGCATCGGCACGAAGTCCTTCTACAAGGTGAACGATGACGGTTCCGTCACCTACGCCGACCAGGACACTGCTGGCTTCAAGGCCATCCCTGCCGCCTACATCATGGGCAGTTCCTACAACACCGTTGGCGAGTACGGCATCTACACCACCACCAAGAGCGACGGCAGCAAGCTGGAGCACTTCGTCAAGATTTCCGACTGCCAGGAAGCAAACGGCAAGGTGAACTGGAACCACGGTACTGCTGATGAGGCCAAGGTCAGCGACGACACCAAAGCAAACGGTGTTGACACTGCCAGCAACGAAGACCCCACCATGAGCACCCAGTTCTACATCTACCTGGACAACAATTCCGAGATTCCGGAAGAGACTCCTCCGACGGAGGAAGAGCACCCGGGCGTCGCTACCGATGACGGCCGCGTTGAGTACGACATCACCGTCGCTACTGTCAACCATGTCAATGTCAAGGCTACCGTTCCTCTGTATGTCTGCATGTACGGTTTCCGCAGCACCGGCAATGTTGTCACCCCGACCAAGGACGCTTACCAGCTGCGCAACTACTCCACCATCGACAAGAACAGCCGCACCTACATCGCTGACATTGCCAAGGTGACCCACTACAGCCGCATCTACGATACCGACCACTCCAACGACGAGCTGTTCGCTATCGCTTATGATGCCACCACCAAGTCCTACACCTACTGGTACAGCGACCCCGCCACCCAGGCTGGCTGGACTGAGCCTGCCAACTACCATCAGATGGGTGCTGACGAGCACATCAACGCTTCCGGAGAGTGCTATGTCATCTTCATCGATGGCAAGTGGGACTTCAAGGCTGCTGGCACTCTGGACGGCGACGCCCTGCGTGAGACCGTTAAGGGCATTGACGGCAACCACCAGCTGAAAGAGGACTTTGTCATCTCCGATGGCGCTACCAGCTGCAACTTCGGCAAGAAGTTCGATGTCGGCACCTCCATGACCGACAACTCCAAGCGCGAGGGTCTGGCTCTGAAGGTTTCTGAGCTGCAGGCTGAGCCCGCCACCTGGCGCGTCGTTCCCATGAGCACCTCCGCTCTCAAGCGCGGCGAGATTGCCATGAGCATTGCTCCTGACTCCGCTATGTACAACGCTTCTGCCATCGACCTGGCCAAGTGCTCTGCTCCTCTGGACATCACCGAGAACGGCTGGTTCCTGGCCGCTCCGACCGAGGTCACCAAGACCGGCGCTGCCGCTGACGCTGTCACTCATGACGCCGCCAAGGCTCTGCCCCTCATCGTCAACGCCAAGATTGCAGGCTCCAATGTCAACGACGCTGGCTGCACTCCTGTTGTTCGCGTCACCTACAGCATCATCCCGATGTTCGAGACCGGCGACACCCAGACTGCTACCGCTGGCGGTGTCGGCAGCAACCGCTGATTTGAAAATTTCGGCATAAATCAAACTCGTTAGCGAGTTGGCCGTCGAGTGACCTGCCGCTCGGCGGCTTTGGTTTTAGCTAATAGCATCACACTTGGAAAGGAATAATATTATGGCGAACAATATCGTATCCACCGACAAGAAGACCTCGAAGAAGAATGACAAGCTTTTGCACCGTACCATCACGGTTTGTGTGGTTCTGCTGCTTGTGCTGTGCGCAGGCCTGTTCATCTGGAAGAAGAGCGGAAAGATTTCGGACAACCGTCTGGAAGATTCCGTTGCCGCACAGCTGGGCCAGCTCGATGGCAAGAGCGAGGCTGAGATTCAGGAAGAACTGAATCGGGTGGTAGAAGATGGCACCATGGCTATTTCCATCAATGTAAATCCCGTATTCAAGACCGGAGATTCTGAGGGTACGCTCGAAATCGAGAATGTCCCCAACAACAAGTACGCTCAGGTCGTAAGTATCACGCTCGATGACGGCGGTGCTGAGATTTACAACAGTGGTCTTATCCAGCCCAACTACCACATTCAGACCGATAAGCTGTCCCAGCCGCTCGAAGCAGGCACCTATGACTGTACTGCGACTTTCACGGCTTATGACACTTCTGATAGCGAGAATCCGATTGAGGTTGGTTCTGCTGCCGCCAAGATTACTATTTCCGTTCTGAGTTAAAGTATGCCGATGCCCCGGTGCAGACCCATCCGTTTGTGCTGGGGCATTTTTTGAAAAACACAGGAGGCAATTCCATGAAGCGTTTTGCAAAAGCATGCGCGGCGGTATCGATGGCATTGATGATGTCTACCGCTGTGGGTTTTGCTGCCGAAACGGAACACCCGAACATGGACCACGGTACTACCAATAAGGCTGCGGTGTCGGATGAAGTAGATACCGCTCTGAACATCACGCCGAAAATGGGCACGAAGTTCACCGTGTACCTTGCTCCGGATATTCCGGAAACCATCCCCATTGTCCATGAAATCCCCAAGATGGGTGATGTGGGCATCGACCAGAAGACGCTGCTGGAAGCATTGCTGGTCGCGGGTGGCTGCTACCTTGTGAGCGATGGTGTTGCCACCGCCTGCAAGGGTAAGCGCAAAGACGATAAGGCTGCAACTCCCGCTTAAAATGCAAGGTCCCGATGCCGTTATGGCACCGGGGCTTTTTTGTTTGTGGGGCAAAACCAAGAAATCATACGGGAGCTCTCAGAAAATCAGGCGCGAGCGTTGCCGAAATGTGCGAATCGCATACAATAAAATCATGAGTCATCGCAAGACCGCAGGATTATGCGGCAACAGAGAAATATAGTATCAGGAATCGAATAAGAGGTCTATCAGCATGGCAAATGTCAAGACTGTCGCAAGAAAAACCATCGGCTGGGTATCCCGCCTTATCAGTATAGCTGCACTCATCGCAGTGCTTATATTGAGCGGGATGCTGCTCCGAAGTATAGCACAAACCAAAAAGACTCAGGAACTCACTTCATCCTTGCAGGCTATCAGAACGACTGCACAGGAAACCAATGAGACTGACTGGTCTAACGGAATGCTTGCGGTCAACCCTGATTATAAGGGATGGCTTACTGTATATGGTACGACCGCTACCGGGCCGGTAGTGCAGGGAGAAACAAACGACACCTACCTCCGTACCGATATCTACGGAGAGCATAGTATCCCCGGCACCCTTTTCCTCGATGAAGTATGTGATACGCGACAGCACGGCAACCTAATCATCTATGGGCATAAGATGAACGACGGGACGATGTTCGGCTCTCTGGATAAGTTCAAGGACCCGGAATTCTTCGATGAAAACGGGACTGTTTGCTGGGAAGGCGAGTACGGGAAAGAATACTATCAGATATTCGCGCTCATGGTAGTGCCGGGATATGTTGATGACCCGAACTTTGTAGATATTCAGGCATGGGCGAACACGCTCTCTGCCTCCGAAACTGAGGATATGCTCGAAACCATCCAAGATAAAGCCTCGATTTACAAGGAACTGCAATTCGACTGCGATAATGACAAATTTTTGTTCCTTGTCACCTGTGACTACAATATCAATAACGGTCGTATGGTATTGGCAGCAAAACGGCTAAAGAAAATCGACGAAAATGTGCGTTCGTAAAGAATGTGCATTGACATTTTCGAGATGCAAAATATAATAAAGAAAGAAACACCTATCCTTTTTCTCACACAATTTGTTGCGGATTTGTTAAAATCAAGCCATCATGGTTGTATTCAATACATCTCCGTGATAAAATGCAGGTGTACAGAAGGATAGGACGCCAAGAGTCCACGGTATCGTCGATGACGAAATCCAAAACCGCGTAGGGCTGGCGGAGCCTATCATTATTGAGTAGCCTCGGCGCTAGATGCCGAGAAGGAGTGTTTTTATGAAAAAGAATATCGTATTGGCAGTTATTGCGACTGCGGCTATGGCGCTCAGCCTGGTAGGATGCGGCGTTAAGGTCACGAACATCTCGGTTCCGGATGCTGCGATTCTCGAAAAGGGCGAGAGCATCACGTTGCCGGTGAATTTCGGCACGGAGGATGCACCTGCAGAAACGCCTGTCATCGCAACCGGTGAGTCTGCTACAGCAGAAACTGCTGCACAGGATGAAAAGATTGCCAAGGCGGCTGAGAAGCTGACGCTCGCGTGGACTTCTTCCGATGAGAGTGTTGCTACGGTTGATGAGACCGGCACCGTTACGGCAGTCGCAGCCGGTGAGGCTGAAATCACCGCAGTGGTCAAGGATACTGAGATGCAGGATGTCTGCGTCATCACCGTCAAGGTATCCGCGAAAGAGTTGAAGGTTCCCGATACCCTGGAAGTCAAACTCAACGATACCGATGAAACCGCAATCGAAGCGAAATGCGAGCCGAAAGATGCGTCCAACATTTCGTTTGATTTCGCTTCCAGCGATGAGGAAGTCGCCACCGTCGATAAGGACGGCAAGGTGAAGGTCCTTAAAGCAGGTGAGTGCGACATCACCACGACCCTTATGCAGGATGGCGAAAAGGTCACCGAGAAGACGACTCATGTGAAAGCGTTCTATGAGGTTGAAAGCATCACGCTCGATTCCAACGAAGGCAAACTGACGGTCGGTAACTCTCACACCATTAAGGCAACTGTTGCCCCCGAAGAAGTTGCCGCCGAGACTACCATCGAGTGGTCGTCCAGCAACGAGAAGGTTGCTACCGTTGATTCCAATGGGAAGGTAACTGCCGTTTCTTCTGGAAATGCAACCATTACCGCAACTGCCGGTGAAGAGAGCGCCAACTACGAAGTGACGGTTGAACAGCCGAAGAAGGTCACGACCAGCAACAAGACTTATAAAAACAGCGGTTCCAGCAACAGTGCTGCCGTGACGCCGACTAATCCGGCACCTGTTGCGCCGGTTACGCCGTCTGCTCCCGCTACGCCGTCCGCTCCCGTTACGCCGGTACAGCCCAGTAATCCGGAGCCTGCTGCTCCGGCTCCTGCGCAGCCTGACCCGGCACCGGCACAGCCTAGTAACCCTGAACCGGCGCAGCCGAGCAATCCCGAGCCTGCACAGCCGTCTCAGCCGAGCGGTGGAGACTCCAACACCGACTGGTGGGGCACAGTGATTCCCGGTGAGGCTGATAAGAGTTGCCCTCCGGAAGATGTGGGCATCCTTTGCTAATGGCTTTTTGAAAAATAGTAAATTATAAGCAACCGGCAACTCGTAGAAGAAACACTCTTCTACGAGTTTGTTTTTTGAAAAGCAGTGTCTATTATTATAATAAGGTGGGAGTTAGCAAATGAAAAAGAGATTCGCACTGGCAGTTATCGTGATTACGGCTATTGCGCTTAGCTTGGTAGGATGCGGCGTTAAGGTCACGAACATTTCGGTTCCGGATGCTGCGACCCTCGAAAAGGGCGAGAGCATCACGCTGCCGGTGAATTTCGGGACGGAAGATGCACCTGCAGAAACGCCTGTCATCGCAACCGGTGAGTCTGCTACAGCAGAAACTGCTGCACAGGATGAAAAGATTGCCAAGGCGGCTGAGAAGCTGACGCTCGCGTGGACTTCTTCCGATGAGAGTGTTGCTACGGTTGATGAGACCGGCACCGTTACGGCAGTCGCAGCCGGTGAGGCTGAAATCACCGCAGTGGTCAAGGATACTGAGATGCAGGATGTCTGCGTCATCACCGTCAAGGTATCCGCGAAAGAGTTGAAGGTTCCCGATACCCTGGAAGTCAAACTCAACGATACCGATGAAACCGCAATCGAAGCGAAATGCGAGCCGAAAGATGCGTCCAACATTTCGTTTGATTTCGCTTCCAGCGATGAGGAAGTCGCCACCGTCGATAAGGACGGCAAGGTGAAGGTCCTTAAAGCAGGTGAGTGCGACATCACCACGACCCTTATGCAGGATGGCGAAAAGGTCACCGAGAAGACGACTCATGTGAAAGCGTTCTATGAGGTTGAAAGCATCACGCTCGATTCCAACGAAGGCAAACTGACGGTCGGTAACTCTCACACCATTAAGGCAACTGTTGCCCCCGAAGAAGTTGCCGCCGAGACTACCATCGAGTGGTCGTCCAGCAACGAGAAGGTTGCTACCGTTGATTCCAATGGGAAGGTAACTGCCGTTTCTTCTGGAAATGCAACCATTACCGCAACTGCCGGTGAAGAGAGCGCCAACTACGAAGTGACGGTTGAACAGCCGAAGAAGGTCACGACCAGCAACAAGACCTATACCAAGAACGGTTCCAGCAACAGTTCTGCTGCTGTGACGCCTTCCAACCCGGCACCTGTTACACCGACCGCGCCAGTTACGCCGTCCGCTCCCGCTACGCCGGTACAGCCCAGCAATCCGGAGCCTGCTGCTCCGGCTCCTGCACAGCCTGACCCGGCACCGGCACAACCCAGTAACCCTGAGCCCGCACAACCCTCTCAGCCGAGCGGCGGTGATAGCGGCAGTACGGAAAACAAGCCTAACGGCAGCGGTGGATGGGAATGGGGCGGCCCTGTAATTTCCACTCCTACTGATAACGGCTGTCCTCCTGAGGAGCACGAAGTCGGTTGGTGCTAACAATAGTAAAATTGTATAATTAGTAATATGCAAACTCGTAGTATAGAAGCGGCAAGTCTTCTTGCTACGAGTTTTTTGTTTCTTAAGAATCACATCTGTATATTATAATAATGTAGGGAGCAAGCAAATGAAAAAAGAATTTGCGTTAGTGACTGTTACCGCTGTTACAACGCTTTTGCTTCTGGTAGGATGCGGCGTTAAGGTCACGAACATCTCGGTGCAGTAACTCCTACCGACACAGCCATCAAAAAAACAAAAGAACTCGTAGCGCTGGGATACTGTGTCCCTCTGCTACGAGTTTTCTTTTTGATGACATTATATTTGCTGCCTGATGGAATCCTCGCCTTTTCATTTGCCAGAATGTGCGAACCGGGTAGAATTGAGAATAGGAAAGGGTGTGACCATTCATGGTACTGCACAACGATATTTGGGGTAACACAAGCGTTACCGTTATTGAAGAGATAGACAGCCGGTTTCTTATTGCCGAAGAACTTAACATGCTGGCGTTATACAGCCGGTTGAACAAGGAGCAAAGCAAAACACTGCAGGAAGCACTGGCGACGTTTTACGATATTCTTTTTAATAGCAACGGCAAAGATAAAATTGATGAAACCGTCCCCTTTGCTCCGGATGTCTCATTCGATGACGATGGCAATGAATATCTTTGCTTGGTTAGTCCTATGCAGGAAAACAGTATTGCAAACCTCAGAGCTATTGCACAAAAAATATCGGAGGTAGACACAGCGATTACAACGCTGCCTGACAGCAGGAAAGCTGTTGTTAGCTATGAGGTTGCGCAATTGATTATACATGGAGGAAAAGACGAAGTATGAAGCCGATAAAGCTCAATGAACTGCTAAGAACAGCTAAAGACCCTGCCACTCAGAAAATCGTTATTGATGAAGGTATCGGGTTTGATGCTCCTCTATTTGATGGTGTTGTTAAAGATGTGGATGAAACACTCGGAGAGCGTATCTTATCAAATTGGCAAGTGGAAATAGACGGCACGCGCTTAATTGCATCAAGTAATCCACCCCTCTAGGATTTGCAAGAATGTAGACTTTCTGAGATAACACATATGGGACAATTCTAGTTTTTGGGGTTTCAACGATGACGGACTGCCAAGAAACGCAATGTGAACAGGTTGTAGTGTTGTTTGCAACAATGCTTGCGTACCAGTTGTAAAATGACTCCAAACAGCCAAGGACATTGTAAGCCCCATAATGGTTTCCTTTGTTACTGCATCTTTTACGACTAACACTTTTATAGCAACTCCATTATAGGGGCTTTTGTCGTTAACAACTTCGCAAAGCACTCTTCCATAATAAATGTTGACTTCTCGAGGCGCTTCGTTTGCAGTTAACAACTCCGGCAAAAGTTCAAGGCGGCATTGGGGAAGGCGTTTTTGCAATGTTTGTTGCCGATGCACAACAGGAATATCTCCGCCGCTCCGCTCGGAGTTCCCGCCTTTTGTGACATCTTGTTTTTGCTTATTATCAACCATTGAACGCAAAAGTACATCAAGTTGAGAAACAGCTTGCTTTTCAATATCGCCGCTAATCTTCTCGACGTCTTTGATTACGATTTCTTTCAGCGTGTAAATGCATCCATCGCCGTGTTCTTCGTGTGGGTGTCCACGAAAATAAAGAAGACCATTCGCGTGGACAACCGTCAGTGGAACGATTTTACAGTATGGGCAAAATATGTGTCCCTTGTACCGCCTTTCATAAACCGTATGGTCGAGATTGTACTCGTTGCGTATCTGCATGATGGTGACCGGTTTGTGTGCGATGTTGAAGAAAGCCTCTGTGTACTTTGGCATGGATTAACAACTCCTTTGTGATTTGAGGTGGCTATTATGATTACTTTACACGACCTATTGGACAACTTTTGTTGTATTGACCCATACACTGACTACGCAATCGTCAATATAAAAACAGGCGAAGTGCTCGTTGACCGTGTACACGATAGGACATACACAGTTGATGATGTTGATGATTATGCGAAATTCTTACCCTATGCACGCAAGCAAATAAGGAAGTGGGAAGTGAAGGACGGCAAGATGATATTTTACATTCTGCCTCCAAGAAAACTGCCAATAAACAAGGAGCAACGCATGAGTGGAGGTGAAGGTGTTGGGTCCTATAAAGCTCAAAGCTTTTCTGGAACAAACGAAGAACCCGAAAATACAGCAGATTGAAATTGTGGAGGACTATGTACTTTCGGTGAAGACTGTGTTTGAAGGCGTTGTGGAAGATGTACCTGAAGACATGTTAAGCAAATACTACATTAGCGACTGGTATCCCGAAGAGGGAACGCCTGTTCTTGTTGTTCTTGTATGGGTTAATCCGCACGAGGAATTCAATAAGTATGCGGAGAACTCAAACAGTGATTCTCATAGGATTACAATACACGATTTAATGGCCAACGGTTGCTGTACAAATCCTTATATTGATTTTGCAATTGTGAACATCAAAACAGGAGAAGTGCTTTTAGACCGTGTAAGCGACAAAACATATACGGTGGACGACAACAAAGATTACAACCTGTTTTTACCGTATGAATGGAAAACCGTGAGAGCGTGGGAAGTTAGAGATGGCAAGATGATATTTTACATTCTGCCGCCAAAAAGAAGAAGGTGAATCAATGAAGCCGACAGTAAAATCGTTCCTTGCGCTTGCGGAAGACAAAGAGCAAACAGTTCATATTGCCCGTTTCAAATCCGATTCCAACGATGGTTACTACGATGAAGAAGTCTTTTGTGGTAAACCGAAGGATGTTCCGGAATGCTATACAGATGAGAAAGTGACGGAATGGATAGCCTCCGACAACTCGGAAATCGTACTATACATCAACTAAATTAGTCGATTTTTTCTACAATCAGAAACTCAGAGTTTTTGAGAGAAACGACACGGCAGCCGTTCCGCACAGAATCTACGGCTTTTCCAAGAAAAGAGATGCGAAGCTCTGCGGCAGAATTGCTAAGTAAATCCTTGGTTTCCTGAGTGAAATGATTCCAGACACCGTTTGAGACATTCATTGTCAGCAAAGGCTCACTTGTAGCAACGTTCTGAAGGTCACAGTGATAGAACGGCTCTTTGTTATAGTGGCTTTCGACGATGTCTAAAACACATTTGACGCGGCCGTAATAGACCGCAACTTCTGGCAGGTGAGCTTCACTGCTTTTTGGAATCATCTCAATTAGGCGCTGGGCGATTTTGCGACGCTGCAGCTTCTGTGCCAAGGGTCCTTCATCATCCTGCTGATGAGCGGCACCGCTTCCACCCGTGTGGTCAGCACGAGCGATTTGACATTCAATGGTTTTTGCCAGAGCGCGGCGAAGCTGAGAACGGATGGTCTTTTCGTTCGCAGGGTTCTGAGCGTCAATGGTGGTAGGCACATATTCGGGACGGATAAAATCGCAGCCGTCCCTGTGAGCAGACCTAGGAGCTGCGCGAAAAAACGGGAAGTCTGTTCCTTGCACAACAATGAGCCGGGCTTGCTTGCATTCGGGGCAGAGAAGATGCCCTTCATACCGCTGTGTGTAGGTATAGGGGTTCTTTTTGGATTCTTCACGAATGTCGGCAATGGCAATCAGACGGCGTTCGGATTCGTAGTAAGCGTATTCGTATTTTGACATAGTGG
>ERZ773221.2428-NODE-2428-length-14492-cov-5.290434_pt1 | contig 14492 bp, 10 predicted proteins | sample MGYA00580994_ERZ773221 | MGnify/ENA primary metagenome ERZ773221 (study PRJEB29015, sample SAMEA2737758) | human gut metagenome | biome: human gut; feature: human-associated habitat; material: faeces | place: China | collected 2012 ... | reverse complement strand
CTGATGTTTTTTTTCTGCCATGATTCCTGATCGGTTTGCGAGAGAAGCCGTGGATCACCGATGGCCATCTTCAATCACTTTGTGAGGTTCCCCGCCTCCGCTCAGGTTGATACTAAAATAAAAATACTCGGAAATGAGAAACTGATTCTCAAATCCGAGCGCAAAGATAAGAATATTAGTCTGTAGATAAAAATACGCATAAAAAATAAGGAGGCTATTTCTTATCAGCTGCTTATCTGCTGGTAATCAGACAGAAAGAGGGCGCTGACAGAACTATTCCATCAACGCCCTCATTATCTTTATCTGTAATAGCTGCTTTTATCCGATTGCAGATAATATGAATTGCTTTATTTTAGCATGCATTTCTTTGGTTAAAGTAGTATTACTGGATCCAAAATCGGCATGGTTTCCAATATAGGCTCTCACGTTCACTCCTACAGCATCGCTGATAGTCTGAATGCTTCCTGCTAACACGAAACCATCACCATAAGGAGTAACATGCAATATGCCCAGAACATTTGCTACCAGTTTCAGATTAAATCCCCATTTATTGTTTCGAGGTTGTTCCTTTTTGAGCAAAAGGGAAATTTCTTGTTCAGCACAAATATTCCTCCAAATAGTATCGTAAACAGTCCAGTCTATGTTCAGAAAGCCTCTGATTCCCCGTGTGAGTTTCTCTATCTCTTCTATCCATCTCTCCACTTTTATCTTAGCTTCTTCGTCCATCAATTCCAAAGGAGATTTCACATTCAAATAGTCTGTTACGGGTAAAATAATCTTGTTTCCTTCGTTATCGTAGCGTCTGCTTTTATATGCCGCGATTAATTTCACAAAAAAAGGCTTATTCTTCAAACGACGAGCCAAGACCATACAGACAGCCCGGTTAGGATTACGCTCGGCAGCATCATCCTCTTCATCTGGTGCTGCATCACACATCTGGGTGAATAGAACCGTAAGAATGATTATGGCGGTGGACTCAGACTGGTGCCGTTTCACGAGATCTCCATAAAGAAATTCCACCTCATTATCACGATGTTCCTTGATTGCAGACAGCTTCTGGCGAATCATTTCCGTTTCACTCCATACTTCTACAGCATTTAGACCGTTCAGTTGTTGCTCAAGCAAACAGAGAATCCATGTCCAGGTTCTAAACAAATCATCGCCCCTATAACGGGCACGTAAGGAGGTAAGTCTCTCCTCCGAAAAACGTTCAAACTTTTCCATCCCCTAATCAGCTTAATGAGTAAATGTATCCGGCATATCCTTCATAAAACTCTTCACCTTATCCATAGCAGATTGTCCCATGCCAGGAATCGGCTGTGCTCCGATTACCAGATTATTAAACACCTCAGAATCGAGTTCACGCACCACGAATTGGTTTTTGCCGCATAATATAGCCTTTCCTTTTTCACCATTTGGAAGCATCTTTATCCATGCTCCCGCTCCTGATGCGCCTGCAATAAGTGCAGTCTGGCGCGAATTCTCCGGATCGATTTTTACCGCACCACCTTCGTTTGCACCGAATGTAAAATCAAGATCACTATCCCAATCCTCACGGGCAGTTTTGAGATATTTATCCATCACTTTGGTCAGACGATCTAAATTGAGATGAGGGAAATGAAAAGTCACTTTACTGAAGCCATTAGGGTATTTTTTCAGCATATCCCAAAACACATTCGAACTGTAAACCGCAGATAGTTCAACCTTCAACAGTTTACTCTTCAGCAGTTTGCAGAAGGATGCTTCGAGAATATTAGCCACAGTTTTTGTATGGCTGAAAGCCGTAGATTTTCGCTCTATGGCGATGCGTTGGATTCCTGGGCGATTGTCGATGATGACCAGACAATTTCTATAATCAGCATATTTTTGAGACATCAGGTGTTCGTCGGTAATCGTTACGTTTGTAACATTTGCCACACGCATCACATAGACATTATCTTGTGGTTTCACTATTTGTTTGTGCCAGTATGGTTTCTTTCTGGCATTCTCAAACGGGAATGGTTTCTCGAAATCAGCCAGCAAAAGCTCTTCAAGCAATTGCTGGCGATTTTCAAATGATTCTTGCACATTTACTTTTACCCAGTCGGGGAACTCAAGTTGATATTCTTCGTTAGGTCTTATGATGCGTAAGAAATTGTAGTTGTAAATTGCAAATCCAGACATAGTCTTCAATGTATGTTTATTTGTTTATAAGTTTATTCAAGTTTAAATTTTATATTTATAGCCTGCTTTTTATAGCAGAATTGCCTTCAAAGGTACAAAATAATTGCGAAACATCTACATTTTATTATAAATATTAACACAAAAATGTAGAAAAAGACTTACCTAGGGATTTTACCTTTTATACAAGGAAATGAGTATAAAAGCTGATTATGTAAATAATGCTTACCGCCCCAAAACAGAGCAATATTAAAGGAAGAAACTATTCAAAGGATAATAACATAAAAAATACTTAGGATAGCTATGTTCGATATTTTTACTCTTCTATATAAAGAAGCAAAAGAACTGATATCAAAGTGGTTTTATAGATTTCCAAAGGGAAAAACGCAAAAATGCTCTTCCTCACATCAATTCATGCTCCAAAGAAAGGGCATTTATGGCAGAAATGAGAGCGAAGGGAAGACGAAAAATGGGGCAAAGAAGCAACGATATTGTAGGAAAAGGGCGCTGACTTATGTAGCTTATTTCTATACATTTATACACAGATAAAAATATATAATGGCTTATTATAAATCATTAATACAGAACAAAATTCAAGTACAATACTAGCATTAAAAGAGTATTAATTAAAGCCTCAGAATCCGGTCATTAATGCCCGGTCATTTTCGGTCATTAAGGTTTTCGGGGGCGAAAAAGCGAGCTATAATATAATATTAAAATATTTAATATATATTATAGGGGCTAAATGACCGGAAGTGATTTTTCTTAATGACCGATAATGACCGGTCACTAATGACCGGATGCAGCCCGTTGCCATGACTCTCTTCACCTACTCTCGAAAGGCTCCATTTCACAAGATTCCGGAAAACTGAATTCAAGTTGCCGGAAAAGTATTGCTTCCTACAGCGTTTTTTCGTACCTTTGCACCAGCAATCGAAAGAAAGCTATTTTGTACCTAAAGGCGGTCATCTATGAAGACCGAGACAGGGAGCAAAAGATGACAGGCGCCGGTCATCAATGAAGACTCTGAAAAGGACAAGAAAAAGCATCTGGGAAATTGTGATTTAATAAACTCTTTAAAGCATAATATAGTATGATTAATTACAGCATCGTAATGCGTAGCGTGAACGCAAATCTTCTGGAAATCAACCAGGCGAAGTCACGCATCAACCAGGCGAAGAAGGAGGGCAAGAATCCTGACCAGAAGGACCTGGAACTCGTGAAGACCGAGAAGCAGAATGCTTTCGCCATCTCACAGTACACCGACATCATGACCATCGAGAAGTTTGCCAAGCACATCACCTCTCATGGCAGTGTTTATTCAAGAGCTGACATCAGCGCCATCCTCTACATCGCCGTAGACTGCATGCGTGAGATGTTGCTTGAGGGCAAGAAAATCCGTCTGGGCGACCTCGGTGATTTCTCTCTCCTTCTCACCTCGAAGGGTGCTGAGGATGCTGACAAGTTCACCTCGCAGAACATCACCGGTGTGAAGGTTCAGTGGGAGCCTGGTCAGGAGTTCAAGAACCTTCGCGATGACGCCGAGTTCAACCTCGTAGCCAGCCGCAGTGCTCAGGCAGCCGTTATCAAGGCGATTAAGGAGGGCAAGAACAACGTTGACCTCAACGCGCCAACCACTCCGGATAATACGCCAGGCGGTTCTACCCCAGGTGGTTCAAACACCGGTCAGACCGGCAGCGACGGCCAAGGCTCTGAATCGGGCGGAGGTACTACCGGCAAGGACGATACTGGCGACGGCCTTGAATAGCCCAAGGATAGACTGGCTAGGGTGCTAGCCCCTAGCCCAGCCTATCCGCCCACAAAAAGTCAACATTCAACACTCAACATTCAACATTCAAAAAAACATTCAACATTCAAAAAAAATGAAAGCGAACACTTGGAAAACAATTCTGCAGATAGCCATCAGCATACTGACCGCTATCGCTACTACGCTCGGAGTAACGAGCTGCATGGGATAAAGAACATGGAGTCTACCTTATTATAATAAGCAGACTCAATCATAAATGAAAACGACCGCTCACCTCAATATGGGGAGAGCGTTTTTTTTGTTTCTACCTAAAATCCGGTCATGAAGGGTCAAAGTCATTAAGGGTCATTATCATTTTCAAATCCCAAAGATTCCGGTCATTTCCGGTCACGGTCATTAAGGTCATTAAGGATTTTTCCGTTGGTCCAGGGCTGATAAAATAAGGGAAAACAACATTTATCTTTTTTTGTGTGTTATTTTTATGAAAAATGTTTGTTTTTCCAAGAAAAAATCTTATTTTTGCATATTGTAATAGAATCAATATATATATATAAATATGAACAAACAACAACTCGCAAACAAGATATGGGCATCGGCAAACAAGATGCGCTCTAAGATTGATGCTAACGAATATAAAGACTATATCCTCGGACTCATCTTCTACAAGTTTCTGTCAGACAATGAGGTGAACTATATCCTGAAGGATATGAAAGGGACTTCTGATGAGGAAAAGCAAGCTGCACTGGAGAATCTTGTTGAGAACTATGACGACGAGAACTCAAAAGTCATCATCGAATACTGCAAGAACAACATAGGCTACTTCATCGAATACAAGAACCTCTTCTCCACATGGCTGCAGCCCAACAGTACCTTTACCGTTGCCGATATGTCGGTTGCGCTGAACTCTTTCGACCGTCTGATCAGTCCCAACTACAAGGCTGTATATAACGGCATTTTCAAGGGTCTGCAGGCAGGACTGAGCAAGCTGGGGGAAAACCCTGCAAGCCAGACCCGTGCTCTGAAAGACCACATCAAGCTGATTAGGGATATTCCTACCGACGGTTCGCAAGACTATGACGTGCTGGGCTATGTATATGAATATCTGATTGGCAATTTTGCAGCCAATGCCGGCAAGAAGGCTGGCGAATTCTATACACCTCACGAGGTGGCCATCCTCATGTCGGAAATCGTGGCCGAGCATCATAAGGACAAGCATCAGATAGAAATCTACGACCCTACATCAGGTTCGGGTTCGCTGCTCATCACCATCGGTAAGTCTGTAGGTCGCCATATTGCCGACAAGAACCGGGTGAAATACTATGCGCAGGAGCTGATAGAGAACACCTACAACCTCACCCGCATGAACCTCGTGATGCGTGGAATCCAGCCGGGCAACATCAACACCCGCTGCGCCGACTCGCTCGCAGAAGACTGGCCTATCATCAACTCCGGCAGCGAGATTGGTCAGCCGCTCTACGTGGATGCAGTGGTGAGCAACCCACCCTACTCCCAGCACTGGGACCCGAAAGACCGCGAGACCGACGCCCGCTTCAAGGACTATGGCGTGGCGCCTAAGTCGAAGGCCGACTATGCCTTCCTGCTCCACGAGCTCCACCACCTCAAGCCAGACGGCATTCTCACCATCGTGCTGCCCCACGGCGTATTGTTCCGTGGCGGCGAGGAGGAGCAGATCCGCACCCGCCTCATCGAGAAGAACAACATCGACGCCATCATCGGTCTGCCAGCCAACATCTTCTTCGGCACAGGCATTCCTACCCTCGTGATGGTGCTCAAGCAGCATCGAGATAATGACGACGTGCTCATCATCGACGCAAGCAAGGGATTCGTCAAGGAAGGCAAGCAGAACAAGCTCCGTGCCTGCGACATCAAGAAGATAGCCGATACCGTGCGCGACCGCAAGAACATTCCTGGCTTCTCCCGCAAGGTGAGCCGTGAGGAGATAAGAGAGAACGGCTACAACCTCAACATTCCACGCTACGTGGATTCGAGCGAGGCGGCCCAACCTTTCGACATCTACGCCACCATGTTTGGCGGTATTCCGAATGCCGAAATCGATGCGATGCAGAAGTATTGGGACACGCTGCCTTCGCTGCGCAGCGCCTTGTTCCAGCCCGAAGCAGACAAGCCTTATTCTGCCCTGAAGGTGGAGGATGTGAAGACTGCCATCGAGCAGAATGAGGATGTAAGAAACTTCAAGATGCAGTTTGCCCAGGCATTCGGTGGATTCGCCGACAGGCTCCATCAGCAGCTGATAGACCATGTGATGGAAGTGCGTGAACTGCAGGCACAGGACGAGATTTCTACCGATATTTTCCACCGCCTCAACCCTGTTCCGCTCATCGACCGCTACGCCGTTTATCAGGCTTTGGCAGACCACTGGCAGTCTATCATCATCGACATTGAGACCATTCAGGAAGAAGGCATCCGTGCTGTGCGCGAGGTGGAAACCGTATATAAATTGGTGAAAAAGAAGAACGATGAGGAGGTGGAAGTGCCTGATGGACTGAAGGGGCGCATCATTCCTTTCAGCATGGTGCAGCAGATGAAGTTCCAGTCAGAACTGCAAGCCATCGCCAATCTACAGTCGAGAGTGGAAGCCATCAATGGAGAACTCGATGAGTTGCGCGACAGTTTCACCGAGGAAGAAATGGAGGCTTATTGCGACAGCGAGAAGGACAATGCCCTCGACAAGAAGAAGATTACAGCCGACGCCAAGCCAAAGGCAGATGTAGAGCCTGAGACGAAGGATAAGCTGAAACAGATGGTGGCACTGTGGAATGAACAGTCGAAGTCCGACAAGCAGATCAAGGCAGACAAACAGGCTTTGGAAGACAAGACCATCGAGGCTATCCGGAATCTCACGGACGAGGAAGTAGCCCAGCTGCTTCACATGAAGTGGATTGACCCTATCTGCGAAGGCATCGACAGCACCCTGCGTTCAGTGCTTGCCGACCTGGAATCAGCCGCCCTTGCCCTCAGCGAGAAATACGCCGTAAGCTACAAGCAGATCAACGACGACATGGCTGTGGCTACGGGCGAATTGGCTGAGTTGGTAGATCAGCTCACGGGCGATGAATTTGCCATCAAGGGACTGAAAGAGTTGGTTAAGAAGTAAAGAAAAATCATATATGAATTCGAGCGATAATAAAATACAGAAGGTTTCTATCCGTTTCTTCAACGACCGTGAAGTGCGTGCCGTATGGGACGAGATGCTATCCAAATGGTGGTTTTCCGTTTTGGATGTCGTTGGCGTGCTCAACGACCAAGACGATTATACCAAGAACCGCAACTATTGGAAGTATCTGAAGACGAAGCTGAAAAAAGAAGGAAACGAGTTGGTTAGTGCCACTAACCAACTGAAACTTCTGGCACAAGATGGTAAACGTTATAAAACCGATGTTCTCGATACAGAAGGCATTCTGCAACTGGCAGCCTGCTTTCCCAACACCAAGGCTTCGCGCTTTGTAGCTTGGCTTACGAACAGTGAAGAGAGCATCGACGGCAAGAGCAAATCTAAGGCTTATGCCCTGTTTGAAAGCAGCATGATAGAAAGCATTGAGGTGGGCACGGTAAAGGGACTCCAGCAAATTCACGCCTACTTGTTTGGTGGTCTGTACGACTTCGCTGGCAATATCCGCACAGTGAATATTGCCAAGGGCGGCTTTCAGTTTGCCATGGCAGCCTACCTGCCTTCTACGCTCCGGCAGATAGAGCAGATGCCTGAAGATACGTTTGAGCAGATAGCCGACAAATATGTAGAGATGAATGTGGCGCACCCTTTCCGTGAGGGTAACGGCAGAAGCACCCGCATCTGGCTCGACCTCATGCTGAAAAAGAATCTGAAGCAATGTATAGACTGGAGCCTGGTGAACAAGACAGACTATCTGGCTGCCATGACCGCGAGTGTGGCTGACAGCGCACCCATCAAAAGGTTGCTCAAAGGTGCTTTGACAGACAAAATAAATGATAGAGAGACCTTTATGAAAGGTATCGACTATTCTTATTATTATGAACAAGAAGATTGAATAATATGATGGAACCAAAAATAAGATTTAAAGGGTTTGAGGGGGAATGGAAGACTTCTACGATTGGAGAAATAGCTCCTTTATCAGGAGGCTATGCATTCCAAAGTAACCACTTTTCTTCTGTTGGAATCCCAATTGTAAGAATATCCAATATCCTAGAAACAGGTATTGTAGGAGGAGTTTTTGCAAAATACGCCCCATTTGATGGTGATGCAGATTTTCGACTTTATGATGGTGATGCTGTAATTGCAATGTCCGGGGCAACTACAGGAAAGGTTGCTATTGTACATACGCAAGGATTTCTTTATCAGAACCAACGTGTTGGAAAATTCACAAAGACAGATAGAGTAATCTATGATTTCCTTACAACAATAGTTAAATCTCACAAATTTCGAGCTGATTTGAGTTGTCTTCTAACGTCAAGTGCTCAACCAAATGCATCTTCAAAAGACATCGACTCTATTACGCAAAGCATTCCACTTGATAAAGATGAGCAGCAAGCAATAGGTAAATACTTCACCTCTCTCGACTCTCAGATTTCCGCCTCCACCTCCCGACTTGCCTCATTAAAGCAGATGAAGGCGGCAAGCCTGCAGGCTATGTTCCCGCAGGAAGGGGAAACTGTGCCTAAAATAAGATTCAAGGGGTTTGAGGGGGAATGGAAGAAAGTGATGTTCTCTGAAACATTTGAGTTTCTCAAAAACAATTCTCTTTCCCGTGCAGAATTATCCAATGAAGGGGATATCGTAAATGTTCACTATGGTGATGTATTAATCAAATATGGTGACTTACTAAATATTCAAAAAGAAGAACTTACGTTCATAGCAGACAATAAAATAGGAAATACCCTATACAATTCTTGCCACCTGCAAAATGGCGATATTATCATAGCAGATGCTGCGGAGGACAATACTGTTGGAAAATGTTCTGAGATTGTGAATATATGTAATAAAAGAGTTGTTTCTGGTCTTCATACAATACCATGCAGACCATTAAATCGCTTTGCGCAAGGCTATCTTGGTCATTACATTAATTCAGAATCATATCATAATCAACTTTTGCCGCTAATCCAAGGAAGCAAGATATCAAGCATTTCTAAAAAAACGCTATCTCAAACAATAGTGCTTGTTCCATCTATTGAGGAACAAAAATGTATTGGTAATTACTTCACTTCTCTCGACCGCCAAATCTCCCTCCAGTCTCAGCGCCTGGAGAAGCTGAAGCAGATCAAGTCTGCGTGTCTTGACAAAATGTTCGTATAATACTTAAAGAATATAACATCATGACAATAGATGAAATAAGAAGCAGAAAAGAAGACCAGACCTTCGACAGTAAGAGAAATGTCGCAGTAAATGTCGCATTAAACGCAGTAAATGTCGCAGTAAATGTAGAAAATGTCGCATTAAATACAAAATCATTGGCTGAGCATTGGGACTTAAATAGATAAACCAAGCAACAATTAAAACAACAGAAAATTATGGCAGACAATATACAAGGGTTCATCAAGGAACTCGCCTTTGAGGAGGCGTTGACCCATCACCTCCTCGACCACGGCTGGAACGAGGTGATCAAAAACCCTACCGAAGAGCAACTGGTGCAGAACTGGGCTGACATCATCTACGGCAACAACCGGGAGATAGACAAGCTGGGCAACTACCCACTTACCGACTCGGAAATGAAGCAAGTGATGGACCAGGTGAACATGAAAAGTTCTCCCTACGAGATGAACCGATTCATCAACGGCAAGCAGGTTTGCATCAAGCGCGATAATGAAGCCGACACCAATAACTTCGGCAAGGAAGTGTATCTGAAGATTTTCGACCCCATGGAAATCTCTTCCGGACAAAGCCGCTACCAGATAGCACGACAGCCTAAATTCAAGACTGCCGACTCGATGCTGGGCGACCGACGGGGAGACATGATGCTCCTGATCAACGGAATGCCCGTGATCCATATCGAACTGAAGCGAAGCAAGATAGACGTAAGTCAGGCTTGCTATCAGATCAAGAGATACGTACACGAGGGCATCTTCCAGAACGGCATATTCTCGATGGTGCAGATCTATGTGGCCATGACGCCCGAAGAAACCCTCTACTTTGCCAACCCAGGCACGGAAGACCGATTCCAGAAGCAGTTCTACTTCCATTGGGAAGACTTCAACAACACCATCATGAGCGACTGGAAGCAGGTGGCTACCAATCTGCTCTCCATCCCTATGGCCCATCAGATGGTGGGATTCTACACCATTGCCGACGACAAGGACAAGACCCTGAAGGTGCTGCGCAGCTACCAGTATTTTGCCGTGAGCAAGATAAGCGACGTGGTGAAGAAAACCAACTGGGACGACCATCTGCACCGGGGCGGATTCATCTGGCACACTACGGGTTCGGGCAAGACCATGTCATCTTTCAAGAGTGCGCAGCTGATAGCCGAAAGCGGTGATGCTGACAAGGTGGTGTTCCTGCTCGACCGCATAGAACTCGCCCTGCAGTCGCTCGACGAATACCGCGGCTTTGCCGGCGAGGGCGACGAGATTCAGGACACCGTAGATTCCTCGGTGCTGCTCGCCAAGCTGAAGAGCACCGATAACGACGACCGCCTCATCGTAACCTCCATTCAGAAGATGAGCAATCTGAAAGAGGGAGCCTCCATCTCAGGCGGTGGAACCATCACCCAGGAACTGATCAACAGCATAGGTCAGAAGCGCCTCGTATTCATCATCGACGAGTGCCACCGCAGCGTGTTCGGCGACATGCTCGTCAGCATCAAGCACACCTTCCCGAGGGCTCTGCTCTTCGGCTTTACAGGCACGCCGGTGTTTGAGGAAAATGCCAAGCATGAAATCACAACGGAGACCCTCTTCGGCGACATGCTCCACAAATACACCATCGCCAGCGGAATACCCGACGGCAATGTGCTCGGCTTTGACCCTTACATGGTGAAGACCTACGACGATGACGAACTGCGCGAGCTGGTGGCGTTCCATCAGATAGACCTCAGACTGAAGGAGGAGAATCCCTTCAATCCCACAACTCCCAAAACTACGGAAGAATATCTGAAGCTCATCAGCGAGAACGAGGAGTTCGGGAAAATCTACGACCGCTTTGTCAACCAGCTCAAGATGCAGGAAAACTACACCGAGAACGGCAAGCCGGTAAAGGGCATAGAGGCTTATCTGCCGAGAGACATCTACGAGTGCGACAAGCACCACATAGCCGTGGCCAACGACATCATGAAGAGCCGCGAGAAACTGAGCAAGAACGGCAAGTTCCACGCCATGCTCGCCACCAAGAACATTCCGGAAGCCATCGCCTACTACAGGCTGTTCAGGAAGTATCATCCGTCGGTGAACGTAGCGGCTGTTTTCGACAGCAACATCGACAACAGCGACGGCGGCATTGTGCGCGAGGATGCAATCAAGGAGATGCTTACCGACTACAATGCTAAGTATGGCACGAACTATCAGCTTGCCAACTACGCCAAGTACAAGAAGGACGTGGCGAAGCGACTTGCCCACAAGAAGCCGTACATCGGTATAGAAAACGACCACAGCCAGCAGATAGACCTGCTGATAGTGGTGACCCAGATGCTTACAGGCTACGACTCGAAATGGATCAACACGCTCTATGTAGATAAGGTGATGAAGTATGTGGACATTATCCAGGCATTCTCACGCACCAACCGCCTGTTCGGTGCCGACAAGCCATTCGGCACCATCAAGTACTACACCAAGCCATACACCATGGAGCAGAACATCAACGATGCACTGGAGGTGTATGTAGACCGTCCGCTGGGCGTGTTTGTGGATAAGCTGGAGAAGAATCTTTCCAACATCAACCAGCGCTTCCTCACCATCCGCGACATCTTCCATTCGCACAAGATCATGCACTTCAAAAAGCTGCCCGACGGCCGTGAAGACAGGAATATGTTTGCCAAATGCTTCAGCGAGATGACTCATCTGCTGGAGGCTGCCAAGCTGCAGGGCTTCGTATGGGAAAAGAGCGAATATGAATTCCAGCACGGCAACACCTATACAAAGGTGAAGATGGAACTGGACGAGCAGACCTATCTGATTCTGCTGCAGCGCTATCGTGAGCTCTTTGAAGGGGGTGGCGAAGGTGGCGACCCAAAGGAAGCATGGGAATACACCATTGACACCTATATTACGGAGACGGGTACGGGAACCATCAATGCAGACTACATCGACTCGAAATTCCAGAAGTTCATCAAGAACCTCTATACGGAAGGTCCGGGAAGCGAAATGACCAAGGAGGCATTCGAGGAACTGTGCAAGACCTTTGCCACACTCTCGCAGAAAGACCAGCGCACGGCGCTCATCATCCTGCACGACATACAGAGCGGCGACCTGCATCTGGAACAGGGAAAGACCATCAACGACTATATTGCCGAATATCAGATAAGCGAGCTGAAGAAGCAGATTATGAATCTGAGCGAAGCCACCGGAGTAAACGAGAGCCAGCTCATCAACATCATGAGCAGCAACGTGAACGAAAAGAATCTGAACGAGTTCAACCGGTTTGAGAATCTGAAGCTTACGCTCGACCTGCAGAAGACCCGTGAATTTCTGGTGCGCATCACCGGATCAGCCTGTCCTCCGTTCCTGGTAATGCCAAAGGCCGACCAGATATTGCGCAAGTTCATTCTGGACCCTGCAGCTCGCGAGCGCATTCTGCTGGCGTGGCTCCACGACGACATTACGATGGATAATGGTGCAACCCCAGCAACCTCCGAGGAAGCAACGCCTGATGCAGGGGAAGGAAATTCTGCTGACGAGAATACAGTCGGGGAAGCTACAGAGGAAACTACAGAGCCGAACATCGAACATATAAGAATCAGCATCCGCAATATTCTCCACTCCACCCTTTCGGGTGTGGCAGAACAGATGCGTCCTCAGGAAGAAGTGCTCAACAGCGTGTTCTACGTGCTGAATACCAAGACACTTGCCTCGCTCGACGGCGTAGGACTGTTTATCAACAGAGCCTTTGCCAACCTCTATGGCAAGCAGGCCACGATAGTAGATAAGCATGTGGCATTCAACCTGTTAGTTACCAAATTTGAAGCTTATCTCAAGAAGCTCTATTATCTGATGGAGAACAAAGAGGTGGCTCCGCGCTTTGAAGACTCCCCTGTGACATGGAAAGATGTGATTTATGCAATTCGCCCATTGTGGCAGCTGAAATATAATGAGAAGTCGGAATATCAGACTCTCTACCAATATCTGCTGATTATCAAAGAATGGCGCAACAAGGAGGCTCACATTTCTCCAACAGCTTCTGAGCAGGAGATTGATGCTGCCATCAACATCATCATCACCATGTATTTCTTTGCTACAGGTTCCTGCATCACGGAGCTTGAAAGCAATGGTCAGAATGTAGATGGAGCTGATGGGGTTATTCCATATAAACTGCCAGAGGACAATTCCGCTTCTTATGCCTATGCGGCAGAAGATAAGCATCGGGGGTAGGAAGAATCAGATTGTGATTAGAAAACAGTTAAGAATTTGGAAGAAATTAGTTAGTGCAGAAAAGCTGCACTAACTAATTTTATTTTTATTCTAACCATCATTTCCCCGGTCATGAAGGTCAAGGTCATTAAGGTCATTAAGGATTTCGGGGTTCAAAAATATCCCTCAACGTCCCTCTATCTTATAAAATAAGGTTAAATCGAGTTCGCCCAGCCAACAAAATCCATCCATATCATCAACTTTCTGAATATTTTTTGTATTTTTGCAGATATATTGCAAGAATGTAGGGGGTTGAGCATGGCTTATCCTCCTAGATTATAGGCGCATAATTATTAAAAGATTAGAGAATGAAGAAAATATTTATCATGAGCATTATAACCATGCTATCAAGCCTGTATTCTTGTCAGGCGCAAAATAAGGGCTATAAGAGTCTGTCGGCAGATGACTATGAGAAAGCCATCGCTGACACCGCAGTAATCCGTCTCGACGTACGAACCGCAGAGGAGTTTGCCAATGGGCATATTCGGGGCGCAATCAACATTGACGTACTGAAATCAGACTTCGAGCAGAAGGCCACTGCCACTCTTCCCAAAAGCAAGACTATCGCCGTGAACTGCCGAAGCGGCAAGCGAAGCAAAAATGCCGCAGCTATATTGACAAAGAACGGCTATCAGGTAATAGAACTCGATTCCGGCTTTATTGGCTGGCAGGCAGCAGGAAAAGAAATCGTAAAGGAGTAAATTGAAATAATCTGATGGAAACAGAAAGATTTTTTCTCCGCTAACGTGAAGCATTGGCACGGTGCTGCAAAAGACAGCTGATAAGCAGTATGCTGCTTTCTAAGCCAAACTTGGGTCTTCAGCCCGTTCTTGAACCACATGCAAAAGTTCAGCAAAGAAGATAGAGTTAAACCTTCAGGCACGATTTGCGTCTAATTCTTAAGTGATGGCGTTAAAGCACTCATCACAACTTAGTTATCCTCAAATCCGCAACCTATAGGGTTTAGTGGGATTTTGCTTGCAAAGCGACAAAA
>ERZ773221.2421-NODE-2421-length-14540-cov-10.414981_pt1 | contig 14540 bp, 12 predicted proteins | sample MGYA00580994_ERZ773221 | MGnify/ENA primary metagenome ERZ773221 (study PRJEB29015, sample SAMEA2737758) | human gut metagenome | biome: human gut; feature: human-associated habitat; material: faeces | place: China | collected 2012 ... | reverse complement strand
GATTAAGACAACAAAGAAATATATTTTCATGAATAGAGCGGTAAGTGATATATGATTTACACAGTAACATTCAATCCGGCACTGGACTATGTGATCTCTGTGGATCATTTTACTCCAGGTAAGATCAACCGGACCGTATCAGAAAACATGATCTGCGGGGGAAAAGGGATCAATGTATCGGCTCTTTTAGCAAATCTGGGTTATGAGAGTACAGCACTGGGCTTTGTAGCAGGTTTTACAGGAGCTGAGATTGAAAAACGGGCAAAAGAGTTGGGGTTTGCATCAGATTTCATTTATGTAAAGAAGGGCATGTCCCGTATCAATGTGAAGATGAAATCGGATGAAGAGACAGAGATCAATGGCATGGGACCAGATATCCAGCCGGAAGATGTGGATGCTTTGTTTGAGAAGCTGGATGGCCTGAAAGATGGGGATGTGCTGGTACTTTCCGGAAGTATTCCTTCTATGATCAGTCATCATATTTATGAGGAGATCATGAAGCGGCTGGAGGACAGAGGTGTACGTATGGTTGTGGATGCGGAAAAGGATCTGCTGTTGGATGTACTGCCTTTGAAGCCATTTCTTATTAAGCCAAATAACCATGAACTTGGTGAGATCTTCGAAGTGACACTTAAGACGAGAGAGGACGTCATTCCTTATGGAAGAAAGCTTCAGGAAAAAGGAGCCAGAAATGTGTTGATCTCGATGGCGGGAGAAGGTGCGGTGCTGATTGCGGAAAATGGAGAAGTATATAGTTCGCCGGCGCCGAAAGGAACATTGGTCAATGGTGTAGGAGCCGGAGATTCCATGGTAGCAGGCTTTATGGCAGGCTGGATGGAAAAACAGGATCACGAATATGCATTCCATATGGGAATTTCCGCAGGAAGCGCAAGTGCATTTTCTGAAAATCTTGCCACAAGGGAAGAGGTTCAGGCAGTATATGAACAGGTAACAGAGGGGTAAAGAAGAAAGGAGAAGGGAAGATGAGAATCACAGATCTGCTTGACAAACGAAGCATATCACTGGATGCTGCACCGAAGACGAAATCTGAAGCTCTGGACATGGCCGTAGATCTTATGGTAAAAAGTGAAAAGATCAGTGACAGGGAAGCTTATCGGAAACAGGTGTATTTAAGAGAGGAAGAAAGTACGACAGGAATCGGTGAGGGAATCGCTATTCCTCATGGAAAATGTGATGCGGTAAAGAAACCGGGACTTGCTGCCATGGTAGTAAAAAACGGCGTGGAATTTGAGGCACTGGATGATGAGCCGGTTACCCTTCTTTTCCTGATCGCAGCACCGAATACAGAAGATAACATTCATCTGGATGTACTCAGCAAGCTTTCCGTAATGCTGATGGATGATAATTTTACAGAATCCTTACGCAACGCAGGTTCTGTAGATGAATTTATGGAGATCATTGACAAGGCCGATGAGGAGAAAAAAGATATTGATGAAAGACTGGCAGATACAGGAAGTTCCGAAGGAGCCAGAGCTAAACTGCTGGCAGTTACTTCTTGCCCCACAGGTATTGCCCACACCTACATGGCAGCCGAAGGCCTGGAAAAAGCGGCACGCGCGAAGGGCTGGAAGATCAAAGTTGAGACGCGCGGTTCAGCCGGAGCAAAAAATGTGCTGACGGCACAGTAGATCGATGCGGCGGACTGCATCATCGTGGCAGCGGACGCACAGGTGCCGATGGATCGGTTTGACGGAAAACGAGTGATCGAATGTCAGGTTTCGGACGGTATCAGCAAGGCACCGGAGCTTTTGGAGCGCGCGGCGTCCGGGGAGGTACCGGTTTACCACGCAGCATCATCTGGAAGCAGCAGCCCGGCAAAGGCAGCCTCTGGCGGCAAATCGGGCAGTGTCGGACACCAGATTTACACGCAGCTGATGAATGGTGTCTCCCACATGCTTCCGTTTGTAGTCGGCGGCGGCATCCTGATTGCGATTGCGTTTCTGATTGATGGTTTTAGTGTGGATATGAATGCACTCCCGCTCGACCAGCGTGTAAACTTTGGTACGATTACCCCGCTGGCGGCATGGTTTAAAAATGTCGGCGGTGTGGCATTTGGCTTTATGCTCCCGATTCTGGCTGGTTTCATCGCGATGGCGATCGGAGACCGCCCGGCGCTGGCAGTCGGTTTTGTCGGCGGTATGATTGCTTCTCAGGGAAAATCAGGTTTCCTTGGTGCCCTGGCGGCAGGTTTTATTGCCGGATATCTGATTCTGGCGCTTCGGAAAGCGTGCGAGAATCTTCCAGAGGCACTGGAAAAGATTGCTCCGGTCCTGATTTACCCGGTTGTGGGCGTCCTGCTCATCGGACTGGTTATGAGCTTCGTCGTAGAGCCGGTCATGGGCGCGATCAATATGGCGTTAAACAATGGTCTGAGCAGCATGGGTGGTTCGAGTAAGCTGATTCTTGGTTTTGTGCTGGCGGCGATGATGGCGATCGACATGGGCGGTCCATTCAACAAGGCGGCATATGTGTTTGGTACAGCAGCAATAGCTTCAGGTAATTACGATATTATGGCATCCGTTATGATAGGCGGTATGGTTCCACCTTGTGCGATAGCACTTGCAACTATACTGTTTAAGAATAAGTTTACAAAGGAAGAAAGAGAAGCAGGACCAACTAATTTTATTATGGGACTTGCATTTATAACAGAAGGCGCAATACCTTATGCGGCAGCAGACCCGCTTCACGTTATACCAGCGTGTCTTATAGGCTCAGGTATAGCAGGCGCTATAAGTATGATATTCAGGTGTACACTTATGGCACCTCACGGCGGAATATTCGTATTCCCTGTAGTAGGCAATCCACTCTACTATGTACTTGCACTTGTTGTAGGAACTATTGTTTCAACATTTCTTCTTGGAGTTCTTAAGAAGAAGGTAGAGTAATGACTTAGAATAATGACGGGTTATAAGGCATTAATTAATAATTTATATACGTTGAATTGTAGTCTAAGCGCACAACGGCACAATTCTATGAAACGTAAAATATGAGATGTTATGGGTAAAAGATTGAAAAGTTGTTCATGTCTGCATGATAAGACTTTTGAAATTATAATCTGCAGGCATAAGTGAGAAGTAAAATGTGTTTTAACTATGATATTAATAATAACAATAACTATAATACAATATAAAAATGTGCGCAGAAAAGAGGATTATTATGAAAGAATTTAATTACACAATCACAGACCCGGAAGGAATTCATATGAGACCAGCAGGAGAGCTTGTAAAGGTGGCAAAGCAGTTTGAAAGTAAGATTACTATCTCAAAGGATGGTAAGATGGGTGACTGCAAGAAAGTATTTACAATTATGTCACTTGCAGTAAAGAACGGACAGGAAGTAACTATAAGCGTTGAAGGTCCTGACGAGGAAGAGGCAAGTAAGAAGGTAAAGGAATTCCTTGAAACAACTATGTAATGAATGTTAAGTTAAAGTCAGAAAGCATTTTGCAGGATAATGGTAAGTTATGGCAAAGGGCTTTCTGGCTTGTTATGGCAGGCAGAATTAAAGACTCAGTGCACACAGTACGGAAATGGAGATTGCTATGAGAGAATATAAGGGGAAAAGCGTATTCGCAGGAATCGCTATAGGCAGGATAAAGGTGTATAACAAGTCTGAACAGCAGGTCAAAAGAGTTCATATAGATGATACACAGCATGAAAAGGAAAGATATGCAGAGGCTGTAGAAAAGGCCGTAGAACAGCTTCAGATGCTTTATGATAAGGCACTTAAGGAAGTTGGTGAGGCTAATGCAGCTATATTTGAAATGCATCAGATTATGCTTCAGGATGATGACTACAGGGAGTCAGTTGAAAATATAATAGACAGCCAGAAGGTCAATGCAGAGTATGCAGTTGCGCAGACCGGTGATAACTATGCAACTATGTTTGCAGCCATGGATGATGAATATATGAGAGGAAGGTCAGCGGATGTAAAGGATATATCCGAGCGCCTTATCAATATACTGAGCGGACAGGCAGATGCTTCGGTTATGGCAGATGAGCCGGTTATCATAGTGGCAGATGACCTTGCACCGTCAGAAACTGTCCAGATGGATAAGGATAAAATATTATCATTCGTCAGTGTAAAGGGTTCAGTCAATTCACATACAGCTATTCTTGCAAGAACTATGGGAATACCAGCACTTATAGGCACACCTATAGAGCTTGATGACAGTATAGACGGAAAGTTAGGAATTGTTGACGGAACACTTGGCTGTATATATGTGGAGCCTGACAGTGAAAAGCTTGAATATTACAAAAAGCAGCAGGCAGAGCAGTTAAAGAAAAAGGAACTTCTCCAGCTTTTAAAGGGCAGGGAAGATGTTACAGTTGATGGAAAGAAGATAAAACTGTATGCCAATATCGGAAATGTTAAGGATATTATGGCTGTAAAGGCAAATGATGCTGCCGGAATAGGACTTTTTAGAAGTGAGTTTATATATCTTGAGAGAGATGAATTTCCAACAGAGGAAGACCAGTTTAATATATATAGGACTGTTGCAGAAAATATGGCAGGAAAGCCTGTTATAATAAGAACTCTTGATATCGGGGCAGACAAGCAGTGCGACTACTTTAATATGGATAAGGAAGATAATCCGGCGCTTGGAGTGAGGGCAATCAGAATATGCCTTACAAGAACGGAAATATTTAAGACACAGCTTCGTGCGCTGTACAGGGCAAGTGCATATGGCAATATCAATATAATGTATCCGATGATAGCCAATATGTGGGAAATCGACAGGATTAAGGAAATTGAAAATGATGTGAAGGAGGAGCTTGGAAGACAGGATATCAATATAGGTAATCCTCAGACAGGAATAATGATAGAAACGCCTGCCGCAGTTATGATAAGCGATGAACTTGCAAAGAAGGTTGACTTCTTTAGTATAGGAACTAATGACCTCACACAGTATACACTTGCAGTTGACAGACAGAATTCAAAGCTTGATGCATTTTTTGACCCACATCATCCGGCAGTGCTTAAGATGATAAAGATGGTTGTTGACAATGCACACAAAGCAGGAATATGGGCAGGAATATGCGGTGAGCTTGGTGCTGATACATCACTTACAAGAGAATTTTTAAAGATGGGTGTTGATGAATTATCAGTGTCACCGGGAAGAGTACTTCCTATAAGACAGATTATACTTGATACAGATGTTTCTAAGCTTTAAAAGGCATTATTAATATAATTATGATATAATGAGCGCAAAAGAAAAGGAAGCGGCTGCGAAGCAGACATTTACTTTTCTTGCGCCATTAACGAACGAACAGCCATGCGAAGCAGGGCGGGATAGCGCGTAGCGCGGGTTCGTGAGTGTACGGGTTAAGAAAGAGTAAATTATGATATAATATGACTACTTCGTAGTCACTTAGAAGTTTCTTTGAAACTTCGGATGCGTTGAAGAACAACGCAGGGCGAACGCCCGACAGTCAAGGGAAGCGAAGCTTTCCAAGACGCACCCGGCGAGGCAAATTGGCAAAAAGAAAAAAGCAAAAGGAAGAAAACCAGAAGAAACGAAAGGACAATTGAAAGATGAGCAAACAGACATGGAAACCCGGCAATATGTTATACCCAGTACCAGCAGTAATGGTTAGCTGTCGAAGAGAGGGTGAGAAGCCTAACATAATTACTGTTGCGTGGGCAGGAACAATATGTTCTGACCCTGCTATGGTGTCAATATCAGTGAGAAAGGAAAGATACAGCCATGATATTATAAAAGATTCAGGCGAATTTGTGGTCAATCTCACAACAAGAAAGTTATGCTATGCAACTGATTACTGCGGTGTTAAATCTGGAAGAAATACGGATAAATTCGCAGATATGCACCTTACACCACAGCAATCGGTTAAGATAGCTGCACCGGCAATAAAGGAAAGCCCTGTTAATATTGAATGTAAGGTTAAGGATATTATAGAACTTGGAAGCCACGATATGTTTATAGCGGAAGTTGTAGCTGTAAATGTAGATGAGAAGCTTCTTGACAGCAAGGGTGCATTAAGGCTTCAGGATGCTGACCTTATAGCATATTCACACGGACAGTATTACACACTGGGAGATAATATAGGCAAGTTTGGATACTCAGTTAAGAAGTAAAGGGTTTATTGCGTAGCACGGAACAATTTGTAGGTATCAAAGTCTGGGGCTTTTGACCCCGGCATCATAATAATGAACAGTTCATTATTATTTCACTATTTATAAGAAGTGTAAGACTTTACAAATAAGCATATGCGTGGTAGTATAAAATTTGTTACGAAAATGTTACAGAAATATTACGTCATTATATTATACGAATAATGACATTAAATATACTATTTGTTGGAGGAATGTATGACACGCATAACGAGATATGGTAGGGAGATGAGAACTACCTTTATCGCGACAATGTTTATTGCATGCCTTGTGATAGTGATAGGTATTCCATTTGTATCAAAGCAGATGTTTGATAATGAGGTGGGATATTACAGTATTTCTATTCAGGGTAATTATATTGGCGCTGCTAATACAGAAGACGAAGTCAATGTTGCACTGGCTGATGCAAGATTACAGCTCTGCAAAGAATTTGCAGATTATATATATATGGACTGCGATGTTAAGATAACAAAGCAGAGAAGAGCGATAGCGAAACGTATGACTACCAAGCAGTTACAGAATGCAATATACAGCTCATTATTTGACTGTATCGTTGATGTTGAAACACAGCTTGCTTATACTGTAAGGGTTGATGATAATATGGTAACTCTTGCTACTAAAGAAGAAGTTGAGGAGTTATTCAGAAAGATTATACAGCCATACAATGTAGCTGATGAGTTTGAACCTGTCATAAAGGCTGGAACATCGATTGATGAACAGTACACAATTGCTATCAATAAGAATGAGGAAGAGTCAGTTCAGGATACACAGATAGTTGCTTCATTCTTTGAAGATAATAATTCGGAAAATGGAACTAACAAGAAATCGCCTGACCAGCTTATGGGAATTGATTTTGCGGAAAATGTATCTGTTAACGCAGTAAGCGGGGATAAGGCAGATGTAGTGTCTGTACAGGAAGCTTATGACATTTTAACAAGAGAGAATAAATCCCAGGTATCTTATATAATAAAGGAAGGCGATACTCTTGAACAGATTGCCAAAGATTATCAGATGACTTTGGATGATCTGCTTAAGCTTAATGACATAGCTTCACAAAATGTGGTTGTTGTACCAGGCGATGAGCTTGTGGTAACAGTACCGGATACGCAGATAACAGTGCTTACAACCAAGCAGCTCTCGTATGATGAGGACTACAAGGCGGAAGTGAGTTATATTGACGATAATAATAATTCAAGAGGGACTAATACAATTCTTGATGAGGGAACGTCAGGAAAAAGAACGGTGGTTGCTAATGTCACATATGCTAATGGCAGGGAAGTGGCAAGAGATATTGTAAAAGAGAATATAACAGAGGAGTCAAAGCCTGGGAAGATTGCAGTGGGAACCCTTACACAGACTGATTATATTAAGCCGGTGGCAGGAACTTTTGTTTCGGGTTATGGAACTGGAGAAGATACAGTTAATTACGGCGTTGACTGGACGTGTAGTGAAGGCATAACAGTTGTTGCAGCAAGAGCTGGTAAAGTTACAAGAGCAGGCTGGTATGGTGGATATGGTTACTGTGTTGATATACAGCATGAAGATGGAAGCCTGACAAGGTATGCTAATAACAGCAGACTTACTGTCAGTGTTGGAGAGCAGGTAAGTCAGGGTCAGCAGATAGCGTTAAGTGGAAGCACAGGCGATGTGACAAGTCCACGTCTGCATTTTGAAATATGGATTGATGGCACAAGGGTTAATCCTCTTAATTATGTTAATAAGAACTAGAATAAAACGTACAAAGGGTGTGGATATTTTCCATACCCTTTTTAAATCATAATAAAATGCGGATAAGACAGATTGACATAATGATATGGTGTGATATAATCATAAGGATATTGAAATATTTGAACATATGCCTTAATATATTTAAGGATAACGATAGAGTAATACCATAATTGTAACGGTATAGAATATGAGATTATGGTTAAGATATTTAGAGATTAGTAACTTTTTATGAATTAGTAAGTAGTGACAGAGGTGCGAATTATGGAACAGTATGTTGTCAAGGGAGGAGTGCCACTTCGTGGAGAGGTGTCCATAGGTGGAGCAAAGAATGCCGCACTTGGTATTCTGGCAGCAGCAATTATGACGGATGAGACCGTAACAATAGAGAATGTGCCTAATGTAAGAGACACAAGAGTGCTATTACAGGCAATAGAGGGCATAGGTGCAAAGGTTAAATATATATATAACAACACAGTTCAGATTAACGGGGGTTCAATAAGCGATCTTAATGTTGAATACGAATATATCAGAAAGATAAGAGCTTCTTATTATTTACTTGGGGCACTTCTTGGAAAGTATAAGGAGTCCAATGTGGCACTTCCGGGTGGCTGTAATATAGGAAGCAGACCAATAGACCAGCATTTAAAGGGCTTTAAGGCTCTTGGAGCAAAGGTAAATATTGACCACGGAGTTGTAAGTGCGAAGGCAGAAAATCTGGTTGGAGGTCATATTTATTTTGATGTTGTAACAGTTGGAGCAACAATTAATCTTATGATGGCATCGTGTATGGCTGAGGGAGAGACAATTCTGGAGAATGCGGCAAAAGAGCCACATATTGTAGATGTAGCGAACTTTCTTAATGCTATGGGTGCTAATATTAAAGGTGCAGGAACAGATGTTATAAGAATTAAGGGTGTGAACAGGCTTCACGGTTGCACATATTCAATAATACCTGACCAGATTGAAGCTGGTACATTTATGATGGCAGCAGCAGCCACAAGAGGAGACATTGTTATTAAAGATGTAATTCCAAAGCATCTTGAGTCAATAACAGCAAAGCTTCTTGAGATGGGCTGTAAGCTTGTTGAGGGCGATGACTGGATAAGAGTTATAGCTGAGGGTGAAGTGGGAAGCACTAATGTAAAGACGCTTCCGTATCCTGGTTTTCCTACAGATATGCAGCCTCAGATAGCGGTAGCACTTGCGCTTGCCAAGGGTTCTAGTATGGTTACGGAAAGCATATTTGAGAACAGATTCAAGTATGTTGATGAACTTAACAGAATGGGTGCTAAGATAAAGGTTGAAGGTAATACAGCATATATAGAAGGTGTGGAGAAGTTCACATCGGCTCAGTTATCTGCACCTGATTTAAGAGCCGGAGCGGCTCTTGTTATTGCTGCACTTGCGGCTGACGGAATTTCACAGATAGATGATATTGAATATATTCAGAGAGGTTATGAGGATTTTGAAGGTAAGCTCTCAGCACTTGGTGCAATTATTGCTAAAGTGGATTCAGAAAGAGAACTTCAGAAGTTCAAATTAAAGATTGGCTGATAATAATGGACTGCGGATATTTTTATGATATCTGTAGTTCATTTTATTTTTATATTTTTAATACTTTGTTATAATAATAGTGTGCTAATTTGTGGTATTATTATAAAGTGATTAATATATTTATATAATGATGTCCGATTTATAATAATAATGTTAAGATGTTATAACATTTGGATATTTAATATATAATATTTAGAGAGAATACATATTTATAGCAAGAGGAATATATGAAATTAAGAGATAAGTTAAAGATTTCATTCTGCGTAATGATAATACTTCCGGTTATTATGCTGTGTGTGTTTGTCGTAGGAATTTTCAAAATGCAGTCAGACAGCATATGCAAGACATATAATGTTGAAGGTGATACGGTGTTATTATATTTTTATTCGCCTATGACGTTGTTTGGAAGCATAACCGATGATGTGTATGAGCAGGTAAGAGAACAGGCAGAGACCGAACCAGAGAAGTTTAATAACAGAATATATCTAGAGGAGCTTAATGATACATTAAAAGAAAAGTTATCAAAGCTTGTTGTAAGAAAGAATAATAATGTTATATACAATTCGACAGGGTTAAGTTCAACAGAGCTTATTAATATACTTCCAGAGTATGAGATAGATGGAAGTAATATTGTAGATGTTGCAACATATAAAGGTGGAAGCTATCACAGCCTTATAAAGCAGGTTGATTTTACAGATGATTTCGGGAATACATATAGTGTATCAATACTCACTTCTGTTAAACAGAGTGTTCCACAGATAAGACATATGATTGTTGAGCTTATAGTAGTTATAATACTTATTCTTGCAATTACGAGCCTTATTCTTAATCTGTGGATATATAGTTCGATTATTAAGCCGGTTAATAAGCTTAAGCTTGCGACAGATAATATTAAAGAAGGTAATTTTGATTTTGAGATGCCCAAAGTACCTGATAATGAGATTGGAGATGTGTGCAAGGACTTTGAGGAAATGCGTCTTATATTAAAGAAGTCGTCAGAGGACAAGCTCCAGTCGGATAAAGAAGAGAAGGAACTTATAAGAAACATTTCCCACGACCTAAAGACACCTCTTACAGCAATCAAAGGATATGTAGAGGGCTTAAGGGATGGAATTGCAGATACACCTGAGAAGCAGGCAAAGTATGTTAAGACAATTGCTAATAAGGTTAATGATATGGATAAGCTAATAGATGAGCTTACTATATATTCAAGGCTTGATGCTAACAGGGTATTGTATACATTTGTTAAATTTGATGTGTCAGAATATTTTGATGACTGCTGTGATGAGATAGGAACAGAGCTTGATGCGGCAGGTATAGAGCTTAATTACAGAAATCATATTAAAGAGCCGGTCATAATTGCCGCTGACCCAGAGCAGTTAAAGAGAGTTATCAATAATATTATCAGCAACTCAGTTAAGTATATGGCTGAGGGGCGCAAGGGAAAGATAGATATAGATTTGTATGATGAGAGTGATTATGTACACATCATCATTGCAGATAATGGCAAGGGAATAGCTGGAAAAGATGTTTCGCATATATTTGAAAGGTTCTATAGAACTGATGAGTCGCGTAACTCGAAACAAGGAGGAAGCGGCATAGGTCTTGCGATTGTAAAGAAGATTGTCGAGGACCACAAAGGAAAGATATGGGCAGAGAGTGTTGAAGGAGAAGGCACTACAATGCATTTGAATTTACTCAAATATAATGTGCAGAACCCACAGCCTAAAGAATAACAGATTATAGAAAGATGAGGAATGAGATTATGAGCAAAGTATTAATAGTAGAAGACGAGGAAGCAATTGCAGATATTGAAAAGGATTATCTTGAATTAAGTGGATTTGAAGTAACAATATGCAAAGATGGTACAAGCGGACTTGCAGAAGCACTTGACGGAGAATATGACATCTGCATACTTGATGTTATGCTTCCGGGAATTGACGGATTTGAGATATGCAAGAAGGTAAGAGAGACTAAGAATATACCTATTATAATGGTATCAGCCAAGAAAGAAGATATTGATAAGATAAGAGGTCTTGGTGTAGGTGCTGATGATTATATGACTAAGCCATTCAGTCCAAGTGAACTTGTGGCAAGAGTTAAGGCTCACCTTTCAAGATATGAAAGACTTATTAACAGCTCACAGCCAGAGAATGATATAATTGAAATACGTGGTATCAAGATTGATAAGACTGCAAGAAGAGTATTTGTTAATGGTGAGGAGAAGATATTTACAACAAAGGAATTCGATCTTCTTACATTCCTTGCTGAGCATCCTAATCATGTATATACTAAAGAAGAATTATTTAAGGAAATATGGGATATGGATTCTATCGGTGATATAGCTACAGTTACAGTTCATATTAAGAAGATAAGAGAAAAGATTGAGCTTGATACAAGCAAGCCACAGTATATTGAAACAATATGGGGTGTTGGCTACCGCTTCAAGTTATAATCAGTTAATGGGAGCCGTCAGGATGGATAACTCCCTGCGTTATGTAAGGAGTATTAACCATAAATTATCACATAAGTATATCATAATATAGAAAGAAGTGTTGAATATGATTATTGAGAAAGATTATTTTGATGCTGAGGAAGTTGATATTGCTAATGCAATGAATGATAAGTCAAGAGCACCTATAAGAAAGATACGTCTTGCAACAACTGATAGTAATAAGTATTATGCAAAGGCGATTCTTGTTGGAGATCAGGAAAATATTCTGTCAGGTGAAATAGTATTCAGACCGGATTCACAGGTTTCCAAGGAAGGTCTTGCTTTCAGTAAAGTCATTATAAAGGAAACAGCTGACGTTGAGGAATATTTTAAAAATCTTATCAGATTTGAAGGCTATAGAATTATAAGTGAGAAAGCTGACAGTGAGAATTTCAGGGCTGGATATGATGAATTATGTATGCAGGCTAATAAACTGTTATTTATGAAAAGTGAATAAACGGAAAGAGAATAGTTAAGATGTTAAATGTCATATATGAGGATAAAGATAAAATAATAGTTAATAAACCGGCAGGGCAGCTTTCGCAGAGTGCCAGAGGCTTTGATATGGATCTGGTAAGCGAAGTGCTTACATATAGAAAGAATAAGGGTGAGGAAGCCTATGCGGCAATTATTAACAGGCTTGACAGACCAGTATCAGGTCTTGTGCTTATAGCAAAGAACAAGAAAGAAGCGGCAAGGCTTTCAGCACTTATGCAAAGGGAATCTTTATGCAAGCAGTATCTGGTACTTGTATGTGGCAGACCTCATAGTGATACAGGCACATTTACAGATTATCTTTTAAAAAATGGCAAAGATAACACATCAAAGGTGGTATCAAAGGAACAGGCAGGAGCAAAAAAGGCTGTGCTTGAGTATAGCCTTATTGACTATGACGAGGAAAGAAATGTTTCACGCCTTTTGATTAATCTTATAACAGGACGACATCATCAGATACGTGTCCAGTTATCATCAAGGAATCTGCCCGTTGTTGGCGATGGCAAATATGGTGGAAACCCAGCGGTTAAGAAAGCAGAGGAGTACCATATTAAAAGGGGCTGTATAGCATTATGTGCTAAGAGCCTTACAGTTGATGGAAAGGTGTATGAAATTGAGCCTGAATTTTCAGGAGGAAAATAGAAAGACTAAAAACAGAGATTGGACAGCTCAGGAAAACAAGCAATCAATATAGAATTTTTTCAAGTATAATTTGTCGGTAATGTGGAATTATTTCATATATAGATGATGAATTATTACGGAGGAGATTGTATATTTTGCGTGATGAAAAGAGTGGTAAGACCAGAATAAAATTTCTTTTTGGAATAGCTGTTATAGTGGCGGCTGTATATATAAGCTTTAAGTATCTGATTGTGTATGTATGGCCATTTGTTATAGGTGTGTTTATAGCAGTTATACTTGAGAAGAAGGTAATATATCTGTCAGATAAGCTATACATAGGACTAGATAAGCTTTTAGCATGGAACAAAAGAATAACAATTAAGAAAAAGAAGTGTCAGGGGATTGCTGCAACGATTATTGTATCATTGATATTTGTTGTACTGCTGGCACTTTTTAGTTTTATAATTTTTAAGGGTGTAGATGAGTTCAGCAGGCTGTTAAGAAACCTTGATTATAACCTGATTGCGGTAAAGCAGCTCACAGCCAGAATGTGTTTTGATGCAGATGCATTTCTGGGACTGGAAGGAGGCTGTTGTCTTGAGTCACTTATTGCGTGTGGACATAAACTTATGAGCATAATGCCTGAGAAGATAATATTGATATCTGCTCCAGTTGTAAAAAATATTGTTATTATTGTGGGTGGAATTGTTGTATGCTTCATAGCAGTTATATATCTTGTGTCTGATTTGCAGAAGTTCAGGGATAATATAAGACAAGTAGTATTCTATGAAGAAATCCGTATGATATGGAAAGAAGTAAGAAGGCTTATAAATATTTATTTCAAAGTGCAGCTAAGAATTATGCTGATTAACTCTGGGTTATGTATGTTGGCATTTGCGATACTTAAGAATCCATACGCTATTGTGCTGGGAATTATTATAGGGATAATTGATGCACTTCCTGTATTCGGAACGGGTACTGTGCTTATTCCATGGATATTAATAAGCTTTCTTATAAGAAATTACAGATATGCGGTAATTTTGTTAATGGCATATATAATCACGTATTTTGTGCGTGAGATTATGGAGTCCAAGAGTATGGGCGACAGACTGGGAATATCACCATTTACAATGCTTGTGATAATATTCACTGGACTGCTTGTATATGGTGTGGCAGGTTTTATAACAGGACCGGTAAGTTATGTCATAATTAAGGCATTGGTTATAAGACTTAGGTGTGAAATGGGGATAGAGTAGGCATATAAAATATTTAAATAACGGATATCTGTGTTCTACTTGAAAATCCCTGCTGAAAATGTTAGACTATTACAGATTATGTGAGCTTTAATATGTGGATAACTTGTAGCATCTTTTATTGTGGGTTATCTGCTTAGATTACAGGCTTGCGGCACATTTAACAGGACGCGCAGACAGCGCAGGAAATGAGGTATATTTATGGCAGAGGATAAGAAGTTAGTAGAAGCGATTACTTCCAT
>ERZ773221.2416-NODE-2416-length-14585-cov-3.148383_pt1 | contig 14585 bp, 10 predicted proteins | sample MGYA00580994_ERZ773221 | MGnify/ENA primary metagenome ERZ773221 (study PRJEB29015, sample SAMEA2737758) | human gut metagenome | biome: human gut; feature: human-associated habitat; material: faeces | place: China | collected 2012 ... | reverse complement strand
CGACCGGGTCTCCAAACACGAACACCGAAGACGAATAAGTAACAAAATAATTCTACCTTATATTTATAAAAAACAATAAAAAACGTTATCTTGTCGCACTGAAAGAAGAAGACGGATACGGCTCTTCACGATAAAATAGAATAGAGATGTTTACATTTGGATTACTTTGTTTTACCTCGTTTTTTACGTTGATCAATCCGTTAGGAGCGATGCCGGTTTTTATGACCATGACGATGGAGCTGGATGAAAAAGAACGTAGAAAAGTGGCCCGCCGGGCTTCTTTGGTCTCTTTTCTCATCATGATGTTTTTTGCTATTTCAGGCGATTTGTTATTCCGTTTTTTCGGTATTTCCATCGATAGTCTGCGGATTGTCGGAGGAATCATCTTCTTGATTATGGGGATGGATATGTTGCAGGCCCGTTTGGTGAAAACCAAGGTGAAAGAATCGGAAGTGAAGAGTTATGTCAACGATATCTCGATCACGCCTTTATCTATTCCGATGTTATGTGGCCCTGGTGCGATTACCAACGCAATCGTTATGTGGAACAAAGCTACCGATTGGGAAACCAAAATGATTATGGTCATCGCCGTAGCTGTGGTGATTACTTTGGTATATCTTATTTTAAGAAGTTCCTCCCGGATTATCAAGATACTCGGCGAAACCGGCAATAACGTGATGATGCGGTTGATGGGGCTGATCGTGATGGTGATTGCTGTCGAATTTTTCTTTAGCGGGCTAAAACCGATCGTGATCGATATTTTGCGTTCGGTAGGCTGATCTTTTATTCGAAAAATAGGAAAATAACTAAAGTGTACAAGTTTTTTAAGCGTTTGCGGAGATATTGTTTTGCCCGTTGGCGTTGTGTTTTTACAGTAGATTCGGCAATTTGTAATTTTTCTGTAATTTCCCGGATGTCCATGTGCTCCAGGTAGCTCATTTTGAAAATCCGCCGGCATTCGGAAGGCAATTCTTCAATGGCAGCAAAAATTTCCTCGAATATCTCCGCTTCGATCTGGTGGCGGAAATAGGTGGCTTCTTCATATTTGGGAGTGTCCAGACGTTGTTTTAAAAATGTCCGGGTATTTTGCTTCTCCAAAGCATTCAGGGCTTTGGATTGTACACAGCTGTACAAGAATGATTTCAGAGCGATCAGGTTTGGGAAATCATAGCTTTTCTCATAGAAACGAATAAACACTTCCTGAACGACATCTCTTGCTGCTTCTTCATCTTTTAATATTTTATTGGCAAAAAAGCATAATGCGGCGTAATAACGATGAAATAACAATTCGAAAGTTTTTTCATCGCCCTCTTTGAGTCGTTGTAAAACGAGCGTTTGATCTGTGATCTCCGGATTCATGTCTGGCTCTGATAATTCGACGATCAAATTTATGACTTTATCTTAGAATTTTCTCTAATAAAACCATTAATTTTGAATTCCATGAATGATAACAGCATGTTATATCTCGTTTTATTGGGTTTTGCTTCCGGGTTTATCAATATGTTCGCCGGAGGTGGCTCGATGTTGGTGGTTCCGTTTTTGATTTTTCTCGGTTTGCCACCCCATGTGGCTAACGCAACCAACCGAGTGGCTATTCTTCTGCAAAATATCGTTTCGACAGCTACTTTTCGACAGAAGAAAATATTGAATTTTAAAACGGATTATCCTTTACTGCTCCCCACTACCTTGGGAAGTATTTTGGGAGCTTTTACGGCTGTCGACATCCAGGCTGCCGTTTTACAAAAAATGATCGGGGGATTATTGGTGGTGATGTTTTTTATGATTTTGCTGGATCCCAATACCTGGGTGAAATCTAATATTGAAAAAGCAAAAGCCCGGCAGCCCTGGGTACGTTTTTTGATATTTGGGGATCGGCTTCTATGGCGGTTTTATACAAATCGGTGTCGGTTTTTTTATGCTGGGTGGTTTGGTATTGGGATGTGGTTACGATTTGCTCAAGGCAAATGCTTTAAAAGTATTGCTTATCTTGATCTATACTTTCGGGGCACTCGTTATTTTTATCTGGTATGATTTGGTAGATTGGCGTACCGGTTTGATTCTGGCTTGCGGTAACATGGCGGGAGCCTGGATCGGGACCCGGGTGAGTGTGAAATGGGGAGCGAAGTACATACGTTATATTTTATTGCTTGCATTAGTAATGGTCGCTCTAAAACTTTTCGGAATATTTTGATTATTTTTTCATCTTTTGTCATCCTTTTGCTTCTTTCACCGGTTTTAATAGAAAATGAAGAAAAGATGACCTCTAAAAAATATACTCCTCAGGAAATTGCCCGTTTGATTTTGCTTTGTTGGCACGGAGAAGCAGATAAACAGCAAATGACCGAACTGGAAGAATGGTTGGAAGAGAGTGCAGACAACCGCTCGTTTTATGAAAGCCTCGGGGCCCGTTCATATCAAGGAACAGAATGGCAAGAATATATGAAATACGACTCCCGGAAAGATTGGAAACGGGTGAAAGTAGCGATGAAACGGAGGAAGCGTGTTCCTTTCCGGTATTTATTGCCGTATGCTGCATTGGTACTGATAGCGATAGGGCTTGCCTGGATGATAAAATATAAAAATACCGGAAAATCTGAGCAGCCTGTCTCGATGGTTGAAACTATTCGTCCAGGTAGTTCAAAAGCGCAGTTGGTCTTACCGGATGGACGTCGCGTGGATTTAGAAGTGGATAGGGGATGCCAGCAATTGAAAGGCGAGAATTTTGTAAATGATGGAAAACAACTGGTTTATCATGAACAGGAAAACGGTAAAAGGATACAATGGCATACTTTGTCGGTACCCCGTGGAGGAGAATACAAATTGGTTTTGGCCGACGGTACCCGGGTGTGGTTGAATGCTGCATCGGAATTGATGTATCCGGACCATTTTTCAGCAGATCAGCGGAAAGTGGTGTTAAAGGGGGAAGCTTACTTCGAAGTGACGAAAGATGTGAAGCGACCTTTTTCAGTCGTTTTGGGGGATATGGAAGTAAAGGTACTGGGTACTTCGTTTAATGTGTCGGCTTACCCCGGCGTTAAGCGTCAGACGACTTTGATAGAAGGGCAGGTGGCGGTCAATTGGCACCGGCAGCAGGTTGTCATCAGGCCCGGCCAACAGGCCGTCGAAACGGATGAAGGACTGCGGGTGGCTTCTGTGAATGTCATGAATTATGTCGGTTGGAAGGAGCACCGTTTTGTATATGAAAATAAATTATTAGGGGAGGTATTGGAAGACCTGGAACGCTGGTATGATGTCGAAGTGTTCGTCATGCACGATGAAATCCGGAATTTACATTTGACAGCTAATTTACCGAGATACGAAAATATGGATAAGGTGTTGGAAATCATTGAATATGCGGCTTGTGTGAAATTTGAAGTAAAAGGCCGGACGGTTGTGGTGAGACGGGATTGACTCAAGAAAAACAGGAAAGCGCGCTAACACTTTCCTGTCGATAATAAATAACGCCCTTTTGGCGAAGGGTCATTATTCACTTAATTAAAACACGACAAATCTATGAAAAAAAATCAAGAATCCGATGTCGGAAAAGCTTCCGGTGTAGTTTGGAAAATGTGGTTGACTATGAAATTGCTGTTTTGTTTCCTTCTGATAGGATTTTCTACTGTCTATGGCAATGCTTTTTCACAAGTAAAAATCAGTATTTCGGTAAACGAGGTTTCCTTGCAGGAAGTGTTTGAAAAACTGACTGAACAGACGGGGTATCATTTTGTGTACAGTAATGAAATGTTACAACGGACCGGAAAGGTAAGTGTAGATATGCAAGATTGTGATCTTGGACAGATTATGGCTGTATGCCTGAAAAATACAGGTTTATGGTATCGGTTGGAAGACAATATCATTGTGATTTCTCCGAAATTCAGGCAACCTGATGTTCCTCAGAAAAAAATCACCCTTACCGGGAATGTAAAAGACAAAGAGGGACGTCCGTTGCCGGGAGTAACCATTCTGCTGAAAGGTTCTGCCGTGGGAGTGGTGAGTGATGTGGATGGAAATTTCACTCTGACAGTGCCGGAGGAATCGGGACTGACGCTTGTATTTTCGTTTGTGGGGATGAAAACGCAAGAAGTAGTCTTAAGCGGTCAGCAAGTGTTACATATTGTCATGCTGGAAGATGTGTCTCAAATGGAAGAAGTTATCGTTACCGGTTACCAGGAAGTCAAGAAAGAGAAAATGACCGGGGCGGTAACCACCATCTCCTCCGAAAAACTTAGTGACCGTTACACTCCGAATCTTATCCAGAATCTTGAGGCTCGCGTTGCCGGTCTGTCGACCTACGGCGGCAAACCGATTATCCGCGGAACGGGTACGCTCTATGGCGAATCGGCTCCGTTGCTCGTTGTGGACGGTCTTCCGGTCGAAGGCTCTATCGAAGACCTCAATCCCTATGACATCGCTTCGGTGAACGTTCTGAAAGACGCTGCAGCGTCGGCTATCTACGGTGCGCGCGCCGCAAACGGAATCATTGTTGTAACAACCAAGAATGCCCGTAACAAAGGCAAGATCGACATTGACTTCCAGGCAAACATAACCTTGTATGAAAACAAGAATGTCGATTATCATGATAACTTCCTGATGAACGCCGAAGAACAGGTGGAACGCGCCAGCGAATACTATGACTATTATTTCAACCGCAAGTATGCCGACGATCCGAGTATGACCCGGGACAAAGTCATAGAGAATTTCGGAAAGAACATTACCGACGGCGCTCAGATAAACCCCGTGGCCTATGCCTGGTATCAGCACGCGGCGGGCAATATCGGTCGCTCCGAACTCGACAACATTCTCGCTGATTTGTCGAAAAACAACTTCGCACAGGATTTCGCCGACAACATCTATCGTCGCCAGGTCATGCAGCAGTATAACCTCTCGCTCCGTGGTAGTTCCGACAAGTTCCGCAACAACTTAGTGATAAACTATCGCACTGACAACATGGGCATCATAGAGCATAAGAGCAACTGGCTCAACGTTTACTACAAAGGTAGTTGCGACCTTGCAAAATGGCTCGTGGCCACATTCTCGGTAAACGGCGTATACGCCAATATAAAGCAGTATGGCAACGATTACAACGTTAATCTCGACCCGTTCTCCTATGCCCAGTATCAGTCGTTCTATAATGCCGACGGCTCCGTTAAGAAACTCTATTCATGGTACTGCGGCAATGAATACATGCCCCTTCAGGAAGGCATGGAAGATCTCGGATTCAACCTCGTTGACGAGCTTAGGGATAACCAGACAAAGACGCGCCGTCAGGAAATGCGCTACCATGGCGATCTTCTCTTTAAGATTATCCCCGGACTTACGGCTCAGACCCAGTTCGTATATGAAGTCAACTCTCAGAACGTCCAGCAACATGCGACACAGGAGAGTCACGCCGCACGCACAATCAAGAATGCGTACGCCAAAATGGATACAGAGAGCCACAAGCTCGTTTATATGACTCCCGAAACCGGTGGATTTCTTCAGACTACTCATACCAGCGGAAACTTTTGGACTGCCCGTGGCCAGCTGAACTACACCAACACTTTCGGCAAGCACGAGATTTCGGCTATCGCTGGTCTGGAATTCCGGGAGACGAAAACCAGTGGTGACAAATCGCTTGTTCTCGGATATGACGAACAGCTTCAAAGCAGTGCTACCCATACTGTTGATTTCGGAACTTTATCGCAGATGAGCAATTCGCCTTACTTTCAAATGAACGGCTCTCCTTTCCCGTGCAACCAGTTCGCGTTCACACCCTATCTTGAAAACGGAATGGGAATCGTGAAAGAAGTTCGCCATCGCTATGGTTCGGGTTATTTCAACGCAACCTACACCTATGATAACAAATATAACATTTTCGGTTCGTTTCGAAAAGACTATGCCGACATCTACGGTCTCGACGCCAAGTTCCGTGGCAGACCCCTGTGGTCGGTAGGTATAGGCTGGAACGCCCACAACGAGAGTTTCCTCCGCGACCTGTCCTGGATGGATTTCCTGAAACTCCGTTTCTCCTACGGTGTTACCGGTAATATCTATCAAGGTGCTACCTCTCACATGACGGCATCGTCGGGTGACATAAATTCAACGACCAATCTGCCTGTCGCCTCCATTTCATCGCCCGCCAATCCTGACTTGCGCTGGGAGCAGAACCGGACGACCAACGTCGGTCTCGACTACGGTTTTATGAGCTATCGTTTGCGTGGATCGCTCGACTATTACGTGAAGACCGGTAAGGATATTTTTGCCCCGATCACTCTTGACCCGACAACCGGTTTCTCATCGATGGTTGCCAACGTGGCCTCAATCCGGAACAATGGTATTGAGCTTGCCATCGGCTATGACTGGTTTGTTCCCGGAAACCGCCGTGGATTCAGCTGGACAACCAACCTCACCGTAACCTACAATAAGAACAAGGTTCTCGAAGTGGAGAATCCTGCCACTCGCGCCTATGATCTCGTCAGCTTACCTTATAAGACCGGTTATCCCGTAAATGCGCTATGGGCTTATCGTTTCGCTGGGATCGATGACCGGCCGGGTCTGGTGGGCCAGTCGATGTATTACGTTGAGAATGGCAACACATCGCACAACGCAAGTAGTGCTAGCGTCGACGTTCTTGAATTCGGTGGTCAGTCCGATCCGAAAGCGATCGTCGGAATGGATAATCAGCTGCGCTGGAATGGCTTGAGTCTCGGATTTCTCCTTGTCTACTACGGTGGCCACAAAATGTTCGCCCAGCCCAAATCGGAAGTGTTCGAATCGTCATGGGACAGTCCGCTGAACATTGTCTATCTCAATTCCTGGACTCCCGAAAACCATTCCGATGTTCCGGGTATCGGCGAATATGCCTCTACGTCACTGGGCAGTGAATGTCGTACGGCGACAAACTGTCTCTATGACGCTGATTTCCTGAAAATCCGTAATATAACTATCGGTTATGATCTTCCTGAGCACCTAACGGAAAAAGTCGGTATCAGTAAGATTTCACTCCGTTTTCAGATCAACGACCCGAAAGCCCTCTGGATTAAGAACAACGCCGGAATCGACCCCGAGACACTCGGAATCCGTAAACAGGCATCGTATATGTTCGGCGTGAACCTGAGTCTCTAACATTTAGTAATATTTAATTTTGACATGACAATGAAAACAAGATATATCGTAGGTCTTTTTCTGGTGGGAGCTTCGGTGCTTAGTTCCTGTTCCGATTTCACAGAAATCGACCAGAAAGGAATGAACCTTCTCTCCACCACTGACCAGCTCGAGATGCTTCTCAACCAGGAGTATAATATCAGAATTGCCGATATTCAGCGTGTATGCGGTTCGGTACAGTATTATCCCGGCAATGTAGGGACTGTTCTTGCCAATCCGGTTAAGACAACAACCCAGATCCTTCTGAAATACGACGAGGCGGGGCATGCTTTGGAACAGGTAGACCTGACTTCGAGCGACAGTTATTATGCAAATTGCTACAACTATATCGGAACAGTTGCCAATCCTATTCTGAGTCTTGTGGATGCCGCGACAGGTTCCGAAGAAAAGAAAACGGCACTAAAAGCCGAAGCTCTGACGATCCGCGCCTATTTCCACTGGCTCGCTGCCGTGAAGTTTACCAAAGCCTATGATCCGGCTACGGCTGACTCCGAGAAATCTATCGCATATGTTCTGGAAACACAGGATATCAAACAACCTACCGAACAGCTTACTCAGAAAGAGGTCTACGAATACATTCTCGCTGACCTCGATGCTGCGATCGAGCTGAACGCGCTTCCGCAGTCGGCTGTAAACCGAATGCGCTTCAACGCCGCATGTCCGCATGCGATCAAAGCTCATGTGCTGATGTATATGCAGCAGCCCGGCGAAGCTGCAAAAGAGGCACAGAAAGCGCTTGCGGTTAACAGCTCGGTATCAGACTATGCCAACTACTGCACCGAGGCACCGAGCAGTGCGGGAATTCTGGTAAAAACATTCGAGACGCCCCAACTGGCACTCGCCCAGGACTATTTCACCGATGCCGATATTGAGTTTTTCTCGTGGCTCACACCGCGCTACTATGAACGTTATGAAGAGAAAAACATTCAGAAAGATTGGTTCGCCACCTATCACACCGTGATGTGGATGGGGAGCTGGGAGACGACCTCTCAGATGGTAATAGGAAGCTTGGAAGGTATGTTTGGGGTTACCGAAGGTTCCATGAGCTACGGAGTACAAGGAAATGGCCGTGTCGGACGAATAAATCTGAGCGTGCCGCAGATGTATCTGATTCTCGCCGAGAATGCCATCGACAACAACCTGATCGACGACGCAATGGACTATCTCGACAAAATCCGCGTGGGCCGCTTCTTCCCGGAAGACTATCATGCGCTGAAAGGCTCGGTGACGACAAAAACCGAAGCCATCGGGATGCTCAGGAAAGTTGCCCATGGCGAGAATGTGTTCAACATTTATGACTTTATTACTCTTAAACGCTGGACACTGCTCGATGACTACAAAGAGGATATCAGTTGGACATACTCGGGCACAACCTACACCCTGAAGCCGGAATCAACCATCTGGGTGTTCCCGTTCCCGAAGAATCTGATGGAAAAGAACGGTAATTTCGAACACAATTATCCGGTTACCCAGAACTGATGATCGATCGGTTCGGATCTATAGGACCCACAACCGTGTCTGACAGAATATCGGGGTTGTGCCAGTTTTTGACACACCCCCGGAAAATCAATTAAATCAAATGAAAGCACAAAAAATCATTCTTCTTGCAGGTGTAACGGCCTTGTTCTGTGCCTGCAACTCAAAGCCGGCCGGCCATTTCTGCGTAAGCGGCAAAATTTCCGATGCCGACGGCCGGGAAATCTATCTTTACAGAATTTCAGCCAACCGTTCGACTGCAACGGTCGATACAGCCGTGATCGGGAACGGACGTTTTATTTTCGAAGGCATTCAGGAAACTCCAATCGGGGCGACCCTTATGATGGGCGACCCACGGAACTGGGAGAACAAAACTCGCGTGGGTCTTTTTGTGGAACCGGGTGAAATCGTCGTTTCAGGGCTTATGGTTTCGGACTTCTCCAATGTCGCCATAACCGGTTCGCCGACGACCGACGAACAAAAAGCATATGAAAACTCACTCCAACCGTTCACGGAACAGATGACCCGTCTTCATGAGTCGATAAAAGTCGATCCGGACAATGCCACCCTGCGTGATTCGCTCGAGATCCTCAGGGAAAGTATGCAGCAAACAAGCATTGACTTTATCCGCAATAACGGCAAGTCGTTCGTAGCTCCTTCGGTTCTTATGCAGATTCAGGGAAACCTCGACTACCCGACGATGAAAGAACTCTATGACGCTCTTGCTCCCGAGGTTCAGTCCGAAGCTGCCGGGACTAAAAAAGAACTCGAAGCCCTCGAGGCCGTGCTGCCCGGGAAACCGGCTCCCGACCTGATCAATAAAAATCCCGAAGGCAAGGAAATAAAGCTGAGCGATCTGAAAGGCAAGGTTGTTCTGGTTGATTTCTGGGCCACCTGGTGCGGACCATGTGTTGCTTCGCTTCCCCACATTCAGGAACTCTACAACAAATACCATGACAAAGGATTTGAAGTTTTCTGCGTGGCCGACAACGATTCTTCTGAAGACGAATGGAAAAACTTCATCGCCGGGAGTAAAGTAGGCATGCAGAACTATCACCACATTTTGCGCGGACTTAAAACGCTCACGGATGAGAACGGCGAATTCGTTGGTTTCGACAGATCGAACGACCAAAGTGACAAGTATGCTGTCCACTATTTACCTACGAAATATCTGATCGCTGCTGACGGAACAATCATCGGCAAGATCGGGACCGACGAGGAGCTCGATTCAATCCTCGCCGAAATTTTTGCAGAATAATTTAATCTTCCGACCGGTAGGAAGAATTTTTAAACCAATAAAATCAAATGTAATGAAAAGACTTTTTTCACTGATTCTTGTCGGCATGCTGGCCGTTTCGGGATTGTCGGCAAAAGTAAAACTGAGCGTTCTTTACGTCGGCGGTACCGCCAACATGGATCCGATGCTCATGGCCCCCGGTAGTGTCGATTCCGTAGCGCTTGCGGCTTCGGTCAAAGAGCGCATGGCGCACTTCACTAAATTCCTGAAAAAGAACTTCACGAACGTGAAATTGATAGAAGGGAAGGACTACACTCCGGAAATGTCGGCCGCCTATGACGTTACGGTTTTCGACGGGCGAACCGTTCCCTTCAGGAAAGGCGACCGCATGAAAGGCGAGCGCGACAGCTATCTGCCCGAATCGTTCGACCGCGCCGCAGTCATGATCGGTCATATGAGCGAAGATCTCGGCCGCAGTCTCGGAAATAAAAACGACTGGTATTGCCTTTGTCTCGATAACTATGCTCTCGGCATGAAGAACGATCACCCGGTTTTCAACGGGCCGTTCAAAGTGGACATGACGACAGAGATGCACCCTACAGCCGCTCCTGCTCTTGAAGTCGCCGAAATGATGGGCGAATCGCTTCCGGAAGAAATGCCTATGCTGCTCATGCATTCCAAATGGACTGAAGAGGAGATTGCTTCGGGTAGCTGCCGCATCGGCATGGTGAGCCGTCCCGGCGGTTATCTCGACTCTCCCGACACGGAAGTGATTTCGGGCGGTCTCTGCGGAAAGAGCATCGATGCCGTTGCCATCGGCCGTCATGGGAATCTGTTTCACTTCGGTTTTGCTGCCGATCCCGAGCGTCTTACTCCTGCCGGACAGGCGATTCTGCTCAATTCCATTGTTTATGCATCGAAGTTCAACGGACAGAAACCCATTGCACGCAAAATGAAGGAAGGAATCGCCACCCGTGATCATTTGCCGATGACAAAATGGGCTTGCACACGCAAAGCGAACGACCGTATCAACGAACAAGAGCTGACGTTTCGCCAAATGATAGACAGCGTTCATGCTGTTGCAGTCGAAAAAAAAGCCAAAGGTGAGGAACTTACTATGTCTGAAGCCATGTATCTCGATATGTCGCAGATGCCTCCGGTAGTGAAAAAATCTTTCGGACAATATCTGAAGGAACGTAATCCGAAGCTCTATGAAGTGTTCGGAACCGATGAAGCTGCCTATGCGAACTATTACGACAAAAACGCTCCATATATGCGTCCCGACTTGCGCGGCTACGAACTTGTCATAGATCCGGAAGTGCGCGCTCTCGGGATTCCCAACAACGATATCCGTCTGCTCGACAAAGCGATAGAACTGATGGAACAAGGCGATCCCGACGGCAAGACTATCCTTGAACGCTACACGCTCAAGCGTTTCGCGACTCCTGCCGAGTGGCGCAACTGGCTTGACACCAATCGCACGAAGATGTTCTTTACCGAAGCCGGTGGTTATCTTTGGCTCGTGAACGAAAAAGACGCCAATGACTATTCCGTTCTCGCCACCGAAACTGCTCCGGCGCAAGCCGCAGCCCCGGTTTCTGCGAACAATGACAATCTCGCAACCGATAAGGACAATCCCGTTGCACTTGCCGCACGTATCGACACCCGTGCCGACGGTAAAAAGGAATATGTACTGACCATGAAAATTCACCCCGGCTATCACATCTATGCCAGGCTCGATCCGGCAGATCCGTATATACTGACTACAATCGAAATGGAATATCCTGCAGGTGTCGAAGCCGACGGTGACATGATCATGCCTCCGTTTCAACCGACATCGAACGCAACGTCGTATTACGTCGACACGGTAGAATTCCGTCAGCCGCTTAAAGGCAACGGGAAGGGTGAGGTTGGCGCGAAAATCCGTTATCAGGCATGCGACCACTCGGAATGCAAACTCCCTGTAACGACAACCGTAAAAGCAACGCTATAACCGACCGATCAGTCTTGATTGGCTCAATAATAAGAGCTATAGGGACTACTACGACCGTAACGGGTTGTTGAAGAGGGTCAGATGATCTGGATACAGATTTTTATACAAATGACGGATGGATTGGCTGAATTTGTTATCTGGCGAATCGATCTGTCATTTGTATTTCTTTTAGAATGTACGTTTTAAAATCTCCCGGATGTTGTCGGCTTTTCCCATGGTATAATAGTGGATAGCCGGGGCACCGTGGACTAATAAATCCTTGCTTTGGGCTGTACACCATTCGATGCCTACCTGATAGATGGCTTTATTGTCTTTACATTTCCGGACTTCGTTCATCAGTTCCTGGGGCAGGTCGATACTGAAAGCCCGGGGGAGCATTTCGATGTGGGTTTGCGTCGAGATGGGTTTCAGGCCGGGGATGATCGGAACAGTAATACCGGCGGCCCGGCATTTGGCTGCAAATTCATAAAACCGGGTATTGTCGAAAAACATTTGAGTAACGATATAATCGGCTCCTGCATCTACTTTGCGTTTCAGATTTTCGATATCGATGTCTATATTCGGGGCTTCATAATGTTTTTCGGGATAAGCGGCGACACCGATACAAAAATTAGTAGGTACGGCATTTTTCAGACATTCGTCCAGGTAAATTCCCCGGTTCATATTGTGGATTTGTTCCACCAGTTCGCAACTGTAACGGTGGCCGTCGGGTTCGGGAACGAAATATTTTTGGCCGGGGATAGCATCTCCGCGTAAAGCGACTACATTCTGAATATCCAGGAAGTTCAGGTCGATCAGGTCGTTCTCGATCTGATGTTTACTGGCTCCTCCGCAGATCAGATGGGGGACGACTTCTACAGGAAACCGTTTCATTATCGCTGCTGCAATGGCTACCGATCCCGGCCGTTTGGTGATGGTCACTTTTTCAAAGGTACCGTCGGCCGTTTGGCGGAATTCCACTTCATCCCGGTGAAAGGTGATATTGATGAAGGGAGGGGCGAATTCCATCAGAGGTTCTATGGCTCCGTATAGTTTGTTGATATCGCTTCCTTTCAATGGAGGCACCAGTTCGAACGAAGCGAAAGGTGCCTTTTTCTGATTGATAATATCGATTACTTTAGTCATGATGTACTGGTTATGGGCATAGGCTTGCCCGGTTTTATAATCCTAATAATCTTTTTCCTTCTTCCAGGGTGATCGCCCGCTTTGTGCAATAGTCCGTCAACTGGTCTGCGCCGATTTTTCCAATGCTGAAATAACGGGCAGCAGGATGGGCGATGAGCATACCACAAAGACTTGTCGTCGGATAGATCGCATAAGACGTGGTCAGGGAAACCCCGATTTTAGACGGTGCATCCAATAGGTCGAAGACATCTTTTTTCAGTGAATGATCCGGACAGGCCGAATAGCCGAAGGCCGGGCGGATCAGGGACAAACCTTCACTCAATTGTTCCTGCATCCATTCGGCCAAAGCCTCGGTTAACCGGGCACATAAGCTTTCACGCAGCAGATGGCTGAAGTCGTGGCAGTCACAACCGCCCTGTTTGTCGGCGACTTTCAGAGCAAATAACCCGATGGTGGAAGTTCCGTAAGCCTTGGGACAGATATAATCGGATAAACTCAGGCATTCTTGCCCCGCTTTTTGTTGACGCAACATGGGGAGACGGTGACCGTTATCCAATACGATTTCGTCATCTTCTGCATAGGCATCGAAGAAGTTGACCACGATCGAAGCTTCGAATTCATTGCCGGCAATAACGGTGCCCAACATTTCCAGTGCGGCCTGGTAAGTACGGTCGGCTTCTTCATGCTGATGAATGATTTCCGGGAATTTACCTTTGAATCCCCAGAAATGGAAAAATGGAGTCCAATCGATTTTAGCGATCAGGTCCTGCAAGTCCATATTTTTTCCCAACAGATTGTGTTCCCCGAAACTGGCAGGCAACCGGTAGCTTTCCCGGTCAAAGACAGGAGCCAGGGCCTGAGCTTCTGTATAGGGAAGCAAACGGTCCTGTTTATGATAATATTGCCCGCGTATTTTTTCCTGTTCTGCTTTCACTTGTGCGAGGTAGGACGACCGGTCGGATAGTAGCCGTTTCATGATCCCTGCAGTCCGGGAGGCATCTCCCCCCTGGATGACGCCATAATCGTATCGGGGGGCCAGTTTTACAGCGGTATGTACGGTTGAAGTGGTCGCTCCGCCTACGATAAGCGGAATCCGGAGCTGCTCTTTCTGTAGTAACTCACACAAAGCTTCCATTTCGCTCAAGGAAGGAGTGATGAGTCCGCTGACTCCGATCAGGTCTGCCTGATGGGCTTTGGCTGCGGCAACGATTTTTTGGTTATCGACCATCACCCCCAGGTCGATGACATCGAAATTGTTGCAGGTCAATACGATACTGACGATGTTTTTACCGATATCGTGTACATCTCCTTTGGCAGTCGCAAGGACAACTTTAGGGCGCTGAATATTTTCTCCCGTACCGGCGTTGTGTTTCTCGATCTCCGGTTGTAAAATTGCGACAGCTGCTTTCATCGCTTTCGCCGATTTTACCACTTGGGGTAAAAACATTTTTCCTTCACCGAATAGTGTCCCCACTTTATCCATCCCCTGCATCAGGGGACCTTCGATGATTTCGACGGGAGAGGCATAAACGGTCAGCGCTTCGGCCAGATCGGCTTCCAGATATTCCGTATTACCTTTGATCAGAGCGAAATTCAGGCGTTCGGATAACG
>ERZ773221.2413-NODE-2413-length-14595-cov-8.321527_pt1 | contig 14595 bp, 16 predicted proteins | sample MGYA00580994_ERZ773221 | MGnify/ENA primary metagenome ERZ773221 (study PRJEB29015, sample SAMEA2737758) | human gut metagenome | biome: human gut; feature: human-associated habitat; material: faeces | place: China | collected 2012 ... | reverse complement strand
TTCAATGGCATCCTTCCATCGCCGGTCGATCCACAGTGTGATGTCTACATGATCTGCCATCTCACTCACCATTCCTTTCGTCAGTGGGCTGCGCCAACGCGGAGGGAGGCTCCTCCCGCGGCTGCGGCTTCGCCGGTCTTGCCGGACGGCGGGGACGGGCAGCGGGCGCCGCGCGGCTGTCCAGATACTCCCGCACCGGCTCCGGCACCTCGGATTCGTAGAGGCATTTGAGCAGCTCCTCCAACTGCGCCTGTACGCTGGAGTTCTTCTTTTTAAGTGAAAATTCGAGAGCGGCAAGCTGCTCGCTCTCGAATGAGATCGTGACATTTTCCTTTTTCATGATTGTTATTCAACCTCCTGGTAGTAGTCGCGGAGCTGGAAACCCAGCGCCTCCATGTCGCTGTGATCCATGCCGAGCCCGTGACGCAGGATGTCATAAAGATTCCCAGCGTCATAGCGGCTGCTGAGAAGATCCACGAGCTGCTCCACCAGTTCCCGCTCACGCTTCGGCGTGATCGGTTTTATTGCAGTATTCATAATCAATTTTTCCTTTCAGCCTTTCGGCAGATACGCCCTCGGATTCGTTCGTTCCCCGTTGACGCGCACCTCGAAGTGGAGGTGCGGCCCGGTGGAGCGCCCGGTGCTGCCGGAGAGGGCGATGATGTCTCCCGCCTCCACCGTCTGTCCCACTTTTGCCAGCAGTTTGGAGCAGTGGCCGTACAGCGTGGCAAGGCCATTGCCGTGGTCGATCATGACATAGTAGCCATAACCACCAGCGTTGTACTTGGAGACCGTCACCGTCCCCGGCAGCGCGGCGCGGATGGGCGTGCCGGTGGGGACTGCCAAGTCCATGCCGGTGTGCCCCTTGCGCTTCCCGGTGATGGGATCGATGCGGTTGCCGAATTCAGAGGTGACACGGCGCTCCCAGCCTGAACCGATGGGTGAACAGAAGCCGTCCGCGCCGATAAACGGCACATCCGCGCCGAGAATCCAGCCCTCCGAACCTCCGGCAACGCCATAGCGGACGAGGCTGTAGATACTGTCGGCGTTGGACTTTTGCTCCGCAGATATTTCCAAGTGAAGAGTGTTTTCAAGATTGCCGTACACGGCGGCTATGTCCGCAATGGGAATCGCCACGGTATAGCTCTCCTCGGTTTCCGTCCCATCCTCGCCGGTAACGGTGCGGGTGCGCTCCTCGTAGGTCACAAAGCAGTCCACGAATCGCTTATGCGCTCTCCTGCTCGGCGCGTCCTCTCCAAAGAAAATGGCGTAGAAAACAGCCTTGACGCGGATACCGTCAAGGCTGTCGCTATCCTCCGTCATGTCATTGACGGCATCAATGGCGCTGTCCAGCAGCGTAAAGCTGCGGCGCATATCTTCGATGTAGGCGACATATTCCGCTGGTGTTTTGTCTGGGATTGTTCCGCCGTGGAAACACAGCAGAACAGCGGAATTGTTATGCTCCGCGCTGCCGGAGAGCAGAGAGCAGATCAGCGCCAGCGTCAGAATCAACGGTGAACAGATCGCCGCCACGATCCAGCCCAGCTTTCGCTGGGTGTCCTCATCCGAGAGAGCGGCAGCGGCGATTTTCGCCAGTGCCGCGACGGGTACCGCCATTACCGTCCACCTGCCGTTCCGAAGATGGCCTGCTTGTACTCCGGGGCCTGCACCTGTAAGAGATAGCGTTCGTTGCCGCATTTGTAGAGGCAGGAGCCGCGCTGCGGGTCCCGGATCAGGGCATACTCAGATTCCTCTAATTGGAGGTTATCCATGAAGAATTTCTTGTCCACGTTGCCGCCGTTGAAGATAAATTGATGGACGGGGATGGAAAAGAGGGGGCGTGTCAGCTCCCGTATCCCCGGCTGGGTGAAGTCCTCCAGATTCTGGCTGGCAAGGAACAGGGCGGATTCCTTTTTTCGTACTCTTTTAAGCGCGTTGCGGATGTAGGTGATGACGGTGGGATCGGACAGCCACAGGTACAGCTCGTCAATGGCGGCCACGGAATTGCCCAGCGTCAGAAGTTGATCCGACATATAGGACAGCAGGCTGAACAGCAGGGTGTTCCGCAGATTCTCCGCCATGTTATCCAGCCCCTTGACGCAGAAAACAAGAAATTTGGAGCGGTCAATATTGGTATGCCCGTTGAAGAACCGGGCATCCGCGCCGCGGCACATGGAATGGAGCCCCAGCAGCAGATCCCGCAGCATTTCCCGCGGATAAAGGCTGTCTGCACCATCGTAGTGGTCATAGCTTTCCTGAATGGCGTCGTAGAGGTCGGAGAGGATGGGGTATTCGGTCGGCTGCATTCCGGCAAAGTCCGTGCGGTCGGTGATGTTCCACTTTTGATAGAGCCGCTCTACCATCAGCTCCAATGTGTCGATGTGGGGCGTATCGAAGCCCTTGTAGACGCGGAACACATCCCGCAGGAAGGAGATGTGCTGGGAGAGCAGCGTCCCCCGGAAAGCGTCCGGCGCGTCCGGGTCTTCCGGCCCGCTGCCATCGTCCCAGCAGCGGGGCTCCAGCAGGTTGATGCAGTACTGCCCGCTTAAGTAGTCCAAAAAGCAGCCGCCCAACGCGCGGCACTCGTCCTCCATCTCATGCTCGGAGTCCAGAGAGATCACGCTCTTGCCCGCCTCCCGCACATTGCAGAGCAGAAGTTTCAGCAAAAAACTTTTGCCCTGACCGGTGTTGCCGAGGATGAGGGCGCTGGCGTTGGTCTTGTCGGCGGCACGGCGGTCAAAGTCCACGATGATGTTAGAGCCAAAGCGGTCCCGGCCAATGAAAAAGCCCTTGGGATCGGTTTTGCCGGAATAGTTCATGGGGTACAGATTGGCAACGCTCCTGGCAGGCAGGACACGCTCCGCAAAATTGGCAAGCTGGCTGCCGCCCGCGGGGTTGGCGGAAAGAAAGCCCTCCCGCTGGCGCAGGAGCAGCGGATCGGCGCCCATGCGGGAGCGCACCAGTTGGGCGGATACCGTGTCCCGCGCCGCGCGCAGCTTTTCCGTATCCGTGGCGGCAATGTCCAGATACACGCCGCAGTGGATGAGCGGCTCCTTTTCCTGCCGCTGCTTTGCCAGCAGCTCCGCCATATCCCGCAGGTTGGCCTCCGCCGTGACGCTTTGTTTGTAGTCATTGGTGTTGCTCCGCTCCATGCGGCTTTTATTGGTAGCGGCGTGGAGGATGGCGTCCTCCTCGGCGGGCGTGACCTGCCGTGCCGTCAGGCGCAGATTGACGCCGCCCATATCGCCAAGGCCCCGCAGCAGCGCCAGCTCATCCGTCATGGGCGGGTAGCTTTTCAGTGCCATTGCCGTGTGATACCGGCTGCCGAGGATGAAGTGATCTGTGTTGAACTTCACCGCCGCGGGCGCGATCATATCCAGAAAATCCTTCGGGCGCTGTATCTGCTCTGCCGCTTTCTTTTTCTTTTTCTGTTTCTTTTTAGCCATGTACATACTCCTCTCCATCGTAATCACGGAACACCTCCGTGGTAAGATCCTGCCGGTAGTAGATCGCCAGCAGGCGCTTGACATCCTGCTCCTCCGCCAGACGCACGCGGAGCCCGTGGTCGCAGATGGCTTTCTCCAACTGCCGCAGCGCGCTTTCATCCGCACCGGCTTTTTCATCCAATGGGAGCACCAGCACAAATTCGCGGGAGGAGGCGGAGGAGAACTGGATGGCGTCCAGATGGGCCATGTCCCGCTCCAACAGCTCCCGCACGGCAGGCTCCGTTTCCTCCTCCAGTCGCCGCAGGTAATATTCCTTGTTCCGCTGGAAGGATTCGCGGGAGTCCAGCGCCAGAATTTCCAGCGAGGGCTGTGTGCTGAGAAGCATGGTCAGAGAGCGGACGCGGCCCCGGATGACCTCCGGGGACAGGACGGAGAGGTTGTCCGGCTGGATCAGGAAGAAGACTCGCTCCCCGGAATCTGTCACGATGCCGTGGGGCGTCACGCGGACGATGCCCATGAGCTGCCGGGTCGATTGCCGCTGGCGCAGCTCCTTTTTCTGTTTTCGGTTCATGGGTCCAGCCTCCATTCGTAATATTGTTGACATAGAAAGAGAAAGTGGGCGGCACGGCGCAGGAAATCCAGAATGCTGGAGCCATCCACCTGAATGGTGAGGAAGGCGTACAGCACCGTGACCACCAGCAGTCCCATGCCAAGGCCCTGTGTCAGCGCCAGCACAGAGAGCAAAGCGCCGATGCCGATCACGGCGATGTCCCGCAGCAGCCAGAGCCACAGCATGGGCTTGGCTTTCAGGTTTTCGGGGTAAATAAACATTTTGTTCCTCCAAAGCGAAACCGCTGCCGATAATCTCAGCAGCGGTTCGCACGATGTATTTCTTATTCTTCGCCAGCGCCGGTGTCCTCCGCCAGCGCCTGCCGGATGCAGTCCAGGAAGAAGGCGTTCTGCTTGATGCCGTTCCGCTTGAGGTATGCCTTGAGCTGCTCAAACAGCTCGGTGGGCACCTGAAACGCCACCGTCCTCACATTGTCCTTGTCCATCTTCACATTTTCCTCCATTTCATAATATTTTGTGATGAGCGCGGTCATGTACCGGCTCAGTGTCTCGCCGGATTCCGCCTGTCGCTGCCGTACTTTGGTATGCAGGTCCAAGGGAATTTCAGCGCAGAGGTTGCGCGTTTTTTCTGCCATAGCAGTTCCTCCGATCTTTTTAATGGTAAAGCTAAGATACCCGAAAGCAAGTGTGAAAGCTATGACCAAAGCCAACGAAGAAGCGGCGTGAAACAGCGGCGATACCAACAAAGCGGCTATGCCGCCCGCATGGCCGCGGCGATCCGCGACATAATAAACTCCACACAGGGTATCGCCACGCTGTTATGTTGAGCTTCACATAACAGCGTTTATTGGGACAAAGCCATTATGTTAATGATGGGCACAAAAATGGCATGAATACAAGGCTTCTTGGGATTTTACTGCACATAATACTCCACATTTCAACCTTTAATCATAGCAGCTAAAACCTTTAAAGTAAGGGCTTACTTTTTCCGCTTGTTCAAGTAGAATTGTCATTGTAATAGGAGAAATTTCTACATGAAGGGCGGTGGGTATATTGCCCAACAAGCTAATCAAAGACCTCATTGACAAAGGTGCAGTAACTCTAAAAGAACAGGGATATTCCATACGCAGTAGCGAATACACCCTATTGACATGGAAGCAATTTCAAGAGTTCTGCAATAAAAAGGGATATGAAACATATTTGCCCTCGCATAAAGATGAATTCATCACAGAACTCGGCAAGTGCACTCCACCTTTAAGGCAGTCCACAATTGACCGCAAAGCCGGAAGCATGAAAATGCTTGATCTGCTTGCCACCAAAGGTACATGGGGAAAGGGGATGCTCAATCCTCTGCAAGAGTTGTTGCCGGAATTCAACTCCTTTCTTGATGCACAGGAAGAATATCTCATCAAAACCGGTTATTCAGAATGCACCAGAGAAACGATGCGAAATTATATCTCCGTAGTTATGCGGTACTTTCAGAATGCTGGTATAACAAAGCTGGAAGAACTTAACAGCTCACATGTCTCGGCATATCTGCTGACTCTGAGAGGCCATGCAAAAAGTACAGTGCGTTGTGAACTCAGCCGACTGCGGAAGTTCCTGTCGTATCTGTATCTGCTTGGATATACATCCGAAAATCTTGCACCTCATGTACCTGAATATCGTCTGGGACAAGCACAGAGCATAATTAAAATCTGGGAGTCAGAGGAAATCAATGCAGTATTGGAAACCGTGAACAGAGCCAGCCCAAAAGGAAAACGAGACTATGCTTTCATTACTATTGCCGCTGAACTTGGTGTGCGAAGCAAAGATATCTGCAATTTGAAGTTGTCCGATATTGACTGGGAGCTTTGTTCAATCTCCTTTTTGCAAAGCAAGACGGGCAAGCCGAACACACTTCCTCTCAGCGAAAAAGTGGGATCTGCTATTATTGACTACCTGCATATTCGTCCGCAAACAAAATGCGAATACCTGTTTGTCAGTTTGAACCCTCCATATGGCAAGATGAAATCAATCCATTCAGCGTTCCATAGGTATGTCGCGCGTTCAGGGGTAAAAGTGCCAATTCATGCGCATCACGGCCTGCATTCTCTTCGGGCAACCGTTGCGACAAAACTGCTATCTGCCGATGTGTCTCCAGATATCATTTTTTCATTTCTTGGCCATTCGGACCGAGAATCTCTGGGACATTACATCCGTCTGGATATTGAAAACCTGCGTGAATGCGCCCTGTCGTTTGAGGATGGTGATCTCTTATGAGCAGAACTTACGAGTACAGAAGCGGACTGGCAAGTCAAATAAGTGCTTTTATTGCAGAAAAGCGGGCCTGCGGATGTAAGTATGAAAAAGAAGCCAAAACCTTTCAAACATTGGACCGGTTTCTCGTAGAACAAGGAATCAATACTCCAGTGTTGCCGGAATTGGTCGTTGAGAAATGGATTGAAAAGCGGCCCAATGAAAAGCGTAAAAATCAAAAATGGCGGCTTAATTTCACAAAACGCTTTGCCAAATATCTTCAATTGAATGGCTATGCCGCGTACTACCCCGAACTTACCATTTCATCTCGAGATGATGCTGACTTTTCCCCCTGCATTTTTACGAGCGATGAGTTGGCACGTATTATGAAATATTTTGAAACGATGGTTCCAAGCAGGCAATGCCCTACTGCGCACCTTGTCTTTCCTTTGCTGTTTAAGACTCTGATCTGCTGTGGATTACGTGCCGGAGAGGCAACCCGGCTCCGTGTAAAAGATGTAGATCTTATAAACGGCGTTTTGCAGATTTGGAAAACAAAGCATGACAAACCAAGATATGTTCCTCTGTCTAAAAGTCTGTGGGCGGACTACGAACAATATTTTGAAGAAATCCATGCGGAAAGTTCTGGTAACAACTATTTCTTCCCCAATCCCCGAAAAAGCTGCTACCATACAACCACAGTCTACAACCGGTTTCGGGATGCGCTATGGCATTGTGGAATTGCGCATAAAGGACGTGGATACGGTCCGAGGGTTCATGACCTTCGTCATACCTTTGCCGTTCGTTCTATGCAAAAGCTGAAAAAATCCAAGAGCGACATCGTGACTACACTTCCATACCTTTCGGCGTATCTCGGCCATTGCAACATGAGTGCGACGCAAATCTATCTGCATTTAACAGCGGAATGTTACCCTGAATTTATTCAAAAGCAGTGCGATTATCTTGTCGATACGATTCCAACGTGGGAGGCGCCGAATGAAAACTGCTGATTTTGCCGCACATTTGACGGAGTTTCTTTCCCATTACCTGCCCGAACTTAAAAATATCAGTACGAACACGATTTCATCATATTGCGATGCATTTCGGCTATTCCTTGGCTATTGCCAGGATGTAGAGGGGATGAGGATTGAAAAGCTTTCCATAGATGATCTGACGCCGGAACTCGTTGACCATTTTTTGCAATGGCTGAGGATAGAGCGAAACAATGGAACCGCGACGCGTAGCCAACGTCTTGCAGCCATCCGCTCATTTGTTAAATACCTGCAGATAAAAGAGCCGCGCCTTTTGCTGAATTTCCAGCAAATACTGGCAATCCCAGTGAAAAGAGCTGAGCGCAAAGCGATTAATCCGTTGACAAAAGAGGCGATTGCGCTGATCCTGCGCCAGCCGGATACATCCACTCTCAGCGGCAGAAGAGATGCCACTATCCTGTGTTTTCTTTATGATACAGCAGCCCGTGTGCAGGAAATCTGTGACTTACGTATTGAAGATGTCCGTCTTGATTATCCTGCAAGTGTCAAGATCCTTGGTAAAGGCAGAAAAACCAGGGTAGTTCCCATTTTGCCGGCAACGGCGCAGAACTTGAAAAAATATCTTACTGAAATGCACATGCTTGCACCGGAAAAAAGTCATCTGCCGCTATTTATGAACCGCAACGGGCAAAAGCTAACTCGTGCAGGGGTTACGTACATCCTGAACAAATATGCCAAGGCCGCTTCAGTGATTGATCCTTCCATACCGGAGAAAATTCCTCCGCATTTGATGCGCCATACTAAAGCAATGCACATTTACGACGCGGATAATGATCTCGTTCATGTGCGCGATTTCCTCGGACATTCCGACATTAAAACTACAGACATATATGCCCGTTCAAGTCTTACAATGAAGCAGAAAGCTCTGGAACGAGTTTCGGATTCTCCAGTTCCCTCAATGCCTTCCTGGCAGAAAAGTCGGAGTACAATGGAGTGGTTGAAAAGTTTTGGGTCTCAAAAAGCATAGCACATTATGTGAAGCAACTGCGCCAGGAATCCTCTCCTGGCGCAGTTTTCACATCTGTTCTTCTCATAACGACCATGATTAAATAAACGCTGTTGCCCAAAGCTTTGTACCTTGCACTATCCGACGCGCCGGGGATGTCTGTCCAGCCGTCCGGGAAGCCCTGAAGCCGTTCACATTCCAAAGGTGTCAGGCGGCGAATGAGGTGATGTGTTTCAGAACAGGATGCGTTGATGATACACTTATCCTGACTGACGTATTGATTACCGATACCTTTTTCATCTCCGCGGCATAATGCTCCAACTGTTTTTTGATAAAGTTCTACGACCGCGTGGCGGTCTGTGGCGGTCAATGTATACGCCAAATTCTCCTGACAGCCAAGACCGTTGCCGCCGTTTTGCGGCTGCCGGTCTACAATGTTTCCGGAAATACAAATGGTATCGGCGTTCTGCTCAACCAGAGGTATATTGTTACCACCTGTTTTTCTTATCTTTTCTGTTGACACGATTACATTCTCCTTTCTGTTGTGTCCTTGTTTGTGGGACAAATTTTTTATATAATAAATAGCACGATGAAAACATTCCGGTTCACATCGTGCTATCATTACATTTGTTTAGAAAAGTTCCTCGCCCTGCGCTGCAGCCTTGTGCGTGAGGATATGTACTTTTCCACGCAGAAGTTCGACCTCGTAACGCAACTGCTCGTTTTCATGGAGAAGCCGTTGGATATAACCGTTCTTTTCCGCAATCAACCTATCCATCCTGCGTGTGCTTTCGGCACCTGCGGTTTTCTCAGGAGTTTGTGTTTGAATGATTCCGTATTCTACCAGCACTTCGCGAATATGAGGTTTGGCAAAAACGGAACGGGACAGACCGGTTACGCTTATCAGATCCTTGATTTTGATATTGTAGCCTTGGGACTCCAAGACAAGAATTGCTTGTGTTACCATTTCTACGGTGTCCTTGCGAGTTTTCTCCTGCCGCTGGACGAGGGATTTAGGTATTGTTCGCTTCATTTCTCTGCACATCCGTTTCAATTGATTTTAGTATGGATTCAAACAGGCCCGCATTTCTTTTCGCATTTTCACAAATGATTGGAAATGCCGAAAAACGTACTTGTTTTTCACGCCAAAGAGCTATCTGTTCGCGATAGTATTCTGTTTGTTCTGTATCGGCCACAAATGCCTTACATTCAAGGCAATTCCACATATCACTTTTGCAAGTTGTAATATCGCTGCATATACCCCCACGGACGCGATGGGCTCTGAGGTTTTTCATCAGCCGCTGTTCCATTTGCTCATCCATATTAAGGATTCGTCCGCCAAATAGCACGTACCGTTTATCCGATTCTTGCCGTTCAGCTAATACATAATTCTGCTTTTCACGGATCGTTTCTGGCATAAGATTCAAATGCGCATAGGCGTTAAAGATCATGGCATCTCCGTGATGGCCTGTCATCTCAGCTATCTGGGCAGCGGTGAAACCGGCTGCCAAACGATCTGTGATGCCGTTATGGCGAAACTGGTGCGTTGTCACCACATAGACATTTCCCGTTTCATCCGAAATGTTGTAACGACGGCATATCTTTCGAAAATGGTCGTTGACAGTAAATATTGATGCCACAAAGCAGAGTTTGGTAGAATATGTGGGTTTTCCTTTACGGCAATAACTCTGTCGGTATGAAAACAGCATTCCTTTTTTATCTTCTGGCAGAAACTCCTGGATCTGACGCGCCGTTTCCTGCTGCTCTTTTATTAGTCCTATAAGGTATCCAGCAATTCCTTTGTCCTCCAGGTGAATACTTCGTATGGCTGGTTGCTGCCAACCTCCATTCTGCTTCCATGTGGGAATAAACAAAACATACTGTCCGTTAAACCTTTTTAGACAATCTATCTTCATGCCAAGGATTTCTCCGATACGCGAAGGTATTAGCCTTAGCAACCAATAGACGCACCGAAGATAGAGCGCGATCTCATCGTTCTTAAATGCAGTATCTAATTGAATCGCAATTGATTCTGGAATATACTTTGCATCGTACCTGCGTTGGTGGCGATAAGGGGATACAGAAAATGGATTCTTACTCCTTGCACCATCAATATCATTCATCGTTTCAAAAAATATGCTCAATGATGACCAGATCCCAATGCGGGTCGCTTCTGCAAACTCCGTTTTCTCAAGGTAATGATAGAAGTCGGCCACGGCAAATTCATCGCAACCGCTCAACGGCAAGGTGCCTTTATCAAGTGACCAGAAATCAAAAAAGCGGATGAGATCCATCACATACGACTTGACGGTAGATATCTTTTTCCCTCGTATAAGGCTGATGGCGGCAAAGCTCTTTACTGTTTCTCTGTGTAGTGCCGGAATCCTGTCAAAGTACAATGTGAACATACAACTTCTTTCTGCTGGACTGCGGCGCAAATTACTGCACACCCACTTGTTTTCGTGAAAGTGTATATTGGAGCCAAGCTGTTCGACAAAGCAGATGTATTCTTTTAACTTTGCTGCACTATAGTTTTCAGCAATGACAGCACTGCTCATATACAACCTTCTTTCTCAATCATATTTACGACGCTTTGGTAGGACTCCAACAGGCGGTATTCTTGTTTGTACTCCAGGTATTCTGAATAATCCGTAATGCTCTCCGACTTATATACCTCTGCCAGCCGGTCTAAAAGTTTCTCCTGTTCCTGTAGAAGACCTTTCCAATATGGAAGATACTGTTTTCCAGTGCATAAGTTGCGGCAATTCACACAATTATAAAGGCTGCATCGGTCCGCGCACGGCCCATCTGCCACCTTCCGAACACAAAATCCAAGTTCCACACGTCGTTGACCAAGGCAAAAATCCGTATACAGGAGCCTACGTTCTTCTTGCGTATAATTTTCAAGCTGTTCGCCGGTCATGATTAACTCAAACTTGCTTCTGAAAAATTCAGTATTTAGCTCCGCCAGTTTTTTCTTACGAACTTCAGCATAATATTTCGCCGCCGTGTCGCTGCATAAGTGCCCCAGCCAATAAGCTAATTCAACAGTAGTCGCTCCGTTTTCAATTAACCTAACAGCCAGGGTTTTACGGAATTGTTTAATGGTGAAGTGCCAGAGTTCTCCATTTTCGTCGCATATATCATACTTTCTGATAATCCAACGGATGCATTTGACAAATGGTTGAGAGTCAATAACTGCTCTCTCATACCCATACCTTCTGCTTCGGAAAATATACGATGTCCCCGCTATTTTTCTTTCCTCAGCATCCTCAATGATATGTTGGGAAAGCCTTCCAGCTATATCTTTGGGTATCATGATCCTGTGGTAGTCCCCAGCTCCGCGTCGATGTCTTGCACTTAGTGTTTTATGCGGAATATATTTCAGTTGGCAGACATTAGGGTATCGAGATTCTTCAATGCAGTCTTCTTCAAGAAGGTACACTTCTTTCAATCTCAGTCCTGTATTCATGAATAAATCGTATAGCAGCCTGTATTGACAGGGCATTTCTTCTCGATGCAAGTCCAATTGCTCCACCACTTCTTCCGGAATGATTTCGGTAGGAGTGTTAAACTGGCGAAGATTGTGAAATGTAACAATATCAAACGGATTGGTGCGCGGCCTTGGCGCTCTAATTTGTGTGTCCCGTTCAGTGCTCATGAGGTAACACATGATCCGTTTTAGACCGTTTACGGATTTTGCAATGTAATATTGAGACAATGGTTCCCCATCATTTTTCCGCATTGCTTCAAGGGCTAAAATCAGTGTCCTGATGTGACCTTCCGTTATATCCGCAAAATATATGACCTCCGGCGCAATATCTGCAAGTGTGTTGATTGCCAGCTTACACGCATCAAAAAGAGGCACATAAACTTTCCCTCTTTGTTCAAATAGATAACAGAAATAATATTTCACCTCAGACCGCAGAGAAGGCCGTTTGATGGCTGTGAAATCAAGCCGTTTGAGCCGTAATACATTCCCATACGGCTCATATAACTTCCAAACATCACGGTAAGGTGTCACTTCTGTAGAATTACCTGCAACGAAAAGTTTCCGTTGGATAATACGTTCCTGCTCCACAGCCTTAAGAAGCATTTCCTTGAATGCTGGATCATATAGCGACAGAGAAGACATTTCGTAATGGAACATTGAAAGCAACAATGCACTATGGGATATCTGTTCTCGCTTCTGAGTAATGGCAGAGGCCATCCTCTGCAAATATGTTTCCAGTAAGCGTATGTCTTTAAGCATATACTCTATCGTAGCAACAACCCCTGCACATCTGGATATTTTTGACAAACTGTGTCCCGTAAGCATGGCCTCTCTTGCGGCTTCGCATTGTTCAGCAGTGAGCGGCTTTGCTTTACTCATTTTCCTCACCACCCCTATGCAGCTTTTCCATGACTGACTTTGCTATGATGGGATTATTATGATTCCTGTAATGATCGATAGATGAAAAGCTCCTCCAGCCGAAGCTTTCCATGATAATGCCATCGGTAATATTGTCTTCTGGATGGAGGGACTGATGTTCAAGAAATTCCATAACTTTTGTGCTGCGCCCATTGTGGGTTCGTATTTTCGCCGCATCGAGCCCGGCACGAGTGGCACACCGCTTTAATATCTTTAGGTAATTATGATAAGACATAGGCAGGCCTTGTCTTTTTCCGGAGTTCAGATTTATAAATAAATACTGACTGAGTTTGCCGCTCTCACTCTCGGCATCCGCCCTTTCAGTCTGGATGTACTTGTCTATAACCTCGCAGGTTTTCTTGGGGAGGGCAACAAGCCTGAGTTTATTTTCTCCATTTCTGGCATTAGCTCGTCCCTTTGACCTTGTTGGCTGTACAAGCTGTTCTATGGCATCATAACTGTCAAGCGTAACGCTAAGAACCTCATCGATTCGAAATCCCTCGAAGGTGAGGCGCAACACCGCTTCATCCCGCAGAGTATTGAAGTTTCTACATAGCAATTCTTTTGTTGCTTTGTCGTACCATTTGGTGTAATCACGACTGGACTTAAGCCTGGCAGCATATCCGTCAATCAAATATCTATACTCCCGTGAATAGATTTGTCCATACAGAAAAGAGCAATTCGCCTGTACGGATTTTTTCTTCCAAAGCATCTCTGTCTGTCGCATATCATCCAGCCAGCCATAAAAACCCGTGATGACTGTGACATACTTTGTTAATGTTGAATATCCCACCGATGACTGTAGTGATAGTACTTTTTCGTCCGCCAAGTTACCAAATACGAGTTCATGTAAGAACTCTCGCACATGGTGATTTGTCGCATTTTCGTATGTGACCTTTCTTGAATCCAACCAGTTCAAAAACGCTACAAGCTTCTTTGCATATTCCTTTCCAGTGCTCGTCTTTCGTATGCTTTTCAGTTCGAGCCATTGGTTGCCAGGGAAAAACGGCATATAATTTTTCGTAATCATATACCGTGTATAATTGGTACTGGCATCCGTCTCGAAACGAAAAACAACTACACGAAATGTTTTTTCTTCCCGCATTATTTTCCTCCTGTTACAATTCACTTGGACTAATCGCCCAATTGCATTATAAAGGTTTCTCTCACAAAACACGATACGGGAGGGACACTCTTACCAGTGTCCCTCCTCTGCATTGTCAATCGTGTGAATCTGTATCGTGTGCACGAGGTTCAGAAAAACCTGTGCCATAACGGGCAGACATGGTGGGCACTACCTTGTGGGGGCCAGTGTAGCGGCTGTCAATGCCGTGATTTTCGTAAACAAGAGGTTGGTGTCCATGCTCCTGTGCTCGGAGGGTTCCGGACACGTTTTCGCTGCATTCCATCACGCTGCCGCCCTGGTCATTCAGACATATAATAGATGGCATGCAGTTCCCACTTGGACTGCCCTTGAGGGTTGGAGCAACCGATTCATTATATCCAATGCTACCCGCACTGGCGCCTGCCCCAGCAGAAAAACCGGCTACAAAGGTTTGTTGCTTTATCCCCGGCTGAGCCTGCAGCGTACCTGCTACATCGTGCAGGTCACGCACCTCGTCCCGCTGGTTGGCGGCGAAAGCAATAGCATTGTTGGTACATCGGCTATTCATTCCAGCGATTTTACCTGGCCGCGTGAGACCTGCCTGAATTTTCAGTGCGCCTTCCAGCTTTGGGGGGAGTTTCTTGCCACGCTCAAAGGCTCGGCGCAGAATTCCCAGACAGGCTTTCGGGGACAAATAGTATTTTAGGGGCGGATCTGCCTGCAAAATCTGCGATAAGGAAGATTCTTTTGCGCCTCTGGGCGACACCCCAGTATTGAGCTAATGTATAGTTGAAAATAATGTATAGTCACCTCCTAAAACTGATGAA
>ERZ773221.2408-NODE-2408-length-14625-cov-21.690048_pt1 | contig 14625 bp, 21 predicted proteins | sample MGYA00580994_ERZ773221 | MGnify/ENA primary metagenome ERZ773221 (study PRJEB29015, sample SAMEA2737758) | human gut metagenome | biome: human gut; feature: human-associated habitat; material: faeces | place: China | collected 2012 ... | reverse complement strand
CTCCTTATTTGCAAGAGGTGGCGAAGCGCCGCACTTTTGCCATTATTTCTCACCCCAATAATTAAACCCAAATTAAAGCTCTTCTACTCTTTCAAAGTCCTTTCGGCTAATTGAGGTTAATCCATATAACTCGTTTAAATACATGCTATTATGTTTCCTCTTTAATTGAAATTTCTTTCATGTAACTTTAAATCGATCAGGTTGCTTTCATCAAAAATCTGTACATATGCTTGTACATAATGTACAAAGCAGCAGAGATATTTTGCGATTTGTACAAGGTGAGTAATGGCGCTGTCTGATGCGTGGTTGCGTTCAGTCGTTGGAAAGGAACGCGATAAGGTTTTGGTTAAATCAGATCGTGATGGTCTGTCTGTCAGAGTATCACCGAAAGGTCGCGTAGTGTTCCAATATCGTTATCAATGGGCAGGGAAAGGCGAGCGACTTGATATCGGAACTTACCCGGCAACTGGATTAAAAGAGGCCAGAGAAGAAGTTATCCGTCTTCGTGGTGAACTTGAGTCAAACCGCAATCCACGATTGGTCAGGCAGGCAGAAAAACGCAAAGCTACTGAAGCCATGACGGTAGAGTCTGTGATCCGTGCCTGGTATGAAGCATATTGTGTAAAAAATAAAAAAGGTTCTGAGCAGATACTCCGCTCATTTGAACTGCATCTGTTCTCTAAAATCGGGAGTATCCCTCATGATGCAGCTACATTGCATGATTGGTTAGAGGTCCTGGAGCCTCTTAGCACTAAGACTCCGGCAATAGCAGACCGATTGCTAATTAACGCAAAGCAGGCCCATGTCTGGGCGTATAAGAGAAAGTTTATTGAAACTCGCCCGCTGTCGGACATCACGGGTAAAGATATGGATATCCGTAAAGGTCAGAAGAAACGGTTTCTGACACACGATGAAATTAAAATTCTTTATGCTGCGATCGATGGTTCTCGAATGGTTCCCAAATACCGGGCCTTCATTAAACTATTGCTGCATTTCGGCTGTCGTAGTTCAGAGCTGATTACTGCCAGGGTGGATGATTTTGATTTCATTAATAAGGTATGGACTGTACCGCCAGAACGACATAAGACAGGTGATATAACAGGCGAACCGCTAAAGCGCCCCATTATTGAACCGGTTGAAGAGCTTATAAAATACGTTATCTCTATGAACAACGGTTCCGATATGCTTTTTACCAAGGAAGGAAGCAAGGAGCCAGTTGGTCGGACATCATTGCAGTCGCTGCCTTACAATTTAATGCAGTACGCATGGCGGCGTTTGGGGTATCAATTTCCTCATTGGTCTCTTCATGATTTGAGACGAACAGCACGAACAAACTTTTCTGATCTTACTGCGCCTCATATTGCTGAAATAATGCTCGGTCATAAACTGCCAGGGGTATGGCAAGTTTATGATAAGAGTGATTATCTAGAAGAACAGCGTAAAGCCTATCAGGCATGGTGGGATAGGGTTGATTCGATTCTTACTTACACTAATTTAGGTTCCAACAGACAGCCTATTGAATAATGAATGGACATACAGAGTAAGAAAATAGTAATGATTCTTGGATTATAATTAACTGGTTGCTGATATTTCGATTTGCTGATTTATGAAGAGGCAGTCATTATACTTATAAAAATACCACTCCTTATCCTTACAGAAATAAGGAGTGGAAACAGTTATGGCTGAGACTCTGGTTTAGCAATCTCGTTTATAAATTTCTTAGCTACAACAGTCTCATACTTTCTATAATCATCAAGATATTGAACATCTATATGATTTTTGTAGCGAGCATTAAATTTATTTGCAGTCCCTGTTTTATCATCTTTACGTTCATCCGTTGGTCTGAAAAATTTATGGTAGCGGCGGGGTGATACCCCCTCAAAATCACAAAATATTACTTTGGATGATTCTTCGTTCTTTGTTATTGCATCATTATGCAGATCAAGAGCAAGGCTTTTATCAAATGGCTCTATATATACTACTTTTTTTATTCCAGCTGCGACAATATGCCTTGCACAGTTGTGGCAGGGATAGGTTGTCGTAAAAAGAATTTTATCTTTAGTATCGCCGTTTTGTTTTCTAGCCATTGATGTAATGACGTCCATTTCAGCATGAATTGATCTGGAGTACTCCATTACACTTGATATTTTGCTGTCTTTGTAAATGCCTTCTGCAATATTATCTAATTTGTTTAGAAGTCGTGTTATATTAATATCGGCAACAGTTTGTCCTGCGGAAATACCTAATACAGTTCTTACTTCGGTTGATAATATGCTTTTTATACGGTCTTTAATTTTTAGCTTGTTTGCATCATTATAACACTTACCACTTTTGTGAACGCATCGATGATCGTTATCAAAATCATCACTGCTATACAACCCGCCACCAGCTTTAGGTACGTCGTTCTTACCCACGGCAAGCAAATTCCCTTCATCATCAAACAGTGCAGCCCCTACTTGACGTGATAAACAAGCTGATTGTAATGATGTTGAAAAGGCAGCATACATACCTTTCTCGTTAAAAGTTGGTGTTAAACCATTTTTGCCATGAATAAGACCGAAAAACCGATCAATCTTCTTCTTTAATTCACTTTTTTGGCTGAAGTTATTTTTAATAAAAAAATCTGAATCAAGAATGGTTTCCCCGGTTCTTTGTCCATACGGATCAGAGGATTTATTATCAATATTGATAATTAAATGAAGGTCGTCCTTTGTCGATTCGTCAGCAATGAGATTCGGAATTCGGTAATCTAAATCGCGCAAAACTCCTAATAAATAGAAATTATGCTGATATATAACTCTGAATAACTCTATTTCTTCCGGCCTTTTGAATTGATCAATGATGAAGACAGTACCTTTATATTCATCATTATTATAATCAATATTATTTTTCTCTGCTGCGATTGCTGCAATAGCAGCTTCTGCAAGCAACTCATTTTTTTTGTAATGTTTACGAAGCTTATTGGCAATATCCTGGAGTTTTAAATGTCTATTAACTTGTGTGCTTTCGGATACCTCCAGTGCTGCTGGCTCAAAATATAATGGGCTTTCCATAAGCGCACTTATGCGGATGTGTACAACATTATACCCCCATTCTTTGGATATCTCTTCGATAATTTTGTTTATCGTTCTCATGCCACATCCAACATATCCACACAATCCAAGATAAATATCTTTTGATTGTCGTGAATTCACAATCTCAAGTGATGATGCTGATGTTGAGCCTTTTTTTTCATTCAGCTTTTGTGGAGTTTTTTTTGCTGCTTCAGCCATTGCTAATTACCTAGTCGAAAACTATATCAGTATTTATTATTTCAAAAAATGCATCAAGAATTTCTTTATTTTTCTTTTTACTTTCAAATGAAATGACATTATCTTGATTAAATGTTGTTAATTCAATGCAGATAGAATCAACCTGATCATTGGCGGCGATGCTAGATTCTATTTCATTAAATGCTATTACATTCATTTATCTTATCCAAACATAATAAAAAACCATATGGCCTTTAGTGTACAACAAAACCATACTCTTTCCCCTCTTTTTAGAGGGGGAAGTGTGGTCCACATCATGTTTTTCCCCACCCATGAAAATGTTCACCTATGCCGGTGAGGCATTTTATGTACATCAACTCTTTGAGTTGAATCATTATTTTAGTATTTTTTCTATCATTGTGTAAATGTCTTCGTTTCAATACATCATGCTTGGGGAGCGGTCCCAGTTTCCTGATAATTAATGCTTGTGGATAGCAACGTCCGTGCCTGTATCGCTCAGACAGACGCTGACCGTGCCATAGACGTGTCTGTTCACATACGTCATTCAATAACTCCTGCAAACCTGTAAATCTTGCGTGACGCCCATTTATTTGGGCATGATTTAATATCAGGATCTGGAAAATCAGGTCTGTATTTCTGGCCAGTTCTCCGGTTTACGCTGTTCCAGCGAAGAACTGTCGATACTGAAACGCCACAGAAGTCGGCGACTTGTTTAGTTGTCATTAAGTTGTTCATTACTTCACCTCCTGCGGCGGTTCCGGTAGCGGCATCCAGTGGGTTACTTTCGATGCCGGTTCTTCCCCATTGTCAGTAACTGCCCACCATTTGTTTCTCGAACAATCGTAATACCCTTCGAAGGTATCGCACTCAGTCCAGCCGTAAGACTTACCCCAACACCAAACATATTGTTTATCGTTCGGCATTCGCTCACTACAGCTTATCCAACCATCCGGAGTTACCGGAGAGTTGCCAGACAGCTTGTTCAACTTGTAAGTCTGGCTTACAGGTTTGACACCGTGAAGCATGGTGGCGCGGCAGGCGTTCCAGCCTTCATCAAAACCGACTATGCCATTATTTAAAGACGGACGAGCATCTGGCACCACCGGCACTGGCTTGGCTATATATAGCGGCTGAACATACCAGCCCTTTGATAACCAACTGTCAGCAATGTTTTTACTCCTGGTTATTGCTGGAATACCTAAGCCATTGTCTGAATGTAGCCATGCCACCGGCTCCTCTTCCAGCGATGCCAGAGCAATTTCATAAGCACGGCGCTCAATATCGTCTCGAACCTCCAGGCTGCTGATACGCTCTTTGATTTCTTTAATCAGTTCTTTATCGGTAAATGTGGTCATTGTGCTCCAGCCTCCGGTGCTTTTGGCATTACTGCCCAGTGAGTGATATTGACGCTTTCAATGTCCCCGACCTGAAATGTCCACTGCCATTCTCCGGTTTCTTTTTGTCCCCAGGTGTACCAGTGAGAACGCCAGCCAATCAGCCAGCCTTCTCCGTTAGCATCAAATAACAGAACACTTTCATTTGCTGGTGGTAGTTCAGCTGACACTGGTATTATTTTGTTTTCCAGTGCCGCACATTTAGCTTCAAGCGCATCGAATTTACGTACCAGGTACTCAGCATTTGTTTCGTTCACTTTCAGATCTCGCGGTACACATTTCCCGCGAAGAAACCCTTCCATTTCAAAAACATTCATGCGCATTTGCGTAACTCCGATAACTCGTTAAAACGTTCCATAAACATCCCGTAGGCATGGCCTGGTGACAGTGGAATAACTTTGAACATCTCTGTCGCCGGGATACCTTCCAGTACAGGCCAGAAAGAGCCATCATCAAGCCCGAGATCGCGGCGTTCGGTTGCCAGCATGATGAGATCGGCATATTTCACGGGCGTACTCATAACCGGGGGTAACCCGTATTTCTCACGGATTACGGCGTCTATTTTTTCTTCCATCCGTTTATAGTCAGGAAGAAGGCGTTTCAGTGGTGCGGGGATATCCTGGCAATATGCTTCTGTTGCATCATGCATTAACGCTTCAAAAGCAAATTCCTGCGGTACCAGCTGGCTGCAAAGCACCGCATGTTGGGCGACGCTGTAGAAGTGTGAAAGATGTCCTGCAAAGCGACAGATATTTGAAAGGGAAACCGCGATATCGTTAATAACGATGTCGTCTTTATTTATCCTGTCATAATAAAAATGCTTCCCGGAAAAAGTTTTAATAAATGACATTTTGTTCTCCACGTATATGCGCTGCACCGCGCTGAATTCTGGTAAAAGGAAGCCATCACCATCCGGCGATTATTGAGTAAATTATGTTTCCATAAATGCCCCCGCAGGGGCATTTGCAGTAATGAAATCAGGCGGTGAAAGTACCAATAAAGGTTTCTACTTTGCTGTCTTTAAATTTCTCAACAAGCAGATCACGAAATTCGTTAGCCATTTCTTCCTGCACCGCTTCCAGCTGAATAATGCGCAGAACCAGTACAGGACGATCGCCAGTGATAATGCTGAGGCGTAATTTAAACGGACGTTCTTTAAGGCCTTCAAACGGAACGCATTTAAATTCAAATGCCACTGGCATAATGTCTTTGGTCTTCGCTTCGACAGACTCCATCAGGGAGCGTTTGCCGCTGAAGTCATTATCTTCAAAATCAGCGGTCTGGTTTGCTTCAATCGTGATTTTACGGACTGCCGCAGCCGCTTTTGTTGCCTGAATAGCGTCACCATTAGCATCAAAGCCCACAAGGTAGTCGGCCCAGTCTTCAATCCATTCTGCCAGTGACTTCTGGGAGTTACGCTCGCCGTTAACAGACAACAGGGCAGAGAACGGTGCTGTCTTTTTCAGTTTGAGAGTGGCGGTGTTATCTGCGTGACCTGGTTCATCAATAGTACCCAGGTTAAGTACACTGACGGCACGCATATTATCAGCATCGATAAAGCAGCGGGTGCCTTCATCTGCAAGATCTTTAGAATAACGGGTAAAGTCATCGATGCTGGCAGTGGAAAGCGCACCACGGAAACGGAAGCGATTTAAATTAAATTTTTCCAGATCATGAATGCGGAAATTCTCAGGCAATGCCACAGCATCGGCACCAATCTTACTGATAATTTCATTAACACCCTGAGCAGAAATAAGGGCATGGATTTGATTAATTGCGGTTGCGTCTAAGTTCTGAGACATAATAAGTCCTCACTATATAAAGATATTCAGTGATGAGATAAATAATCGGTTAATTAAGAACGATATTAACGACCTGCTGCGCGGAGTTTTCCGTCAGGTTCACCGGCAAGAGTCAGTAATTGTCCCTGGTCTTCCTGCAGAATAGTCAGGCGACCACCGCGATTGACATACATCGGCGTTTCGGTGGTGTCTTCTTCGGAAATTTTCCCGCGGTTAGTCGGGCGAACATATGAGAGTTTGTGTTTGATTTTCACACGGTTCTCATCAAACGGTTCGATTTCCAGGTTGAGCGAGACCTTACCTTTGGTTTTCGTGTTCATCACACCGGAAGCGACTTCACTGAGAACAGCGCCGATTTTGGTTTCAAATACGCCGCCGTCCAGCTCCCCGATAAATGCATGCACATCAGTACTGCGTTCGCTAGCCATTTTGTTGCTCCTCATCATATCGACCCTGCAAGGCCGATTAGTTTCTCCACAAAACAGAGAAGAACACCTGCGGTGGCAGCCGCCCGGATGGATTGGGTTATGAGCCCGTCGTCCGGTGATGCTCTTCTCTGTTTTGTAAAAAGAGCGGTACCAGCCGGAAGCAAGTGTACAAACTGGTACCGCCAAAGCAGTGGCTGTTGTGGTGGGGTTGTCACTCAGGCGTATGGTCAACCTGACAATCCGGTGTCCTCAACGGGGAAAGAGTAACCCCGCCATACTTACCGCCGCGCCATTTCGCGGATTACCACAACGCTGAGAGCACTTAGCCAGTTACGGCACCACACTTTGTCGCGGCTCCATAAATACCCTCATCGTTGCACCCTGGTCTCTTCCCAGGCGTCAAACCGGATCGCCACGCTGGTTAGGCGTCTTATCAGCATCATCATTGACTTGCACATTCCGGCTACCTGGTTTGTTTGCCCGAGCAAGGAGTGGATTGTCCCCTTTAACGTCCCCAGACCGCTAACGACGCATGTGCCATACGCCGTGTTACAATAAAATGTTCGGTATTAGTTACCAAAGAGACGATTACTCTTATGGTTGAATGTAATACCCCTGTTGAATATTTTCTTGCGTACTATTTGTTTTTCCTATATAACGAATTGGTTGTTTTGTTTACATAATAAGAAGTTTTTTTAAATAAGTTTACATTGTTTTGTCTTGCTATTTTTCAAAATTCAAGAACAATGAATTGTCGCTATCGGTAATTATTCTTTATGAAATTTTATAAATAACTCCCTGCTTTTGAGTTTTGTACGCAGTGTTTTTAGTTGTCGAGGACATAATGGATAATCAAAATACTCCTGTTTTTGATGTATGTGGTTGGTACTGTGTGCCAGTTAAAGATCATAATTCAGTTATAGTTCAACTGTCCTGCAAACAACCACCATTTGAATCTGATAAAATTATCGAAAGTCCAATATATTCTTTTCCCATAAAAGAAATACCAAATCTCATAAATACATTACAAAACATTTATGAAGAAAATAATTGATTATAAATCCAGTTCAAAAGTGAAGCGTCCATTTGGGCGCTTTTTTATTTACGAATCATTCCGGTCTTCGTATGCCCCGGACAGCTACTTCGTGGGCGTCCTGCCTGTTCGATATCTTATGTAGGTACATTATGTACCTGTGGGGTACATTGTCAAGTATAAAAAAACCTGCCGAAGCAGGTTCATAGACATTGATCAGGCTTTAATTTTGTATCTTCTTGGTTTTCCTGAGAAAATAACTGTACCAATGATAGAGCAATTACCGTTTATCTTAATGTAAGGCTCAGGCCAGTTGGGGTTTAATGCTTTGAGATAACGCTGTGTCCCGTCTTCTATCAACCTTTTGAAGGTGGTTTCACCTGTATCGTGCATCAATGCAATAACGTCATCGCCGTGGCAGGCTGGTACTTCTGGATCGACAAAAATCATGTCTCCCGGACGGTACTCATCAATCATTGAATCACCAATCACCCTCAATATATAAGTCATTTCGCCACAGGGTACAGGGCAGGGATACGTTTCTGTTGTGCTCAAATCAACCTCAGAATAGCCAACTTCTTTCCATGCTCCGGCCTGTACCCATGATATGACAGGGACTAACGTTATTTTTTTATTAGTGATTGAAACATCAGGTTTTTTTGTGATGTTCGTTGTCTGGTGTTCTTGATCAAGCCATCCGACAGGCAGGTCGAAACATTTTTCGATGTGCCGTGCCATGCTGTCACCGATATTTTTAGTAGCGCCATCCCCCATAAACCTGCTGGTCTGGGTAGGCTCGCGATCAATCATGGTGGCAAAGGATGAATTTCCGCCAACACCATCTCTCAGTTTTCTGGCGTTAGACCGCCGGATGTCATGGATTGTTTTCATAACGAAATTAAAACCTTTGTACCGATAAGGTACAAGTATCTTGAAGGTTCATCTCAATCATGTAGTATGTATACTGGAGGTACATGTTGTATGAAAGCGTATTGGGACTCTTTAACCAAAGAACAGCAGGGCGAGTTGGCCGGAAAAGTTGGCTCAACACCTGGCTACTTACGGCTGGTTTTCAATGGTTATAAAAAAGCCAGTTTTATGCTGGCTAAAAAACTTGAGCAATGCACGTCAAGTGCAATTACGAAATCTGACTTAAGACCGGATATCTATCCGAAAGATTAACAGAACACCTTCAATTTTTTAACCACAGAACGATGAGGCTAACCGTGGGTAAGCATCACTGGAAAGTAGAAAAACAGCCTGAGTGGTACGTGAAAGCTGTCAGAAAAACTATCGCGGCGTTGCCGGGAGGTTACGCTGAAGCTGCTGAGTGGCTGGATGTAACAGAGAACGCTTTATTCAACCGCCTTCGTGCAGATGGCGATCAGATTTTCCCGCTGGGATGGGCAATGATTTTACAGCGCGCGGCTGGCACTCACTACATTGCGGATGCTGTCGCACAGTCTGCTGGTGGGGTGTTTGTATCGCTTCCTGAACTTGAGGAAGTAGAGAACGCCGATATAAACCAGCGCCTGCTGGAAGTCATCGAACAGATCGGGAGTTACTCAAAGCAGATTCGTTCGGCAATCGAAGATGGGGTAGTGGAGCCACACGAGCAGACAGCAATTAATGATGAGTTGTATCTGTCAATTTCGAAGCTCCAGGAGCATGCAGCACTGGTCTACAAAATCTTTTGCGCTCCAGAAAAGAGTGACGCCCGCGAGTGTGCAGCTCCGGGCGTCGTGGCGTTTTGTGTCTGTGGAGAAACTAACGCATGAACAGTTTAACGGCAAATAACCGTTTGTCGCAACAGCTGGTGGTCAGCGTCGCTGAACACCTGTTGTTACGGCATGAATGCAGATTACCAAATCACCTGGCTGTAAGTAACCACAGAGAACTTTACCTGACTGTGGGGGGCGAGTTGTGCAGGAACTTAACCGCTGGTTTCGTGACGGAAGAGGGCTCTATGTTCATGTTATTCGTTGGGAACCAGAAACACAGCGTGTTATCTATCTTCGCAAAGACTACCCGCATGAGTGCTTTAGTCCTTTGTGGAAATTCAGGCGTGATTTTGTTGAGTGTGATGGACCACCAACACATTGATTCTGCCATTCCGGGACGTTACACTGTTCAGGCACCTTATAAAACGGGTGCCGGGCGTGGAAACCCGGAATTCACCAAAGCGCACAACCGCGCTCTTGCGGTTTTTTTGTGTCATGAGCAGCATTACGCCCAAATTATGGTGGGGCGTGCAGGGCCAACTTCGGTTGGGCCGGGTTCTTTGGTGACCGGTATTTCCACCCCTGTACGTCTCACCACCAATAAGGTCGTGGAAAGCCTTGGTGGTGAGTTATTAAAAATCACCAAAGAGGCTGCCATCATGGCTACGATCCCAACCCTCACTCAACCTGAAATGGCCATCGTTGATGGTCAGGCTGTTACTTCATCCCTAGCTGTTGCCAACTTCTTCTCCAAACGTCATGACGATGTACTGAAAAAGATCCGCACGCTTGAATGCTCAGCATCATTCACTGCCCGCAATTTTTCGGTGAGTGATTACACTGATTGCACAGGACGCAAACTTCCTTGCTACCAAATCACACGCGACGGTTTTGCGTTTCTTGCTATGGGTTTCACGGGTAAACGTGCTGCCCAGTTCAAAGAGGCATATATCAATGCCTTTAACCAGATGGAGAAACATCTTTCAAAGCCCTCTGTACCGAGCGACGTTGCACATAACGCCAGCGTTCTCTATTCCTACATTTCATCAATTCATCAGGCCTGGTTGCAGCAGCTTTATCCCATGCTGGAAAAAGCTGAATCACCGCTGGCAGTAAGTCTGTATGACCGAATTAACGATGCGGCATTTCTTGCCCGTCTTATTCATTCGTCGCTGAACTCTTCAGAGGTAAGGGGGCGCAAATGATCCGAAATATTTTCAAACGGTTTACCAATCAGACTTTCCGTTGTCCTCGTCCGGGTCAGTGGTACACCACGCCTGCAGGGCATGTTCTACGTGTTAGCCTGGTTGACCGTGAATGTCAGAAGGTGATTTGTGAACCGCTGGGCCGTAATTACCGCGTCAGTATGCCGCTTATAGCCTTTCGCTCCGGAAAAAACATGAAGCATCTCGGAGGTGCAGCATGAGTATGGAGCTGATGGTTAAAGCGATGAAAATTCGAGTGGGTAATCCATTGCGAAAACTGGTTCTGATCAAGCTGGCTGATAATGCCAGCGATCAGGGTGAGTGCTGGCCCAGCTACCAGCATATTGCTGACCAGTGCGAGATTAGCAAACGTTCTGTGATGAATCATATTGCGGCCCTTTGTGAGTCCGGGCTGGTAAAAAAAGTCACCCGGAAAGGTGAAAAAGGTAACTCAAGTAATATCTATCTCCTTCATCTTGATGGTGCAGGAGATTCACTAGGGGGTAGTGCAAATAATTCACTATCTGGTGCAGCAAATTCACCAGGTAGTGCAGGAGTTGCACCAGGGGGTAGTGCAGGAGATTCACCCAGAACCAGTCACTCTTTTGAACCAGTCAAAGAATCAGTCAATGAACCAATAGCTGTTGGTGCATCAGTTGATGAGTCCGTGCGAGTTCGTTCAAACCGACCGGAATACTCTCCGGAGTTTGAGCAGGCATGGCTGGCATATCCCAAACGTGCTGGTGGCAATTCAAAATCTGCAGCCTTCAAAGCCTGGAAAGCCCGTTTGAATGAGGGGGTAAACCCCGAAACCATGCTGGAAGGTGTGAAACGCTACGCGGGCTGGGTATCTGCGATGGGTAACAGCGGCACACAATTTGTGAAACAGGCTGTCACGTTCTTTGGTCCGGATCGTCATTTCGAAGAATCCTGGGAAGTTCCTGCGGTATCTGCAGCCAGACGCGAGGACCCGTACTTCAAAGCCAGTTACGACAACGTGGACTACCGCCAGATCCCGGCAGGATTCAGGGGGTGATTATGAGTCTTTTGAATGAAGTTCAGAAATTCATTGAAGCCCATCCGGGGTGTACTTCTGGAGACATTGCGGATGCTTTTGCTGGTTACTCACGGCAGCGCGTTCTGCAGTCAGCAAGCAAGTTACGTCAGAGTGGGCGTGTGGCTCACCGTTGTGAAGGAGATACACGCAGACATTTCCCGCGCCTGACTGAGAGAGCGCAGGAGCCGGAACCACAATCTGTTCGTGAAACCAGACCTGTGCGCAATTTCTATGTCGGCACTAACGACCCCCGGGTGATTTTGTGCCTGACCCGCCAGGCTGAAGAACTGGAGTCCAGGGGCTTATTCCGTCGAGCTGCAACGGTGTGGATGGAGGCATTCCGTGAAAGCCACTCCCAGCCAGAACGAAACAATTTTCTGGCGCATCGTGAGCGGTGCTTACGGAAAAGCAGCAAGCGCGCTGCATCGGGTGAAGAGTGGTATCTGTCAGGGAATTACGTGGGGGCTTAATGAGTAATAAATATTGCCAGGCGCTGGTGGAGCTGCGGAACAAACCAGCCCATGAACTGAAGGAAGTGGGCGATCAGTGGCGCACGCCGGACAACATTTTCTGGGGAATTAACACCCTGTTTGGCCCGTTTGTTCTGGATCTGTTTACTGATGGTGATAATGCCAAATGTGCCGCTTATTACACTGCGGAAGACAACGCGCTGGCGCATGACTGGTCAGAACGTCTTGCGGAGCTTAAAGGTGCTGCCTTTGGTAATCCCCCGTACAGCCGCGCCAGTCAGCATGAGGGGCAATACATCACCGGCATGCGTTACATCATGAAACATGCCAGTGCTATGCGTGATAAAGGCGGGCGCTATGTTTTCCTGATCAAAGCTGCCACCAGCGAAGTTTGGTGGCCGGAAGATGCAGACCATATTGCTTTTATTCGCGGGCGTATTGGTTTTGAACTGCCAGCCTGGTTTATCCCGAAGGACGAGAAGCAGGTGCCGACAGGCGCTTTCTTCGCTGGTGCTATTGCTGTTTTCGACAAGACCTGGAAGGGACCGGCAATCAGCTACATCGGGCGCGATGAACTTGAGGCATGTGGTGAGGCCTTTCTGGCGCAGGTTCGCCAGCAGGCGGAAAAACTGGTCAGGGAGATGGGGGCATGACGACATTAACTCAATGCCAGCAGCAGGTGCTGGATATGCTGATTTCTTACCAGAAAGAACGTGGCTTCCCGCCAACCAATCAGGAGGTGGCAACCATGCTGGGATACCGTTCAGTGAATGCAGCGGTGGAGCATCTTCGCGCACTGGAGAAAAAAGGCGTCATCACGATAAAGCGTGGCGTGGCCCGGGGGATAACGCTTCATACCGCGGTGAAGGACGACGACAGCGAGGCGGTCGGGATTATCCGCGCACTGCTTGCCGGTGAGGAAAACGCAAGGCTGCGTGCAACCCACTGGTTACATGAGAGAGGCCTGAAAGCATGAAGCTGATCCTGCCTTTTCCGCCCAGCGTGAACACGTACTGGCGACACCCCAACAAAGGGGCATTTGCTGGTAAGAGCCTGATAAGCGCGGCGGGGCGAAAATTTCAGAGCGCGGCGTGCGCAGCAATAGTTGAGCAGTTACGTCGTCTGCCAAAACCAACGTCGGCACCTGCTTCAGTGGAGATCGTGTTGTTTCCTCCGGATAACCGGATCCGCGATCTGGACAACTATAACAAGGCGCTGTTTGACGCGTTGACCCACGCGGGTGTGTGGGAAGACGACAGACAGGTGAAAAGAATGCTGGTGGAGTGGGGACCGGTTATCCCGGAAGGGAAGGTCGAGATCACTATCAGTAAGTACGAGAAAACGGCGGGTGCAGCCGCCTGATCAAGAGGAGAAACGAAGTATGAATAATCTGATGGTCATTGATGGTATTGAAGTTCGTCGTGATGCTTATGGGCGTTACAGTCTGAACGATCTGCATCGCGCAGCAGTAGCATCTGGTGCAAATGCCAGAACCAAGGAGCCAGGAAAGTTTCTTTCCAGCCAACAAACTGTTGAGCTTGTTCATGAATTGACCAACACCCAGAATTTGGGTGTTGACCCGGTGAGTGTGATTCATGGGGGAAATGAACGGGGAACGTATGTCTGCAAGGAACTGGTGTATGCCTATGCAATGTGGATCAGCCCGTCATTCCATCTAAAGGTGATCCGTACTTTCGATATGGTAACCAGCGCACCGGAAAAATTATCCGGGCAGGCTGCTGACAAGATGCAGGCTGGTGTGATTCTGCTGGACTTTATGCGCAGGGAGTTAAACCTGTCTAACTCTTCAGTGCTTGGTGCCTGTCAGAAACTCCAGGAGGCTGTTGGCTTACCGAATCTGGCACCGCGCTATGCTATTGATGCTCCTGCTGACGCGCCTGATGGCTCAAGCCGCCCCACGCTGTCACTGAGTGCACTGCTGAAGCTGTATGGTATCCGCCTGACAGCTAATCAGGCATATCACCAGATGGCGAAGCTGGGGATCGTTGAACAACGTGAACGATACAGCCGCACTGCGATTAACAACATCAAAAAATTCTGGTCGCTGACGGCGAAAGGCTGCATGTTCGGCAAGAACATCACCAGTCCCGCAAATCCGCGCGAGACGCAGCCGCATTTCTTCGAATCCCGATTCCCTGAGCTGTTAAAGCTGCTCGATACCGTTCATTGAGGTGACCGTGAGAGCACTACTGACCCCTGAAATTGCCCCGCGTATGGGGATC
>ERZ773221.2403-NODE-2403-length-14655-cov-54.872603_pt1 | contig 14655 bp, 9 predicted proteins | sample MGYA00580994_ERZ773221 | MGnify/ENA primary metagenome ERZ773221 (study PRJEB29015, sample SAMEA2737758) | human gut metagenome | biome: human gut; feature: human-associated habitat; material: faeces | place: China | collected 2012 ... | reverse complement strand
GGCACCACATTCGTCGTGTGCGCGGTCATCGGGCTCTTGCCGTCGCTTTGCAGCATCTGCTCGGCGTTGCCGTGGTCGGCGGTGATCATCGCGATGCCGCCCATCTTGAGCGTCGCCTCCACGACCTGACCGACGCACTCGTCAACGGTCTCGACGGCCTTGACAGCCGCGTCGAAGACGCCGGTGTGGCCGACCATGTCGCAGTTGGCAAAGTTCAGAATGATGACGTCGTACTTGCCGGACTCGATGCGCTCGACGCACTTGCTCGCGACCTCGTAGGCGCTCATCTCGGGCTGGAGGTCGTAGGTCGCGACCTTCGGGGACGCGACGAGTACGCGGTCCTCGCCGGGATACGGGTCCTCGACGCCGCCGTTGAAGAAGAACGTGACATGTGCGTACTTCTCGGTCTCGGCGATGCGCAGCTGGGTCATGCCCATCTTGCTCAGGTACTCGCCAAGGCCGTTTTTCACGCTGATGCGCGGGAAGGCGACGAGCACGTTCGGCATGGTCGCGTCATACTCGGTGTTGCAGACGTAGGTGAGCGGGAAGAACTCGCGCTTGAAGCCGTCGAACGCGGGGTCGACGAACGCGCGCGTGATCTCGCGGGCGCGGTCGGGGCGGTAGTTGAAGAAGATGACCGAATCGTTGTCGGAGATCATGCCGTCCTTGTCGCAGACGATGGGCTCGACGAATTCATCCGTCACGCCGTTTTTATAGCTCTCCTCGATGGCGTGAATGGGGTCGGGATCCTGCACGCCCTCGCCGTAGACGAGCGCGTCATAGGCGTTCTCTAAGCGGTCCCAGCGCTTGTCGCGGTCCATCGCGTAATAGCGGCCCATGACGGTCGCGATCTTGCCGACGCCGAGCTCACGGCACTTTTCCATGGTCTTTGCGACAAAGTCGCGCCCCGAGGTCGGGGGCGTGTCGCGCCCGTCGAGGAAGGCGTGGATATACACGCGCTTTAAGCCCTTGATGTGCGCCATCTTTAAGAGCGCGTAGAGGTGGTCGAGCGTGGAGTGCACGCCGCCGGTGGAGTGCAGACCGTAAAGGTGCAGCGCAGAGCCCTTTTCAATGCAGTCGTCCATCGCCTTGTTGTAGGCGGGATTTTCAAAGAACGTACCGTCCTCGATCGAGCGGGTGATGCGCGGCAGGTCCTGGAACACGACGCGGCCGCCGCCGATGTTGGTATGGCCGACCTCGCTGTTGCCCATCTGGCCCGCGGGCAGGCCCACGTCAAGACCGGAGGCCTGGAGCGTCGTGTGGGCATACTCGGCAAAAAGGCCGTCGAGCACGGGGGTGTTGGCCGCACGCACCGCGTTGCCGACGGTATCGTTGGACAGGCCGAAGCCGTCCATGATGATCAGCGTGGTGGGAGTCTTATTCATCGATTTTCCTCCTTACTCCTGGTTGGCAGCGTGGACGATCTCCATCAGTGCCTTGGGGTCGAGCGAAGCGCCGCCGATCAGGCCGCCGTCGATGTCCTCGTGCGAGAGCAGCTCGTGGGCGTTCGAGCCCTTCATCGAGCCGCCGTACTGAATGGTCACGCTGCGGGCAATGCGCGCGCCGTACTGCGCGCGGATGAGCGAGCGGATATAGGTGCAGACCTCGGCCGCCTGCTCGCCCGTGGCGGTCTTGCCGGTGCCGATGGCCCAGATGGGCTCATAGGCGATGACGCAGCGGCGCATCTGCTCGGCGCTCACGCCCGCGAGGGCGGACTTGACCTGCAGCGCGATGAGCTCCATCGTCACGCCCATCTCGCGCTGGGCAAGGCTCTCGCCCACGCAGATGATGGGGTTCAGCCCCGCCTCGAGCGCGGCGAGGACCTTTTTGTTGACGATCTCGTCCGTCTCGCCGAAGAGCGCGCGGCGCTCGCTGTGGCCGACGATGACATAGCGCACGCCGAGGTCGGCGAGCATGTCGGCGGAAATCTCGCCGGTGTAGGCGCCGCTCTTTTCAAAGTAGACGTTCTCTGCGCCGACGGCGATGCGGCTGTCCTTGAACGCGCGCACGGCGGCAGAAAGGTCGACCGTGGGCACGCACACGACGATGTCGCACCATTTGGTTTTGGGAAGGATGGCCTTGAACTGTTCGGCAAAGGCCTTGGTCTCGCTGGGGGTCTTGTTCATTTTCCAGTTGCCTGCGATGATGGTTTTACGGTATCTGCGATTCATATTGGGTCTTTTCTCCTGTTACTGTCTAAATCTAAGATCTATGCGAATATATGAAAATCAATAGAGATTTTTCTCACTTGTCTAAAAGGCACGCAACGCCCGGTAATTCCTTGCCTTCCAGGAACTCGAGCGACGCGCCGCCGCCGGTGGAGATGTGCGTGATCTTGTCGGCAAAGCCGAGCTGCTCGGCTGCCGCCGCGCTGTCGCCGCCGCCGATGATCGTGACCGCGCCGCTCTCGGCGAGCGCCTTGGCCATGGCCTTCGTGCCGGTCGCAAAGGTTGGGAACTCAAAAACGCCCATGGGGCCGTTCCACACGATCGTGCCCGCGCCCTTGGTCGCCGCGCAGAAGAGCTCGACGGTCTTGGGGCCGATGTCCATGCCCATCATATCCGCGGGGATGTGCATCGCGTCGACGACGTGGGGCTCTGCGTCGGCGGCAAACTCCGTCGCCGCGACGGTATCGACCGGCAGCAGGAGCTTGACGCCCTTCTGCTTGGCCTTTTCGATCATCCCGAGCGCGTAGGCGCACTTGTCTTCCTCGAGCAGGGACTTACCGATCTCGCCGCCCTGCGCCTTGGCGAACGTGTAGGCCATGCCGCCGCCGATGATGACGGTGTCGGCCTTGTCTAAAAGGTTGTTGATGACGGCGATCTTGTCGCTGACCTTTGCGCCGCCGAGCACGGCGACGAACGGGCGCTTGGGATCGTCGAGCGCCTTGCCCATGACCTCAAGCTCCTTGGCAACGAGCAGGCCCGACACGGCGGGAAGATAGGCGGCCACGCCCGCGGTGGACGCGTGCGCGCGGTGCACCGTGCCGAACGCGTCGGAGACGTACAGCTCCGCCATCGAGGCAAGGGCCTTGGCAAGCTCGGGGTCGTTCTTGGTCTCACCCGCTTCAAAACGGGTGTTTTCAAGCAGCATGATCTCGCCGCCCTTGAGCGCCGCGGCCTTGGCCTTGGCGTCCTCACCGACGACGTCGTGCGCGAAGATGACATCCTTGCCCAAAAGCTCGGACAGGCGCTTGGCGACGGGCGCAAGCGTCAGCTTGTCGAGGGACTTTTTCCACTTCTCCTCGGTCAGCGTCGCGGGGTCCTTGCCCTTTTCGGTCTGCTTTTTCACCCACTTGTCAAACTTGGCCTCGGGCTTGCCGAGGTGGGAGCAGGCGATGACCGCCGCGCCGTGGTCGAGCAGATACCGGATGGTCGGCAGCGCGGCCACGATGCGCTTATCCGAGGTGATCTCGCCGGTCTCCTTGTCCTGAGGCACGTTGAAATCGCAGCGCAGCAGCACCTTCTTGCCGCTCACGTCCACATCGAGAACAGTCTTCTTGTTATAATTCATGTTGTTTCCTCCTCATAATATACACATACGATTTGGTTACGCAGTTAAAACGAATTTGGGATTTACTCCTTTTCCAGCATTTCCCCCTCGTGCTTGAGACCGGGAAAGCCCGTCTGCCGCAGCGCTTCATACGTCAGGATCGCCACGGAGTTCGATAGATTCAGGCTGCGCGCCTCCTTCCGCATCGGAAGGCGGATGCAGCGCTCATAGTGCGCCACGCGGAAAGGCTCCGGCAGGCCCGCGGTCTCCTTTCCGAAAAAGAGCCAGCAGCCGTCCTTGAATTCCGCCTGGCAGTAGTCCTGCGGAGCTTTGGTCGTGGCGAGCCAGCAGTCGCGTTCCGCCTCGGGATGCTTTGCAAAAAGGTCGGCTAAATTTTCGTACACGCTGATATCCACAAGGTACCAGTAGTCCAGCCCCGCGCGCTTGACGGCGCGGTCGGAAATGTCGAACCCGAGGGGCTTGATGAGGTGCAGATGCGCCCCCGTTGCCGCGCAGGTGCGCGCGATATTGCCGCAGTTTTGCGGGATCTCCGGCTCGACGAGCACGATATTCAGCATGACAGCACCTCCTCCATGCGAAAGTTTTATCATTGTACCGCAAAAATATTGCGAATTCAACCTAAAATGCAGTCTTTTGAAACGAAATTTTGAAAATGCAAAAGTAAAGCCGCCAAATCAAAAATTTTTTGTTTTTTTTGTGAGAAACGGTGGATTTTTCGGGCATCTTTGCTATAATGTCGTTAATAGAGAGTAGAATTGAAAGGAGATGAGCTCCGATGGATCAGAAGTTGGCAGTTCTCTTTATGCCGGACGATATGACCCTGACAAAAGAACAAGCACCGCTGATGCTGAGGCCCATTTTGTTCTGCCCCATTCTCACGTGGATGGTCGAAGAACTGATGGGGCGGGGCATTGAGCGGTTTTTTATTGTGTCTGACAAAAGGGCGCACGACATGATGCGCCCCTACGTCCCCGAAAAGGCCGATGTTGTCTACGTCGACGGTGCCAGACACGGGGAAGAGCTTTTAACGCTCCTCAAGGATGAAAAGGGCAGCGTGCTCATCGTCAACGGCGCGGTGCTGCCCGTGGGCGTGTTCTCCGGCGGCGCGGTCTACTCCGCGGACGCGAAGGAGTGCTGCAAGGTGCTCAAGGAGCACGGCGCCTTCGCCGCCTTCCCCAAGGGGGCGGAGATCACGAAGGGCTTTTTGCCCGTCGGCGACGACGAGGAGCTCAGATCCGCACAGGACATGTGCCGCCGCAAGATCGCCGACAAGCACTTTGCCGCGGGCGTTTCCATCATGGACCCCAACAACACCTACATTGACCCCCGCGTCAAGATCGGCAGCGGCACGGTCATCCTGCCGGGAACGATCCTGCGCGGCCGGACCGTCATCGGCAAGAACTGCACCATCGGCCCGAACGCCATAATCCGTGACTGCACGGTCGGCGACGAGACCGAGGTGAACGCCTCGCAGCTCAATGAGAGCACCGTCGGCGCGCACACGACCGTCGGTCCCTTTGCCTATGTCCGCCCGAACTCGAAGATCGGCGATCATGTCAAAGTCGGCGACTTTGTCGAGATCAAAAACAGCGTCATCGGCAACGGCACGAAGATCTCGCACCTCACCTACGTCGGCGACAGCGATTGCGGCGAGCGCATCAACTTCGGCTGCGGCACGGTCACGACGAACTACGACGGCTTTAAAAAGTTCCGCTGCACGATCGGCGACGACGCTTTCATCGGCTGCAACACAAACCTCATCGCCCCCGTCACGGTCGGAAACGGCAGCTACATCGCCGCCGGCTCCACCATCACCGACGAGGTGCCCGCCGATTCCCTCGCCATCGCGCGCGAGCGTCAGGTCAACAAGCCCGGCTGGGCGGAACAGTGGCGCGCGGCGCACGAGAAAAAGTAACTTCAGAAAAATTTTTATAAACAGAGGAGTACATCAACATGATCTCTCACGGTAAGGACATCAAGATTTTCACCGGCAACGCAAACCCCAAACTGGCAGCGGACATCTGCAAGATCATCGGCACCAAGCTCGGCGAGAGCGAGGTCAAGAGCTTCGCAGACGGCGAGGCCTCCGTCTCCCTGTACGAGACCGTGCGCGGCAGCGACGTGTTCCTCGTTCAGTCCACCTGCAAGCCCGTCAACGACAGTCTGATGGAGCTTCTCATCATGGTCGACGCCTGCCGCCGCGCTTCCGCCGGCCGCATCACCGCCGTCATGCCCTACTTTGGCTATGCCCGTCAGGACCGCAAGGCCAAGAGCCGCGACCCCATCTCCGCCAAGCTCGTGGCCAACATGCTCGTTGCCGCAGGCGTTGACCGTGTGCTGACGATGGACCTGCACGCCAACCAGATCCAGGGCTTCTTCGATATCCCCGTGGATAACCTCTTCGGCAACCCCATCTTCGTCGACTACTACGCCAAGAAGTTCGGTTCCGTGTGCGAGGACATGGTCGTCGTCTCCCCCGACGTCGGCTCCGTCGCCCGCGCCCGCACCTTCGCCCAGAAGCTGCACATGAACCTCGCCATCGTCGATAAGCGCCGCCAGAAGGCCAACCAGTGCGAGGTCATGAACGTCATCGGCGACGTTGAGGGCAAGGAGTGCATCCTCTTCGACGACATGGTCGACACCGCCGGTTCCCTCTGCAACGCGGCCAAGGCCATCGTTGAGGTCGGCGGCGCGAAGAAGGTCTACGCCTGCGCGTCTCACGGCGTTCTCTCCGGCCCCGCGCTCGAGCGCCTGGCCGCGAGCAGCATCGAAGAGCTCGCCCTGCTCGACACCATCCCCGCCCCTGCCGGCGAAGAGGAGCTCGCCAAGTCCCGCATCAAGTACCTGACCGTTGCGCCGATGTTCGCCGAAGCGATCGAGCGCACATATCAGGAAATTTCTATCGCGAAGCTGTTTAACTAATTCGTTAAAACGATTTTGTCCCCCACCTTGGGTGGGGACGCGGTTAAGGGGGATATTCTCTTTCCTCGGAAAGAGAATATCCCCCTTTGACCCCCAAGAGAAAGGGATTAGATTGGCAGTCTGGAGCTCGAAGGGGCTTTTTGCCTCCGGAATGCAACTGCCTGCGTGGCGGTATTGCTGACGCTCACCGCCATTGGTTCTGCTATACGACTTGCCTCTGCTTCTATTGTCCGCTGCCGCTCTGCCCATCTTGTAGAAGTGCGCAGTAATCTCCGTCTACCGAGGCACTACTCAATGCGGCGAGCGCAGCAATGCCGCTATTTCGCACGCAGTCCGCCGCCGAGCAAACGTCACTCGCGCCTCACGACAGTAAGGCGCGGTTGATATCTGTAACGACTTGCAGAAGATTCATGGCGAAGCCATGTACACCGCACTTACATTGCGCAGCGTGTGCAACTCTTCAAGCCTCAAACTGCCAATGCAAACGCCTTTCTTTTGGACGGGCGACGCCCGTTTTCTTTCTCGGGAAAGAAAATGGGGGTCGCATCACGCGGCACATGTGCCGCAAAGCCTTTCGCACCTGTGCGAAAAAGCATCCGCGCCCTCACGGGCGCAAAAAGTGAGGAACATTTTCATGATTTTCAAAAAATCCGGCCCGCCGGAATGGCTGCTCGTCTGTTTGGGCAACTACGGCAAGCAGTATGAAAACACCCGCCACAACATCGGCTTCATGGCCGCGGAGCGCCTGATCGACAAGCGCGATCTGCGCTGCAACCGCCTGCGCTTCCGCGCGCTGACGGAAGTCATCGAATTTGGCGGGGTGAATGTGCTTTTGATGATGCCGCAGACCTACATGAACCTCTCCGGCGAGGCTGTGGGCGAGGCGGCGCGGTTCTATAAAATTCCCGCTGACCACGTCATCGTCATCTCCGACGATATTTCGCTCCCGCTCGGCAAGCTCCGCGTGCGCGGCAGCGGCAGCGCGGGCGGACACAACGGCCTCAAGAACATCATCGCGCACCTCGGCACCGACGCTTTCCCGCGCGTCAAGGTCGGCGTCGGCGCGCCGGAGCACGACATTGTCGACTGGGTCATCGGCCCGTTCACGGCCAGCGAGCGCAAGGTCATCGACGGTGTGCTCGACCGCGCGCTCGGCGCGGCGGAGTGCATCATCACCGACGGCGTGCTCACCGCGCAGAACCGCTTCAACGGCTGAGCGCTTTTTGCCGCCAAAATTTAAAAAATCGACATAGACTTTTTGCCAAAAGCCTATATAATAAAATGACTGACGACCACGGGCATGACCCGCCGCGGCTGCGGCGGATCTGCCCTTTTGTGCGCTGCGGGAGGAGGGATACGGCATGGCGCAGGGGATGAACAAACTCAATGAAGCGCTCGCATCTCTTCCCGAGGTGCGCGAGCTGCTGCTCTCGCTCGACGCGGGCACATCGCCCATCGCCGTGTCGGGCCTTTCGGGTGTGCACCGCGCGCAGCTTGCCGCTGCCGTGCGGCACAAGACACAGCGCCCGCTTTTGATCGTCTGCGCGGATGAAAACGAGGCAAACCGCATGGCGGGCGACCTGCACGAGCTGCTCGGCGAGGACGTGAGCCTGCTGTTCGCGCGCGAATGGCAGCTGCGCGACCGCGTGTTCGCCTCCCACGGCTGGGAGCAGCAGCGCATCGGCTCGCTGTGCAGCCTTGCCGCCGGAAAAGCGCCAATCCTGGTCGCGACGGTCGACGGCCTGATGCAGCGAACGCTCCCGCCCGACGCGCTGCGCGGCGTGGTGACGGACATTTCGCTCGGCGACCGCTTTGACCTGAACGCGCTCTCGAAAAAGCTTGTCGAAAGCGGCTACACGCGCGCGGAAACGGTCGAGGGCGTCGGCCAGTTCGCGCTGCGCGGCGGTATTCTCGACGTCTGGTCGCCGCTGAGCGCGCCCGTGCGCGTCGAGTTTTTCGACGATGAGGTCGACGCGATGGGCGAATTCGACGTGACGACCCAGCGCCGCACGCAGAACGTCAAATCCCTGACCGTCCTGCCCGCGGCAGAGGTGCTGCCCGCCCTCTCGGACGGCGGACGCGAAAAAATGCTCGAGCGCCTTGGGCGCGCCGCACAGAAAATTGCGAAAAAGGCCGAAGACAGCCCCATCGTCCAAACGCTGCGCAGCGACATCGAGAGGCTTCGTAACGACCTGCCGCTCGGCGGCATGGACCGGTATCTCGCCGCGTGCTACCCCGACGAGGTCTGCGCGCTCGACTATCTTTCACCCGACACGCTCATCACCGTCAGCGACGGCATGCGTGTTTTGGAGCGCAGCAAGAACTACCACTGGGAACTCTCCGAGGACGTTAAGCCCCTGATCGAAGAGGGCGTTTTGTGCGGCGAATTTGCCGCGCTCTCGCTCAGTCAGGAGGCATTGAGCCACCGCATGGGCGCGTTCCCCGTGCTGCTGCTCGATTCGCTCCCCACGTCGCGCAATCTGCTGCCGCCGAGGGCCATCCTCAGCATGAACGCGCGCTCGCTGCCGTCGTATGGCGGCAGCCTCGAGACCGCCGCGGGCGACATGGAGCGGTATCTTGGCGCAGGCTGCGGCGTGCTCGTTCTCTGCGGCAACGAAACGCGCGCGAAAAACTTCCGGCGCCTTTTGGAAGAGCGGAACATCCGCGCGCAGCTCAACTTGAAAAACGACCGCCTCCCCGCCCCGCACGAGACCGTCATCGGCCTCGGCGCGCTGAGCGCGGGCAGCGAATATCCACAATTAAAGCTCGTCATCCTGACCGAGGGCCAGCTGACCGCTCCCCTCTCCGGCAAGCGCGCAAAGGCGCGGCCGAAGAAAGAGACGTCGGCCCGCGCCGCGCTGCGGTCCTATGAAGACCTCTCCCCCGGCGATCTCGTCGTGCATGTCCACCACGGCATCGGCCGCTTTGCGGGCATCGAGCGCATGCGCGTCGACGGCGTGGACAAGGACTATATCAAGATCTGCTATGCGGGCAACGACAGCTTATACGTCCCCGCGACGCAGCTCGACATGGTGTCGAAATACATCGGCGGCCATGGCGAGGACGAGGACGGCCAAATACGCACGAAGCTCAGTAAGCTCGGCGGCACGGACTGGTCGCGCGCGAAGACAAAGGCGCGCGCCGCGGCAAAGGACCTCGCCAAAGGGCTCATCGCGCTCTATGCCGAGCGCCAGCGCCGCCCGGGCTTCGCCTTCTCGCCCGACTCCCCGTGGCAGAAGGAATTTGAAGAAGCCTTCGACTACGAAGAGACCGACGATCAGCTCCGCGCCATCGCCGAGATCAAGGCCGACATGGAGCGCAGTACGCCGATGGACCGCCTGCTCTGCGGCGACGTCGGCTACGGCAAGACTGAGGTCGCGCTGCGCGCCGTGATGAAGTGCGTGCTCGACGGCAAGCAGGCGGCAATCCTGGTGCCGACCACCGTGCTCGCCCAGCAGCACTATGCGACGGCGCTGAACCGCTTCCGCTCGTTCCCCGTGCGCATCGAAGTGCTCTCGCGCTTCAAAACGCCGGCGCAGAAGAAGCAAATTTTGCAGGATGCCGCCGCGGGAAAGATCGACTTACTCATTGGCACGCACTCGCTGCTGCAAAAGAGTTTGCACTTCAAGGACCTTGGCCTTCTCATCATCGACGAGGAGCAGCGCTTCGGCGTAACGCACAAGGAAAAGCTCAAGGAGCTCTCGCGTCAGGTCGACACGCTGACGCTCTCGGCAACGCCCATCCCCAGAACGCTCAACATGGCGCTTTCGGGCATCCGCGACATGTCGACCATCGAGGTCCCGCCTGTTGACCGCCAGCCGGTGCAGACATATGTGCTCGAGCATAACTGGAGCGTCATCGCCGACGCCATCCGGCGCGAGCTCGCGCGCGGCGGGCAGGTCTACTACATGCACAACCGCGTCGAGACCATCGACCGCTGCGCCGCGACACTCAAAAAGCTCCTCGGCGACGATGTCGCCATCGGCGTCGCGCACGGCAAGATGGACGAAAAGGGCCTGTCGTCCGTGATGCAGCAGCTCTCGGACGGAGAAATTCAGGTGCTCGTCTGCACGACGATCATCGAGACGGGCATCGACATTCCGAACGTCAACACCCTCATCATCGAGGACGCCGACCGCCTCGGCCTCGCTCAGCTGCACCAGATCCGCGGCCGCATCGGCCGCAGCGCGCGCCGGGCGTATGCCTATATGACCTACCGCGCGGGCAAGATCCTCACCGAGGTTGCGGCCAAGCGCCTGACGGCCATCCGCGAATACGCGGAGTTCGGCTCGGGCTTCCGCATCGCGATGCGCGACCTTGAGATTCGCGGCGCGGGCAATTTGCTCGGCCCCGAGCAGTCGGGCTACATGATGAGCGTCGGCTACGATATGTACTTGCAGCTCCTGGAAGAGGCCGTACTCGAGCAGCGCGGTGAAAAAGCGCCGCAGCGCACCGAATGCTCGGCAGACCTCACAGTCTCGGCCAACCTGCCGGAGAGCTACATTCCCTCGGGCGAGCAGCGCATGGATATCTACCGCCGCATCGCGGCGCTGCGCACCGCCGAGCAGTCGCAGGAGCTGCTCGACGAGCTCATCGACCGCTACGGCGAGCCGCCCCAGCCGGTCCTCAAGCTCATGGACGTCGCGCTTTTGCGCGCGGAGGCCGTGCAGATCGGTGTGAGCGATATCTCGCAGCGCGGCAGCGAGATCACCTTCACCTTTGCCGCGTCCGAGGCAGTCCCCGTGGAGGCCGTGATGGCCCTCTGCTCACTGCCGAAGAACCGCCGCCGGCTCACGCTCTCCGCCACGGGGACGGAGCCGAAGCTCCTGCTGCGTCTTTCGCTGGGCGAGGACGCATTGGATACAGCCTTGACGCTGGTCGGAGACCTGCGTGTGAATAAGGAAGAAAACGAAAAAGAGGTAACATTATGATCAAGAAGAGATTGCTTTCGTTCCTTGGCGCGGCGGCCATCACCGCGGCGCTCACCTTTGCCGTCGTGTCGCTCTCGCCCTCGAACGGCTTCACCTCCGGCACGATGCAGGAGGGTCTCTGCTACGAAGCGACCGGCGTCGCGCCCGACGCGATCGTCGCAAGCCTGAACGGCAACGGCGCGAGCGCCGACCTTGTCGCATACTGGATCGGCTACGACGTGTCGTATCTCAACAGCTACATGCAGTATTACACCGGCTCGTCCATCAACTGGGACGACACCCTCTCCGACGGCATGAGTGTCGCCGACTATGTGAAAGCAAGCGTGCTCTCGTCCGTCAAGCAGCACTTGGTGCTTGAAAATCTCGCCAGCAAGTACGGCGTGACGCTTACCGCCGAGCAGGAGGCCGCCATGGCCGAGAGCGACCAGAGCTACATTGACCAGTACGGCAGCGAGGACGCTTTTGAGGCCGAGATCGCCAAGCTCGGCATGCGCCGCGAGACCTATGACCGCGTCGCGCGCTCGAACTACCTGTATCAGAATCTCTATGAGCTCTACAATACCGAGGGCAGCGCGCTCTACGCCGCCGACGAGGAGCTCGCCGTCTACGCCGCCGAGCAGGGCTACATCACGGCAGACCACATCCTGCTTGCGACGAAGGACATGACGACCGGCGAAGCCCTCACCGACGAGCAGAAGGCCGAAAAGAAAGCGCTCGCTGAGGAGCTCGTCGAAAAGCTCAATTCCTACACCGGCGACGACATCGCCTCCTACTTTGCCGAGCTCGCCGACGAGTACAGCGAGGACCCCGGCCGCGAGACCTATCCCACGGGCTACACCTTCACGACCGGCTCGATGGTGCAGGAGTTTGAAGACGCCGCCTACGCGCTTTCCGAGGGCGAGGTGAGTGAAGTCGTCGAATCCAGCCTCGGCTATCACATCCTGCTCCGCCTGCCGCTCGACAAGTCCGCCGCAGCCGACGAGGTGCGCGAGGAGTACTTCACGAACTTCATCGCCGAGCAGGTCGACGCCGCCGCGATGGCGACGAGCGAGGACTACGATAAGCTCGACCCGCAGACGATCTACGAGGCGATCGTCGCCGCGCAGGCGGAGGGTTAAATCGCAGCGCGGCGCACTGTACGGCGCTTGCGCCCGCGAGGGCGCGTGAGGGGCAGCCCGAAAGGGCTGCTTCCTTTTTGCGTCTCGGCAGGGGCACTGCTTTTTTCCCTGCACCGTGCAGAGGACAAAATAAAAAGGAGACCTCTTTCGAGGTCTCCTTTTATTTTCAGGGGTTAGCGGTGCTTTAGCACTTCTCGAAGATGGTGGCAACGCCCTGCCCGCCGCCGATGCAGAGGGTGGCAAGGCCCTTCTTGGCGTCGTCGCGCTTGAGCATTTCGTGCAGCAGGGTGACGATGATACGAGCGCCGGAAGCTCCGACGGGGTGGCCGATGGAGATCGCGCCGCCGTTGACGTTGACCTTGCTCATGTCGAAGCCGAGCTCACGGGCAACAGCGATGGACTGGGCCGCGAAGGCTTCGTTGGCCTCGACGAGGTCGATATCGTCGATGGTCAGACCGGCCTTCTGCATGGCCTGACGGGAAGCGGGCACGGGGCCGACGCCCATGATCTTCGGGTCGACGCCGCCCTGGCCCCAGCTGACGAGCTTGGCCATGGGCTTGAGGTTGTACTTCTTCACGGCCTCGCCGGAAGCGAGGACGATGGCGGCAGCGCCGTCGTTGATGCCGGAGGCGTTACCGGCGGTGACGCGCTGGACGTGCTTCTTGGTATCGGCTTCGTGGATGCCGGTGGGCTCGAAGGTGTGGACGATCTCGTCCTCAACGCCCTCGGGGCCGACGGGGAACGCGCCGCGCAGCTTGGCAAGACCCTCAACGGTGGAACCGGCGCGGGGGAACTCATCCTTCTTGAACTCGACGATCTCCTTCTTGACCTTCACGGGGACGGGAACGATCTCATCGTCAAAACGGCCGGCAGCCTGAGCAGCCTCGGTCTTCTGCTGGGAGGCAGCGCCGAAGGCGTCGAGCTCTTCGCGGGTGATGCCCCAAACATCGCAGATGTTCTCGGCGGTGGTGCCCATGTGGTAGTTGTTGAACGCATCCCACAGGCCGTCCTTGATCATGGTGTCGACAAGCTTCTTGTCGCCCATGCGGGCGCCCCAGCGGGCGTCGGGAGCAGCATAAGGAGCGGCGCTCATGTTCTCGGTGCCGCCGCAGACGACGATATCGGCGTCGCCGGCGAGGATGGCGCGGCCAGCCTCAATGACGGACTTCATACCGGAGCCGCAGACCATACCGACGGTATAGGCGGGGACGGAATAGGGGAGACCGGCGCCCACGCCGACCTGACGGGCGACGTTCTGACCGAGACCGGCGGTCAGGATGCAGCCGAACATCAGCTCATCGACATTCTCGGGAGCGACATTCGCGCGCTTGAGGGCTTCCTTCACGACGATGGAGCCGAGCTGAGCGGCAGGGGTGTTCTTCAGGGAACCGCCGAAGGAACCGACAGCGGTACGGCAGCAGTTGACGACGTACAATTCTTTCATTTGACTTCTCCTTTAAAATTTGTAAATCCGGAATGAGATCCGATTTTCTTCGATTTTGATTATACACACAGAAAAATGAAAAATCAACTGCAAAGTTGCGAAAAATATAGGCAATTTTGATTTTTTTCTTTCATTTCGTTAACTATTTAACAAGAATGAAGAATATCTTGCACCACGGGATCGTTTTGCACCCAAAGGCGCAGGGAAAGCAGCACCGCTGGCGCTGCATGGGATAAGGGGGCCATTGTCTCGCGGGAGACAATGGCCCCCTTTCCCGCGTCTCCACACGCTGTTGGAATAAAAAGCAGCAGCTCTGCCTGGCTGTCCCCCCCCCCGCGCCCAAGGGCGCAAAAAAGGGACGTCTCGAAAGAGGCGTCCCTTTTAATAAGTAGTTTCTACGAAACAGAAATAACTTAGAACTTGGGCTTCTGGGCCTTGACCTTGGGCTCCTGGCCGTTGCAGACGGCGACGATGTCGTTGGCAACAGAGGTGCAGCAGTTCAGAACGCTCTGCTCGGTGGTGGCGGCCATGTGCGGGGTCATGATGACGTTGTCGAGGTTGAACAGCTCGCGGCTGGACTCCTGGATGGGCTCATGCTCGAACACGTCGAGACCGGCCTGGAACAGCGTGCCGTCCTTCAGGCACTCGACAAGCTCGTTCTCCTTGATCAGAGCGCCGCGCGCGCAGTTGATGAAGGAAGCGGTGGGCTTCATCCAGCTGAACTGCT
>ERZ773221.2401-NODE-2401-length-14672-cov-2.819457_pt1 | contig 14672 bp, 8 predicted proteins | sample MGYA00580994_ERZ773221 | MGnify/ENA primary metagenome ERZ773221 (study PRJEB29015, sample SAMEA2737758) | human gut metagenome | biome: human gut; feature: human-associated habitat; material: faeces | place: China | collected 2012 ... | reverse complement strand
CGTGGCCTCGGACATCGTCTGGTTGCAGATGCCATAGACCACCTCTTCCATATTGTCCGGGAATTTTTCGGTGTCGCTTTTGAAGTATTTTTCACTTTCCGCCTGATCCGGCAGGGAAGCAATGCCCAGCTGTTCGGTCAGGCTGTCCACCAGCTTCTGGCTGTTGGTGTAATCGTAGTTGATGCAGAGCATTCCGATGGGCTCCCCCTCCTGGTTCTTGATGAACCGGGCAAAGCAGAGCAGCTGATTGCTCTTCTTGGAGTATCCCCGGTAGCGGATCATCTCCGGATTATCCTTCCATGCCCCGGAGCGGATCAGTCGCAGTCCGTTCTCATTCATGGGAGAACCGATCCTGCGCCCGCTGACATGTCCGTTTGCCACCGCAATCACCGAGTGGTCCATGTTGCTCAGATCATGCAGGATGATCTCAAAGCGCAGCATCGTTCCATCATTGACCGCTGCGTACAGGCTGTTTACCGTCCGTATATCGCCAGCGGTTACAAGGGCAATGCACCGACACTGACCGACTTGCAGGCTGAGATCAAGAAACAGCCGGAGCCGGAAGCGCAGGAGCTTGCGCTGGCAGCGGAGCTGTTTATCTCCGGTTCGCTGTCCATCTTCGCACAGAAAACCAATGTAGACCAGAATAACCGCCTGACCTCTTACAATATTCTCGACCTCGGTGAGCAGCTTCTCCCGATGGGTATGCTCGTTATTCTGGAGAGCATTTACAACCGCGTGATCCAAAACTGGCGTTCTGGCAGACGCACATGGGTCTTTGTGGACGAGTTCTCTATCTTCTTCCGGTATCCGTTTGCAACGAATTTCTTCCTCAGAATGTGGAAGCAGGTTCGTAAGCGCGCCGGTTATATGACCGGCATTACGCAAAATGTCGGTGAGATGCTGACGAGCAAGGACGCCTGCTGGATGCTGGCAAACTCCGAGTTTCTTATTATGCTTTCGCAGTCTGCATCTGACCGCGCGGCACTGGCAGAACTGCTGAACATTTCGGACACACAGCTTTCCTATGTCGAAAACGCCGACCCCGGCTGCGGCCTGATGAAGTTCGGCGGCGCGTTTATCCCGTTTGTGAACAGCTTCCCGGAAGATACGGAATTGTACAAGCTCATGACCACAAAACCGGCAGACCGGGAGCAGGTAAAGCCAAATGGTGTATAAATACAAGGACAAAAGTGATGCTGCAAAGGTACATTCTGCGCCCGCGACCGGGCGCAGGGTATCTTACAGCCGCACTGACAACAAGACCTATCGCAATACGGGAGGAGCAAGCACTCGTGCGGGCGCGGAGCTGCGTGCTAAGCAGACTTTCGGAGTACCGGGTACAGACGGTGCCGAAAAGAAAAAGTCCCGCAAGAAGCGTGTAATCAAGCGATTTGCGATTGCAACAGCCGTCCGCACGATAAACGATAAAAAAGAAGAACAGGCCAGCAGCAATGCAGCGGCAGAAGCAACCGAGCAGATACAGCGCCGTATGCACGATGCCGCCTATGTCGGCGTAGAGCTTGCTGCAAAGCCGGTTCGCAAGGCCGCACGCTCCCTGTACCGGAGCGCGGATAGCGTGGTGAAAGATTATCGTGCGCGCAAGTCCGTCGTTCGTACCGCACAGCGGTATCGCAGTGCAGACGGCAAAGCGCGTATACGACTTACCTACAAGTCCACACGCGAAAATAAGAATATCCGCCGCGTTAAGGTAAAGCAGTATCAGAAATACCGTATCCGCACAGCGCATGGTGCCACTACGCCGCGCGGTGCAGTGCGTGAACAGTTTATGCGGCGGCAGCGCACGACCGCTGCTGTGCGAGCCAAAGCCGCAGCAAAGAAAAAAGCAGCGGTACAGATCAAGCAGCGGCAGAGTGCGCAGTACCGCACGCCGCAGAGTACGGCATCTAAGGTGTACAGTTCAGCGCGGAATAAAGCAGGAAGCAGCGTATACGGCCCGTCCCATTCTGCACAGACAAAGATACGCACTGTACAGCAGCGTAAAGCCGCTGCCACCGCTTATAATGCGCGGGTGCGGAAAGCTGCTGCGGAGCGCAGCGAAAAGAGTATGCGCTACCGCATCAAGGCGCGCAAAGCTGGTGTGAAGAAAATGAAACGTCAGCAGGCTGCGAAACTCGCCGGAAAGACCTTGCCGACTAATGCAAACGGTATAGTGAAAAAAGGATTTTCGGCAGCAATGAAGTCCGCTTTTCAGTTTACTGTGCGGTTTGCGAAATCTAAAGCGCTGATTCCGATTCTCGCAGGTGTGCTGGTTATGTGCATGATCGCGGCTCCGGCTGCGATGGTCGCATCGGTGCTTGGCCTTTTCTTTGCCGACGCGCAGGCGGCAGAAAACGACAAGCTCTCGACCGTCCAGACGGCCTATGTCAATGCGCAGTTTGCATGGAGCGAAGAAGTGCTGTCCGGCGAAAGTTACGATCAGGTTGTCTATGAGGGTAACTATGCCAACGATGTTGAAGTGTTAGCTGTGTTTGCAGTTAAAACAACCGAAAAAGACGGCCTTGATGTAATCGAAATCGACGATAAGAAAAAAGCGATTCTGGCGCAGGTATACAAAGATATGAACCCCTATACCAAGTGGATTACGGTCGTGAATAAAACCCGTATCCTTCATGTGCAGATCAATGCACTGACTGCTGACCAGGCTGCGGACAAGTACGGATTTACGAAAATGCAGCGCACAACGCTGAAGGAGCTGCTGGATAAGTACCGCAACGATCTGCAAGGACTGCTGAATTCGATATTCGGTTCGGCTGCGGCAAACCTATCCCCGGAAGTTCTCGCCTTGCAGGCACTTGTAGAGAAATACGCCAAGCAGTACGGTATCTCCGATCATGTGGGCACACTGCTGGCGATTATTCAAGTCGAGAGCGGCGGCGTGTTGGCTGATGTTATGCAGTCCTCGGAGAGTGCCGGACTGCCGCCCGGTGCAATCAAGGACAAGGAAGCATCTATCAATCAGGGCTGCAAATACTATGCCGAACTGGTTAAAAGAGCAAAGCAGCTCGGTGTAGACGGTGACAGCATTGTACAGGCGTACAACTACGGCGGCGGTTTCCTTGACTATGTAGCGAAAAACGGTAAGAAATACTCCTTTGAGCTGGCGGAGAGCTTTGCAAAGCAGCACTCTGGCGGTGTGCGTGTTACTTACAAAAACGCTATTTCTACTGCGAAAAATGGCGGCTGGCGGTACAATTACGGCAATATGTTCTATGTTATGCTGGTTCAGCAGTATACCGGCGGCGCAGCTTACGGCAGTGAAACCTTCCAGAAGCTCATGACCGAAGCAAAGAAATACATCGGTATGCCTTATGTGTTCGGCGGTTCTACTCCGCAGACCTCGTTCGACTGCTCCGGCTTTATCTGCTGGGTCTACACGCAGTCCGGCGTATGCAATCTCCCGCGAATGACAGCGTATGGTATCTACTTGCGCTGCACACCAATCTCGGCCTCGCAGGCACAGCCGGGTGATCTGGTATTCTTTGCGAACACCTACGATTGCCCCGAACCGATCTCGCACATCGGTATCTATGTAGGCAACGGTAAAATGTTGCATTGCGGAAATCCAATCGGTTACGCAGACCTATCCAATTCGTACTGGAAATCACATATGTATGGGTTTGCGCGCCCTAAATAAGCAACAGGAGGTATCTATGAACTGGAAAGAAAAACTGCGTAAAGAGTGTGAACATCTTAACGAAGTGAGCGGTTTTTATTCGTTCTCTGTTATGCAGATACAGCAGGATAAGGAATACTACGGAAGATTTTGTGGTCCAGGAGCTGGCCACAAAATATGAAGAAACTCGGAAACTATATAAACATTTCAGAGATTACTTGCCACATTCTTTCCTGCTTGTCATAGCGGGATTTATGTTGACACATTTCGCTTGGTCATCTTTTCACATTTTTATCGTAAAAAGTTTCTGGGAAGCTGTTGAGTTTTATGCAATGAATATTTTAGCCATAGGCACAAATATTTATGTCGTAAGAGCGGCTGTTTTGCAGGTATCGCGCGTTCGCTTGTTTCGCAGACGGCTGCGCGTGATTGAGGAGCTTATGAAGTCTGATAATTGCGCAGAAGATAAAATCGTACACTGCCGAAAGCATTGAGATTGCTACCGTTAAGATTAACGGCCAAAAGCGAAAAGTCCCCTCGTTCTGAGCGAATGCTTGGAACGAGGGGTGTTTTTTCATTTTATTCAATATTCTCCGCGACCTTGCGCAATTCATCAGCTGGAATTGTACCGTACAAGTGATACAGCACATCGTCATGCGTCCAGAAGATCGTGGTAGCTCCGTTCTTGCTGAAAAGCGTTGCCGTTTCTCCATGCAGCTCAAACTCGGTCGATTGCACATCTTCGGTATCGAGAATTTTTTCGGTCTGCGTTTCATCGGTAAAGATAGTGCAGGACAGGTCGAAAAAGTTTCCGTCCTCGCCCTCATATGTGACAGTATACAGCTGCTCTCCGGCGTTTTCCTCCGCCTTGCTCATGCCGTCCGGGATATAGGAAAGCGTTGGCGGAAACGCATATGCAATGCTTTCGGGCATATCTGCACTTTTGCTGAACCGATAATCTGTCAGCTCGTTGAACACACGCACGACGGTTTCAATGATTTTCTCGCGGTAAGCGTCTACTGTCATAACGCCGCCGAACGATACGGTGCATACCAGAAGAAAAATTGCGACAATACGCTGCAACAGCTTTATGTGGCGATTGAACTGCGCAGAATGGCGCTGCTCACGGATCAGTTTGCGCATCTTTCGGTCGAATTTCCCGGAGAACTTGTGCTCCGGTATCTGCGGCGGCAGTGTCTCGGATAGCCATTTTTCGCGTGCAGCCTCCGCGTGATGATACAGCATATCATCGGTTATCTTCATCGGTATCTTCCTCCTGTATCTGTAATGTGCGCTGCAAAGCCTCTTTCGCGCGCTGTACGGTTTTGCGCACTGCTGCCTCGGTCATATCCAGTGCTTTGGAAATTTCAGAATAAGAAAAGCCGTTGTCGTAGCGCAAAAGCAGCACTTCGCGGTAACGCGCAGGCAAAGCAGCGATTGCCGCGGCGATCGCATCACTTTCCGCCATATGCTCGATTTCGTTCGCCGCTACGCTGCCAATGTATGTCTCGTCCAACGGCAGGACAGCGGTGCGGCTCTTGGAGCGATAGAGGTCGATTGCTTTCCTCTCGGTAATAGTAACGATGAGTGAGCGCGTTTTGTGACTCTTTATTTCGGAAATCGTATCAAGAATTTCGACTATTTTTAAGAAAGCCTGATGCACGACATCTTCGGCATCACTGCTGTTGTGCAGGATCTGGTTTGCAGCATAGTACATCAGATTACGATATTGCCGGTATATCAGCTCGAACTTGGATTTATCTTCATCGGAACTGATGGCTGCGAGATAAATTAGCAATTGACACCGCCTTAGTGGATTTTAGCAGATTATAGCACAAAGCGTTTCTAAATGCAATTTCAGGGCAATGAAAAAATTTTTTGCGTTGGTGTCACAAATGGGTATCCTCGTTCGTTACCATGTACAAACGAACAGATATTACCCGAAAAATTTTTTTGGCTGATGTGTCACAAACGGGTGCTCTCGTTCGTTACAGTGAATAAGAAAAAATGAAAGGGGCTTTTCTATTATGAACAGCAAAGTAAAAACTCTGATTTCTGGCGTATGTCTGTCTGCTTCTTTGCTCGCAGCAGCAATGCCGCAGGCAATGGCGTTGGAAGATAGTGCGCACACCGAACAGACTTGTGCGGCACAGACCATTGTCGCACCCTGCATGGATTACATCAACGACGCCGACATCACTTTTTCCATCTCCGGTGGCAAGGCGTATGTAGATGGCTGGGTCCGCGGACAGAACGGTATCGCTACCCGATGCAAGATCACTGCGAACCTGCAGGTGAAGAATGGACTGTCGTGGAGTACTGTGAAGACCTGGTCTGATGATCAGAATGGACGCAAGGCATCTATCAGCGGCAGTTATTCCGTATCATCTGGCAAGACATACCGCGTATCAGCTGTGGTAACGGCATATAAGGGTTCGCTGTCGGAAAGCAAGACGATGATTTCCAAGACAATCAAGGCTTAATGCTGATAATAAGATCGGAGGTGATTCCAATGGTTTATTAAAAATCCACATAAAACCGAAAAAGTGCATATCTCACCACGCAAGCGGTGTATTGGGCTTATATGGATAATTATGTTATCCACGGTTTTGGATTTTGATGTAACATAGTTTTCGATAGATATCATAATAACAGAAAACAAAGGTCGGTGTAATTACTTTACAACAATCTTAGAGCATAAACTAAAATGCGGAGGTATACTATGAATAAGTTTAAGAAAATGCTAAGTGTAGCGCTCGCAGGTTGTATGGCTGTTTCTGCTCTGATGTTGAACTCCGGTGCGGTTGCAACCGATATGTCTGATATCGAGGTTTCCGAAGAAAGCTCGATTAGTCCACGTATCTCTTTTCCCTGTGATCTGACAGGTCTTGCGGCTGGAAAGGAAAAAGTGGGATGGACAAAGTTGTCCCTTGATGCGGGAGATAAGATTACCTTCACTGGCGTTTGGAAACCAGATAATGCGGGTTTAATCATCACCATATATCGCCTTAATTCCAACAATCAGTATGTTTGGAACAACAGTTATGCAACGCTGATGACAAACGAATCTTGGACTGCAAATATCAGATCTAATGGTATTTACCAGATAACAGTCAAACCGACTTATATGATTAGTGGCGGAAGTGTGATAGCGGAGTTCAAGTAAAACTGCCTTAAAAAGTTGAATTAGCACTGAACATTTACTCATAGAGTGTGGGTGTCATATGCTTGTGGTATGAGGTGATTCCAATGTTTTGTTAAAAATCCACATAAAACCGAAAAGGCTGGACACCTCACCGCATCAGCGGTGCATCGGACTTATGTGGATAGATATAGTATAGCCGATTTTCCAGATCGGCGCAAGTGTCCAATGAAAGGTATGGAGCCGTACATTATCTGTATGGCTATCACAGAAAGCATGAGAACAGGAGGTCAACATGACTAAGTTCAAGAAAATGATGAGCGTAACGCTCGCAGGCTGTATGGCAGCTTCGGCGTTGATGATGAGCGCAGGTGCAACGCGCAGAGACGGAAAAGCCGATGATACGGAACTTTCCTCTGCAGCAATGATTGTTTCTTCTGTCCCGCAATCCGATGAAGAAATCCTTGCTGAATATAACGAATATCAGAAAAATGGTGCATTTTCGTTAGATGAAGACACTACTGATACATATTCGACTGTGACAGAAAATGATGAGAGTGCACCGTATATCGTATCATCTGAACCGATTTCGGATGAAGAAATCGAACAGAATATGAAGAAATACAGTCAGAATTTGTTGGTCGATGTGCAAGCGCGTGGTAATAGTATCCCCACATCCGTATACGACTTGGGAAAAGAAACTTATACTGGAACATTCAATTTTAAGAACTACACATACACAAACTATTGTTTCCTGAATCCATATGGATACCTTAATGTAGAAGTATCTGCTACAACTGGCAATAAGAAAGACACCAGCTATACAGTCGCACTCTATAAAAAAAAGAAAAATACTTTTGTAGATGGAATTGACGTGAATTACGGTGAAAAAGTACATATCGTATTTCCGAGCATTGATGCAAAGGAAAAATATTATATTAAACTGACAAAGGGTGACACTGGAACCTATGCCAAAGGAACCATTTTTCTGTCGTAATCAGGTTGTACATTGGACAAACAAAGGAGCTTGAGTTTTTAGCGCCGACTGTCTGATGCTCAAGATAAATACGAAGCATCATAGCGATATATATTCGGCAGTGCTCCGCAAGACATACCGCGTATCTGCCGTGGTAACGGCGTATAAGGGTTCGCTGTCGGAGAGCAAGACTATGATTTCCAATACAATCAAAGCCTAATATAGACATAGATTAAGAGGTGAGTCCACATGAAAACAACTTACTATGTTATCAAAATTTTGTATGTTGTTGAATTATAGGCGTTATTTTGGTGCCATGGATGATCATCTGTGATCTATTTTCTATTGATTCTTTTCCGGTATGGATTCTTATTCCATCGTTTATAGCGTCAATATATAAAGAATCTCTGAAAAAGAAAAATGGTGAATTATCAATTTTTAAGCACAATGTCGAAGGCTATTATGGGTTATATATCCTTGTAATGACAATCGTTCTGCTAATAACCGGTGGCTTTTGGATAGATATGGTGAAGTGAAAATAATAAGCTGAGGTTTACCCTCAGCTTATTATTTTTGAGCCAGAATCGTTCGAACTGTTGCAAAGTCTTGTTGTATGTAAATCGCAGAATACCTTTATCTCTATGACTAATACATCACAACTCTGGCTCTGCTAAATCGGCCGATTTCCGTGGAGAACTGTGTCTCGTAAGTTTGTAGTTCAGTTCGTTAAGGCGAGAGATCTTCTGCTGATACTCGTCCTCCAGCGGCCATGGCTTACCGAGGTTGACCTTGGCTTCATCAAGCTGCTCATGCAGGCGAGCAAGGCTCTGCTCGTTGTCACCGATAAACTTTCCGATGTCATTCATAGCGTTGTTCATACGCTGGATGCAGCCGGCCACATTATCACCCGGTTCAACCATACGCTTGGTTGCACCATGAATACAGATACGCACCTCGTCCATGAGCGAACGCTTCAGTTCCAGCTTAAAGCCGCAGTACGAACCGATAGAGCGTGTGTCATCATATGACAGCTTGCCTTCCATGTTCTGCGAAATCTTCCTGCGTTCATCCGCTATCATGGTCAGCAACGCTTCACCGGCCTTGTCCTTAGCTGTGTAAGTTTTTCCGTTCAGTTCGATACGGAAGGTTGCGCCCTCTGTCTGGGCATGATTTGCGTCCAGCGTTGCCTGATCTCTTTTCAGCGCCGCAATCATGTTTTCTTTCTTAACAATGCTGTGCGGCAAGTTCACATTTACATCGTCCTCCAGCTTATACTGGTCATTGTGGTATGCAGTGCGCAGGACGGATAGTTTCTGCACATAAACATCAAGTTCCATGCGCTCCTTGATCTCTGGATCACCGGCAGCAAGCGCCTTAACCTCGGCATAAGACAGCGCAGCATCGTCAATATCATCACAGGTGCGCGCCGGAGATTTGCCGGTTACGACCTGCGAGATAAACTTCTGCTTGTTCTCGACCGTCTGCCAGTTGTAGCTGTCGAATGTACCCTCAGTAACATAACGATAGATATGTACCTTTTCATTTGTATTGCCCTGACGGAGAATACGACCATCACGCTGCTCTACATCACGCGGACGCCATGGGCAATCGACATGATGCAGCGCAACAAGGCGTTCCTGCACATTGAAGCCAGCGCCCATCTTGGCAGTCGAGCCAATCAACACGCGGATTGCACCAGATTTCATTTTGCTGCTGAGTGCATTCTTTTTTGCCGGTGTGTCCGCATCGTGAATATATGCGATCTGGTCAGCCGGTACACCCTTGGCGATCAGCTTATCCCGTATATCGTCATAGGAGCAGAAACGACCGCTGTCCTTGCCTGCCGCAGAGGGTGTCGCAAGGTCGCAGAAGATAAGCTGTGTGCCTTTGGTCGGCTTGCTGCTTTCCCATGTATTGAACACATTTTCCACGACCATATTGAGCTTGCTGCCCGGATTGTCCGGCAGGGACGAGTCTGCAAGCCGCTGATCGAGCGCGAGCTTGCGTCCGTCATTGGTGATAGCGAGCATATTGTCCTCGTAGGGTGCGACTGCACCGCTGCGCACGCGGTCAGCGCGTTTGCCGAGTTCCTGCACCATGGCTTGCTGTGCTGCTGTTGGCTGTGCCTTTACATTGTGGTATTCCACTTCCGGGCGCTGGAGATCAAGCATATCGGCGGTCTGAATATCTGCCGCCTGCCGCCAAAGGTTAATCAGTTCCGGCAGATTGCAGAACTTTGCAAAGCGCGTTTTCGTGCGGTAGCCGGTTCCCTCTGGCGCCAGTTCCATCGCTGTAACGGTTTCGCCAAAGTTAGACGCCCAACTGTCAAAGTCGGTCATGTTGACACTTTCCAGCGTATCGTTCTGGAGATAGCGCATCATTGTGTACAGCTCGGTCATGGAGTTGGAAACCGGCGTGCCGGTTGCAAAACATACGCCATGATAATCCGTTTTCTCGTTCAGATATTCGCACTTAGCGAGCATATCTTCACTTTTCTGCGCTGCGCTTGTGTTGATACCGCCGACATTGCGCATTTTTGTAAACAAAGCAAGGTTCTTAAACTCGTCTGCTTCATCGACAAACAGCCGGTCAACACCGAGTTCTTCAAAGGTAACAACATCGTCTTTTTCCTTTGCGTCCATCAGCTTTTCCAGACGAGTTTCCAGCTTCTTTTTCGAGGATTCCAGCCGCTTTACAGTGAAGTTTAAGTCCTTGTTCCGCTTTGCATCGGTCAGACTGAGTTCCAGAGTATCAAGCTGCCGCTCGATGTGCCTGCGCTCGTTTTCCGACGATAGCGGTATTTTTTCGAACTGTGTATGGCCGATAATGACCGCATCGTAATCGCCAGTGGCAATGCGTGCGCAGAACGCCTTGCGGTTCTCCTTAGTGAAGTCCGCTTCTGTGGCAACCAGAATATTTGCACCGGGATAGAGCTGCTGAAATTCTGTGCCCCACTGCTCGGTCAGCGAGTTCGGCACGACGAACATCGGCTTGTGAGAAAGTCCGAGCCGCCGCAGCTCCATTGCTGCCGCAGCCATCGTCCATGTTTTGCCAGCACCGACACAGTGCGCAAGCAGCGCATTGCCGCCGTAAAGAATACGAGCAACTGCATCTTTCTGGTGAGAATATAGCTGAATACTTGGATTGATACCTGGCAAAGTAAGGTGACTGCCGTCAAATTCGCGCGGACGGGTGGTATTAAAATGTTCGTTGTAATAACCCACAAGTCGTTCGCGGCGCGCAGGATCATCAAATACCCAGTCCTTGAACGCCTGACGAAGTGCGTCCTGTGCGTTTCTTGCCTTAATGGTTTCCTTGGTATTCGGAACACGCTTTTCCTTGCCGTCTATGATTTTTACATCACTGACCTGCACATCGCGCAGATTGAGTGACAGTTCCAGAAGTTCGTAAGCATTCACGCGGGAAGTGCCGTATTTCGTATATGCCAGCGAATGAGGGTCTTTATCTACACTCTTATTGGATACATACCAGAGCTTTGCAGCATCAGAATACGAGGTTTTAATCTTGTTCAGTGCATAGAACGGCGGATGAAGCACATCGCGGATGAAATGGTCGATGTCTTCCGGCGGTATCCATATTGTGCCGAGCTTTACATTGATGTCTGCGGCGGTCAACGGCTCCGGCTGCACGCGCTCCAGCATCTGCACATTAACAGCAAAATCCGGGTCACTCTGCGCGGCTGCGCGTGCAATATCAAGTTTGGCACGTACATTGCCCGAAAGATACTCGTCCGCAGGCTGCCATTCCTGTGTTTGCGGGTCGAGAAAGATCTGCTGTCGCAGCGAAGAAGTAATCTGTTCCTGCGGCATACCGCCAAGCAGTGCGGACATATATGCAAAGTCGATTTTGCCGCGTTCTGCCAGCGACAGACCGAGCGCATCCTCTGGCGTTTCTGCGTGTGTTGCAACAATATGCGGACTGATCGTGCGCTTGCTGAAAATGGCGGTCTTGCCGATTACATTCTGCTCATCGTCCAGTTTTTCCAGTGCAAGCAGCAGCGGATACCCAGCATCTTTTCGAAAAGCCAGTTTATTGCCGCGCTTATGAATATTGCCGAACTCCTTTACGAATGTATCGTAGTTCTGCGTGAGGTCTGCCTGCAAAGCATGAAGTTGCTCATCGTCACAGCCGTCACGCTGGGCTTCGATCAGATTACGCACAGCATCTCGAATACCGATCATGCTGATAGCACGTTTAACAGCAGTAGCGTTCATTTCGGACGGTACAAGATTGCCGTCTGCTTCTTTGAACATTAGTTTACCGTCCTGCACAGCATAGGAGAACGGACGCAGCTCTTCCATCGGCGTGTTCGACTGGAACACATCAGCGGTTTCTGGTGCAGGCGGTTCTTGCGTGTTCGATTGGAACACATCGTCCTCAATGAGCGTGTTCGACTGGAACACATTCTCGTGACCGAGGTGAAGAACTGCTGCGGAGAGCAGATCTTCCAGTTCGACATTCGGATCGGGGACACAGGCGGTATCCTTACCGTATTGAGTTGTGACCTCCTGCATCGTACCCAGAATCATTTCCGGGTGCTGCAAGAAGTAATTGTTCAGCTCCATGCCGTCTGCATTTTTTCCGGTTTCCGTCCATGCGGGCAGCTGCTCCGGCGGCGTGTCACGCTTTTGCAAGAACAGAATGTCGGTGGTAACGCTGGCACCGGCATTTGCCTTGAATGCCGTATTGGGCAGACGAATTGCACCGAGCAGGTCGGCACGCTCGGCCATTAAGCGGCGTGCGGCAGGGTTTGCCTTGTCGAGCGTACCCTTTGAGGTGACAAAGGCAACAACGCCGCCCGGACGCACCTTATCAAGCGACTTAACAAAGAAATAATCGTGAATGAGCAGATGCTCCTTGTCATACCGCTTATCGTGCAGGCTGTAATCACCAAACGGCACATTGCCGACGGCGCAATCAAAGGAGTTATCCGCGAACTTGGTATTCTCGTAACCGGTGATTTTAATGTCAGCATTCGGGTACAGCTTGCGGGCAATGCGGCCGCTGATGCTGTCCAGCTCCACGCCGGTGAGCTGACTGTCCTTCATGCGCTCCGGCAGCATACCGAAGAAGTTGCCGACACCCATAGACGGCTCCAGAATTTTGCCGTTTTCAAAGCCGAACTGAGCCGCAGCGTCATAGATCGCGCGGATGATCGTGGGCGAGGTGTAGTGCGCGTTCAGGACAGACGCACGCGCGGCCTTGTATTCGTCCTCAGTGAGCAGACTGCGTAGCTGCTCATAGCGGCGGTTGTCGGGACTGAACGCGCTTGCCATGCCGCCCCAGCCGACATACTGAGAGAGCACCTGCTGTTCCTCGGCAGTCGCAGGACGGTCTGCGGCTTCCAGACTTTTCAGCAGGCGGACAGCCGCAAGGTTTCGGTCAAATTTTTCTCCAAGCGTACCGTTGCCGAGGTTGTCATCGGTAATATGGAAAGTAGGCGGATTGCGGCGCAGCGCATTGCGGTATTCCTCAAGCGAGGCTTTTTCAGCCTCCTGCACCGAGGGAAACTCTGTCCACTTGCCGTCGATCATAATGGATACCGGCTGTGCGCCATCCGTCTGAGCAGTTTCCTGCGTGTTCGATTGGAACACTTCGGGTGCCGCATTGCGTTCGTCCTGCGCCATCAGCCGCGCAAGGCTTTCTCGGCTTTCCGACCGGAAAATCGGATAAGGCTGCGCCGGGTCGCGGAGCTGTATATTGAGTTTGCCAATCTCGGTGATTTCGAACGGCCTGCCATCCAGATAAACGGTATCGCCTGCATGGTAGTCCTGCGTGTTCCAATGGAACACATTCTCCGGTTCCGGCATACTTCCTGCTGCTTCACGCAGCATCGGCATAATATCATTATAAGCCGGATACTGACTAAGGAAATCCAGCAGGCCGCCGTCACCGTCACCAATATCCTGACGCTCGGTGAACGTTCTGCCGTCCGGCAGCAACAGCGTAAACTTGGTCTTATTGTAACCGGCATACTGGTATGCTTCTTCATATCCGGCATTGAAAGCATTTTCCAATGAACCATACTTTTGCTCGATGTTTTCCCGACCGGAAACAAAATCCTCATCCGCTTTTCTCATTAAGCGGTCAAACTCAGCAAGGGGATAAACCTTGCCGTCCTCAAACGCACTGCTTTCACTCCATTCACAGCGCACCATGATAGAGTTGTCGGCTGGCGTGTTCGACTGGAACACATTCTCCGTTTTCTCATTCGGGTGCAGTTCGTAATAGTAGTATTCTGCATCGGAGATCATCGCGTCGAAATAGAGGCTTGCAAAATGATCGTTGAGTTCATGCAGACTATCGAACGAAACGCTGTGAACCGTTTCACCATCTACGGCGTAATTGATGCAATAAGTGTTCAGATCGGCGCTGACCTGTATTTCATGCTCATCGTCCACCGTTGTGCTGTATGCCAGACCAACATCAGAAAGGTCGGAGAAGTCCGCCATTGTATCAAATTCCTCGATACAGTAATCGTTGATCAACTGCTTTGCGGTTTTGAGATCGCTGTCCTCGGCAGTATGCGCTTCGGCGCTCTGTACCGCTTCAGTCAATGTGTTCCCATCGAACACATCATTGTCTGGATCAGACGCGGCAAGTTCTGCGCGTTCTGCCGGAGAATTGCCCTCGAACACATCGCGCTCCGGCGGCGTGTTCCTTTGGAACACATTTTCCTGCGTCTGTTCGGTAAGGAACTCCGGTACATCGGCAAAGCCGATGCTGTCCACATAGTGCGCGGTATCCTGTCCATTTCGATGCAGCACCACAATATCCGAAACCGACAGGCTGTGACCGGTGAAGTCGGCAGGACGGTTGATATTGAACTGATCATAAATGTTGTCCAATGTGGTATCCGGGGTGAGCGGTGCGGAATATTTCAGCTCGTAGTTGCT
>ERZ773221.2392-NODE-2392-length-14701-cov-13.655879_pt1 | contig 14701 bp, 10 predicted proteins | sample MGYA00580994_ERZ773221 | MGnify/ENA primary metagenome ERZ773221 (study PRJEB29015, sample SAMEA2737758) | human gut metagenome | biome: human gut; feature: human-associated habitat; material: faeces | place: China | collected 2012 ... | reverse complement strand
CTGCCGCACCTCGCTCGCCGTATCGGCACTTAGAATTATGCGGTATTGCCTTAGGTTTTATTGTTTTACCCCAAAAATTCAAAACGCGGCGCAAGCCGCACCTTTAACTCCTCACTCCTAACTCCTCGCTCTTCACTCCTGCCTATCAAAAATATGCAATTACGCAATCTAACCATTCCATATGCACAGCCTGCGGTGTTTGCGCCGATGGCGGGGTTTACGGATGCGGCGTGCCGGCACCTGATGGCGGACCATGGCGCGGCGTGGACGGTAAGCGAGATGGCCAGCGCCAAGGCCATTACCTTTGGCGATGACAAAAGCGTGCGCCTGCTGCGGGACAAGGCCTCCCACGGCATTTATGCCGTGCAGCTGTTTGGGGCCGAGCCCGAAACGATGGCGCAGGCGATCCGGATCATTCAGGAAAAAGGCGTGCAGTTTGATATTCTGGACATCAACATGGGTTGCCCGGCCCCCAAGATCACATCCAGCGGTGCAGGCAGCAAACTGATGCAGGACCCGGAGCTGTGCGGCCGCATGGTGGCCGCTGCCCGCGGAGCCCTGGGGCCGGATAAGCCTCTGACCGTTAAAATGCGCATTGGCTGGGATGCCGAGCAGCTGACCGGCGTTGCTGTGGCCCGGCAGTGTGAAGCAAACGGTGCAGACCTGATCGCCGTGCATGGCCGCACGCGGGAGCAGATGTACATCCCGCCCATTGATGTGGATGCCATCACGGAGATCCGCAAAGCGGTCGGCATTCCGGTGCTGGCAAACGGCGATATCACCACGGCGGAAGGCGCAAAGCAGATTTTGGAGCAAACCGGCTGCGCGGGCGTGATGATCGGCCGCGGCGCGCTGGGCGACCCCTGGCTGTTTGAGCGCATCAACGCCGTATTGACTGGCCAGCCGGAGCCCGGCGAACCCAGCCTGAACGCCCGGATGAGCGCCCTGCGCGCCCAAATCTACGAAATGTGCGAAGAAAAAGGCGAATGGACCGCTATGCCCCAGGCCCGCGGCCAGGCCATGCACTATATGAAAGGTCTGAAAGGCGCCGCGTCCCTGCGCCGTTATTGTTCCATGCTGGAGCATTTTACTGATGTGGACAAGCTGATTGAGGCGGTATATAAGCTCCAAGGGTAGTTAGGAGGTAGGAGTGAGGAGTTAATTAGGAATTAGCAATGAGAAATTGTGATGCTCCGTAGGGGCGCACATTGTGCGCCCGTCACCTTGAGGTAAATCCCGTTGTGACGTAGTTAGGAGTTTATGGTGTGCGCTGACGCGCACGATTTTGAATATTAACCTTTTCTTATTTTCAAATTTTCGAAAATGCGGCGCAAGCCGCACCTTCAACTCCTCACTCCTCACTCCTACATCCTAACTATTTACTTACTTTTTCGTTAGCTCATCCAGGTTCTGCGTATAGCACGGCAGCATGTGCTCAATGAAATAATCGGCTTCGGGGCTGTGCATGGCGGCCAGATCGGCTTTTTGCTGGGCGAGAGCGGCGGTGAACTCGCGGTTGCCGCTTTCCACCTCCTCCATGCACTTGATCAGGGCCGAAAGCCGGTCTGCGGCTTTCAGCAGCTTGCGCTCGGCATCGTTCAGCACACTGCCGGTCAGGTAGCTGCCTTCGATCTCATGCAGCTCCGGCGGCAGCAGATCCGCCATGGCAAGGGCGCTTTCCCGTTCCACGGCTTTGTAGGCGGTGCGCAGGGCTTCGTTCTTGTATTTGACCGGGGTAGGCATATCGCCGGTCAAAATTTCCGGCGCATCGTGGTACAGCGCCGCGGCGGCCACGGTGTCGGGGCGGATATCGGCCCCGGTGTGGGTGATGTTCCGGGCGATCAGGCAAAGCGCATGGGCCAGCAGGGCGGTATCCGCCGTGTGCTCACTCAGGCTTTCCTGCCGCATGCAGCGCATCAGCGCCCACCGCGTAATATACTTCATGCGCCCCAAAAGAGCGTGAAAAGGGTATAGAGACAAAACAAAGCACCTCACTCTTGAAAAAATTAGGAATTAGTAATTAGGAATGAGAAATTAAATGGTGGGCAATGGGGCAGACCTTTTGCTAAAATACGAGGAGCCAAAGAATGGCAGATAATTCCTCATTTCTAATTTCTAATTATTAAAGTATATCACATCCCTTCAAAGGAGGGAATTGCATTGAAGATTAGCGGCAAGCTTTTGGAGCGCAAAACAGGCGGGCGGTCACGGTATTGGCAGGTGTTCTGGCTTTGCTTTGCGGTGGCGGCGGCGCTGTTTTTGCCCCACTGCATCATTGATGGCCTGAACGGCGACTTTTTCCACTACGCCGGGGACTTTAACGACCAGCAGATTTCCTTTTATTCCTATGCCAACAATTTTGTTAAGCAGGGGGGCAGTTTCAGCTGGGCAACGGACCTGGGCAGCGGGTTTGTGAACTCCTACAGCTTTTATCTGTGCGGCAGCCCGTTTTTCTGGCTCACCCTGCTGCTGCCCTATCGGTGGACGCCCTGGGCCATGGTGCCAATGCTCTGCCTTAAATTTGCTGTGGCGGGCGGCGGGGCTTACCTGTGGATGCGCCGCTGGGTAAAAGACGAGCGCTGGAGCATGGTGGGCGCGTGTCTGTATGCGTTCTCCGGCTTTACGGTGTACAACGTGTTCTTTAACCACTTTTTGGACGTTGTGGCGCTGTTCCCCTACATGCTCAAAGCGCTGGATGACGCCGTGCTGGACCGCAGGCACGGTGCATTTCCGTTTTGGGTTGCGGTCAACCTGCTCAACAACTATTTCTTTTTTGCCGGGCAGGCCGTGTTTTTGATGATTTATTTTGTCTGCATGGTGGCGGGCGGCCGGTACAAGCTGAACCTGCGCCTGTTTGGGGCGCTGGCGTTCCAGACGGTGCTGGGCTGCTGCATGGGCTGTGCGCTGCTGGTTCCGGCGGCACTTTCGCTGGTGCAGAACCCGCGCACAATCGATCCATTCAATGGGTACGGCTACCTTGTATACGGCAGCGCCCAGCAGTACCCTGCCATTTTTTACAGTGCTTTTTTGATGCCGGATGCCCCCTACCTGAAAGACCTGTTCCAGGAGGGCATCTTAAAGCACACCAGCATGACCGTCTACCTGCCGGTGGTGGGCATTGCGGGCGGGCTGGTGTTCTGCCGCGTGCGGCGGCGCCACCCCTTTGCGCGCATCATGAAAGTGTGCCTTATCTGCGCCTTTGTGCCGGTGCTGAACAGCATGTTCTATGCCCTCAATTCCAGCTATTATGCGCGCTGGTATTATATGCCGGTTTTGGTGCTCTGCGCCGCCACGGCTATGACGCTGCAAAAAGCCAACCTGTGCGAAACCGAGTACCGCCGCGCGCTGGGCCTTGTGGCGCTGTGTACCTTGAGCAGCATTGCCTTTGCGCTGGTGCCCAATGAAAAAGACGGCACCACCACCATTGGCGTGGTGGAGGAACCGCTGCGCTACTGGGGCATTTTGCTGGTCAGCATGTTGGGCGTGGGGCTGTTCTGGCTGCTGCTGCATTACCGCAGGCAGCTGGCGGCACGGTTCCCGGCGGCGGTGCTGGCCGTGGTGCTGGGGTTCAGCTTTGTGTATGGGCAGGTACACCTTTCCATCACCAAATACGGCCAGTGGTACCACGATGCGGACTATGTGCAGCAGACCTGGCGCGAAGCCCCGGAGCTGAACGCCGTTCTGCCGGACGATGTCTTTTACCGGCTGGACGCTTACGACAGTTATAACAACCTTGGTCTGTGGCTGGACAAAAGCTGCATCCAGTTCTTTAACTCCACGGTAGCACCCAGCATTCTGGAATTTTACCCTACGGTGGGCGTTAAGCGGGATGTGAACTCCAAGCCGGAAGCCAGCCTGTATGCCCTGCGCGGTCTGCTGAGCGTGCGGTATACCCTTGTGCCGAAAGAAAAAGTTGAGGATTGGGAAAAAGAAAAGCTGGAAGGCTGGAACCTTGTTTCAAGCACCACAAGCTACCTGATTTACGAGAACGAGAACTGGGTGCCGATGGGCTTTACCTATGATTCCTATATTACAGAAGAGGACTTTGAAACGGTGAGCGATACCCACGCGGGCAATGTACTGATGAAAGCCCTGCTGCTGACCGATGAACAGGTGGAACGGTACGGCCAGATGATGCAGAACCTGACGGATGATGAGAAAAATAACATCAGCTATGAGGATTATGTGCAGGACTGTACGGCCCGGCGGGAAAGCGCTGTGACAAGCTTTACCGCAACGTGCACCGGCTTTACCGCGCAGGCGGATCTGGAAGCCGAAAATCTGGTACTGTTCAGCGTGCCCTATGACGATGGTTTTACCGCAACCGTGAACGGTGTGCCGGCGGAGGTGGAGAAAGTGGACAACGGCCTGATGGCGGTTGCCGCCCCGGCGGGCCACAGCGAGATCGTGTTCACCTACCACACGGCCGGTCTGCGGCAGAGCGTTGCCGTCAGCGCCGGCGCTATTGTGGTGTATGCCGTGTGGGTGGCAGTATTGCACCGGAAAAAGCGCCGGGAAGAGAGCAGTGTGGGGTAAATGATGCCCCGCCAAACCGTTGGGAGTATGCACGGTCAAAATTAGGGCAACACCGCACAATTCCCGCCTTACGGCTTAAGCACCGCTCCGGCGGCTGCGGCACGGCATCTGCGTTGCCAAAATGCTCGATAATACACAAAGTATTATCTGCGCTTTTGGCTTAGCATCTGCCGTACCTCGCTCGCCGTATCGGCACTTAGAATTATGCGGTATTGCCTTAGGATGTAGTCGGGGGCGGAAAATTGCGTTTTATCCCGATAGAGACCGTAGGGGCGCACATTGTGCGCACGCGGGTGTGTGGCATATGATGGGGTGATATACCCGGATACAGCCCGATATGTGGAATCATGGCACAACGCCCCGCCGGTGCCAACACCTGACTTGTGATTGCGTTCCCCTTTGCGGGCCGATGGTGAGCATCGGTCCCTACGGATTGCTTGCAACGTTTGCAACAAATGGCAAGGTTTCTCCCCGGCGGGATGAGGGCATCCCGCCCTACAGCTGATTTTTAACTATCTACTATAATTTATATATTAAAGTTTTTTCGCCGAAGCCTTTTTTTCAAAAAAGGCTGGAAAATCCCGCGTGGAAAATCCCTCGTAAAACAGAAAGTGAGAACAAAGATGCCGAACCATGCCGAACAGCTGGCGCAGGAACTGAACCTGAGCCTGAAAAACGTACAGGGTGCCATTGACCTGATCGATGCCGGGAACACCATCCCATTTATTGCCCGCTACCGCAAAGAAGCTACCGGCTCTATGGATGACCAGGTGCTGCGCAACTTGGGCGACCGCCTGGAATACCTGCGCGGATTGGATAAGCGTAAAGAAGAAGTGACCGGCTCCATTGAAGCGCAGAACGCCATGACGCCGGAACTGCAGGCCGCTTTGGCTGGTGCCAAAACACTGGCCGAGGTGGAGGATATCTATCGTCCGTATAAGCCCAAGCGCAAGACCCGCGCCAGCATCGCTCGCGCTCGCGGCCTGCAGCCGCTGGCCGATGCTACCTTGAAGCAGGATGCTAACTTTGACCCGCAGACAGCCGCCAACGACTACCTGAACGAGGAAGTCCCCGATGCAGCAGCCGCTCTGGCCGGGGCACAAGATATCATTGCCGAAACCATCAGCGATGACGCTCACTGCCGCGCCGAGCTGCGCCGCTACTACCATGCGTTCGGCATGGTCAAAAGCGTAAAAGCTAAAGACGAAGACAGCGTATACACCCAGTATTATGATTATACCGAGCCTGTCGCCAAAATCCCTGGCCACCGTATTCTGGCCCTGGATCGCGGCGAGCGGGAAGGCTTTTTGAAGGTGAGCATTGCCGTGGAAGCCGAGCGCGCCGGGGGCATTGTGGCCTGGATGTTCGCCCGCAAAAAGACCGGCGGCGCCAGCGCTGCCATTGTGGAAGCTGCGGCACTGGATGCCTACAGCCGCCTGATCCACCCCAGCCTGGAAAACGAACTGCGCGCCGAACTGACCGCCAAGGCCGCCGAGGGTGCCATCACTGTGTTTGGCGAGAATCTGCGCCAGCTGCTGTTGCAGCCGCCCATCCGCGGCAAAACCGTGATGGGCCTGGACCCCGGCTACCGCATGGGCTGCAAGGTTGCCGTGGTGGACCCCACCGGCAAGGTGCTGGATACCAACGTGGTATACCCGGTGCCGGAATTCAAGCGGGTGGATCAGGCCAAGAAAACCATCAAGAGCATGGTGCTGAAAAACGAGGTGGAGGTCATGGCCATCGGCAACGGCACCGCCGGGCATGAAACCGAGGAGTTTGCCGCCGCCGTAATCCGTGAACTGGCCGAGGAAAAGGGGCTGCACCTGCAATATATGGTCGTCAGTGAAGCCGGTGCTTCGGTGTATTCGGCGTCCAAGCTGGCGGCGGAGGAGTTCCCGCAGTATGATGTCAACCTGCGCAGCGCGGTTTCCATTGCGCGCCGCTTGCAGGACCCGCTGGCCGAACTGGTTAAAATTGACCCCAAGGCCGTGGGCGTGGGCCAGTACCAGCATGATATGCCCCAGAAGCGCCTGAACGAAACGCTGGACGGTGTGGTGGAAGACTGCGTGAACAGCGTTGGCGTGGATCTGAACACGGCGTCCGCCCCGCTGCTGGCCCGTGTGGCCGGCATTACCAACGCTACCGCTAAAAATATTGTGGCTTGGCGTGAGGAGGAGGGCGCGTTTACCTCCCGTGCGCAGCTGAAAAAGGTCAAGGGCCTTGGCCCCAAGGCATTTGAACAGTGCGCAGGCTTTTTGCGCCTGCCGGGTGCCAAGAACCCGCTGGATGCAACCGCCGTCCACCCCGAAAGCTACCCCGCCGCCAAGGGCCTGCTGGAAGCCTGCGGCTGTGACGCCAAAGAGATCGGCACGGACGCGATGCAGAGCCTGCCGGTACGGGTGAAGAGCCGCGGCACCAAAGCCCTGTGCGAAGCACTTGGCGTGGGCGAACCCACCCTGATGGATATTGTGTCCGAGCTGTGCAAGCCGGGGCGCGATGTGCGCGACAGCCTGCCCAAACCCCTGCTGCGCAGCGATGTGATGGGGCTGGAGGACCTGAAGCCCGGCATGGAGCTGAAAGGTACCGTGCGCAATGTGATTGATTTTGGCGCATTTGTAGATATCGGCGTGCATCAGGACGGACTGGTGCATGTTTCCCAGATCAGTGATAAGTTTATCAAGAACCCGAGAGATGCGCTGAAAGTGGGCGATGTGGTGCAGGTCAAGGTACTGAGCGTGGATACAGCCAAAAAGCGCATTGCCCTGACCATGAAAGGCGTGCCCCAGAGCTGAAAACCTGGCCGAAAACCGCAAAAATCAGCACTTTTCGGCAGAGCATGAAATTATGTTGCCGGAAGGAAAAGCCAAATGGACAGTTTGAATGTGCAACCTGCCAAAACAGGAACAAAAACCGTTAAAATACAGAGCTGAAAAGACAAAAACCGAAATTAGAAAAGTCAAAAAATAAAGAAAATTCGTGAATAAAGCGACAAAACTTTGGCAGCCTGTACAAAGCGGAACATGAACAAATTTGTCTTTTGTGCATCCCGATGAAAAAATGGCAACAATGAATCTAACATAGGTACGCCGGATAGAATTATGCTATAATGCAGCTGTAAGGGAAAGGAAATGTGGGTTCTGCCCTTACCGCGCAGGCATGATGGCCTGTGCCGGGTTTTATTTATGGAGGTCATTATTATGGTAAGACAAGTCAAGGTTTCCAACTTCGCAGAAGTACAGGGAATCGTGTCTGCCGCTGCCAAGTGCTACAATGAGGTCGGCGTGCATGACATGAAGGGCAGCATTGCTGATGCAAAGAGCATTCTCGGTATGATGAGTCTGGACTACAGCCATCCGGTCAAGATCGTCTGTGAGGACGAACATGACCTGGACTGTGTGATCCAGGCACTGCGCCAGTAAATTCAGCTGCCCGGCGGGCTGGCTTTCAGCCCCGGAGGCAGGAATAAGGAAAAACAGAACAGGGCAGTTGGCCATTTTGGGACGGCTGCCCTGTTTTTTTGTTGCCTGGCGGGCGATTTTGCCCCCACACCGTGCTTGCAATAGGCGGTCAAACGCGGTATAATGTTTTTACATTGCCATTTGCGGGTGGTGCCCGCACGGCAAATTGAAAGTATAGTAAGGAGACCCCACAACATGAAACAAAAATTCATCAGTCTGGCTCTGGCAGTCATGCTGCTGCTGGGCGTAACGGGCTGTGCCATGTCCACCCCGGCCAGCGTGGGCAGCATTGGCGGCGTTGATATCCCGGCCGGCATCTACCTGCTGGCCCAGTATAACGCCTACAACACCGCTTCCGGCGCAGCAAAGCTTGCCACCGGCGAAACCGCCAGCAACGTGAAAGCCGTGCTGAAAGCTGAGTGCACCGGCACCATTAACGGCGAGGAAGTTACCACCGACGGCGCAGATTACGTTGCCCGCCTGACCCTGCGCAGCCTGCAGTATTACGCAGCTGTGGAAAAGAAGTTTGACGAGCTGGGCGGCACACTGAACGATGCCGCTACCGCCGAAGCCGCCAAGACCGCCGATACCCAGTGGGAGAATAACAGCGATCTGTACGCAGCAAACGGCATTTCCAAGGCAACCTTGGAAAAGTACCAGCTGAACAGCAAAAAGGCAGATGCCTGCCTGGAGCTGATCTACGGCGAAAACGGCAGCAGCCCGGTCACCGAGCAGGAATATGCCGATTACATCAACAACGATTGCTACTACCTGGAGCTGGTCCAGCTGCCGCTATTTGACCAGAGCACTTATACCTTTGCCAGCGACGACCAGAAAGCCGAGATTGAAGCCCTGGCCAACCAGTGCCGTGATGACTTGGCCGCGGCTACCAACGAATCTGCCCTGTACAGTGCTGCAATGACCTATGTGCCGCAGGCCTTTACCGCACTGGGCAGCAGCGTGGAAGCAACCCAGGCACTGTATTACACCGGCAGCGGTCTGTTTACGCCTTCGGACCTGTCCAGCTACAACACCAATGACGGCGGCAACAGCATTACCGATGCGGTAAAAGCAGTCGGTACCGGCAACTGGACGGTGGCCGACCTTGGCATGAGCTACATGATCGTGCGCAGCCTGGACCCCATGGAGCAGGGCACGGTGGATGATTTTGTGAGCCGCTATAATCTGCTGGACGCTATGAAGAGCGATGCTTTGCAGGACGAGTTCTATGCAGAGGGCGCCGAGATGGAAAATAACCTTTCCGCCAGCGTGATGAAGACCTACAGCGCATCCAAAATCAAAAAGACCGTAAAGTAATCATCGGGCACCAAAGCCGGAGCAGTGCGGGTTCAAAACCGGCACACCCCGGCTTTTTTGATTTTACAGAACAGCCAAAGATGTAAAAAAAAGGGGAACACTTACATGAAGCAAACAAACATGCGTATGCTGGCATTGTGTGCGGCGCTTTGCCTGTGTGTGGCAACAGCAGTGCCCGCCTATGCGGAAAGCACCCGTCAGACCCCACGGACCAGCTTTGTGGAAACGCTGCTGGACATCCCGGTGCTGGGGGATATTCTGCGGTTTTTCAGCGGGGAGGAACCTTTGAGCCAGGCGGCAACGGCGGAAACCGCAACGGGTGAAACCGCTACGCCGGAAACCTCCACCCCGGAAACTGCCCCCACGGCCACCCCGGAAACGGCAACCCCGACCCCGGCCCCCACGCCGGGCGGTTCCTCCACACCGGAAAGTGCAGCAACGCTGCCGCCCACCGGTACCCCGCAGGTGTATCCCGCGCCGGATATTGTGGTGATGCCTACAGCCACCCCGGCCATTACCGCGGCCCCGCAGCAGGAGGAAGAAAACAATACCAGTGACGAGCCCCCCGCTGCTGCCGCCACATCGGCCCCCGCGGCGGCAACGGCAACTCAGCGCCCGGCTGCAGCCATGCCGCACCCGACCACGAAGGCTACCCTGAAAGACCCCACCGCCGCCCAGGCGGAAGCAACCCCCATGCCCACCCTGGAACCCACCGCCACGCCGGAGCCGACCGAAAAGCCGACCCCGGACCCGGAGCAGGTGCAGCGCCAGGAACAGGCCGCCCAAACCAGCAGCAAACTGCCGCTGTATGTGGCGGTGGGCATTGCCGTGGTGTGCGCCGGCATTGTGGCAGCCGTGCTGATCAGCCGCCAGCTGCAGAACACCCAGGCACAGACCCAGAAGCAGAAGGACGAAAAGTCTGCTTACCACCGCAAGAAGGGCGGCAAATAATGCCCGCTGCCCCCACAAATATACCCGCACAAGCTGCGGAAGCAGGAGATAGAATATGACGGATTCCCGCTGGAAAAACCTGGCGCTGGAGGTCATCGGCTGTTTTGTTTCGGCCCTTGGCCTGTACAGCTTTGCTGTGGCGGCCGGGGTGCCGGTAACCGGTGTGGCCGGTATCGGTGCCATTTTGTTCCGCCTGTTTGGTCTGCCCATTGGTGTGACCAACATTATTATGAACATCCCCATTGTGCTGATCTGCTTCAAGTACCTGGGCAAGGATTTCTTTTTCCGCAGCGTGCGGTGCATGGTGCTGTTTGCCATTTTTACGGACTATGTGCTGGCTGCGCTGCCGGTGTACCAGGGGGACCGCATGCTGGCCACCATCTGCGGCGGTGTGATCAGCGGCGTGGGGGATGCGCTGATTTATATGCAGAACTCCAGCACCGGCGGCCTGGATTTTATCACCATGGCCATCAAATCCCGCCACCCGCACATGCCGTTCGGCAACCTGACCTTTGCGGCAGCGCTGGCGGTCATCCTTGCAAACGGGCTGGTGTTCCATGATGTGGATTCCATCATTTACGGCCTGATCTTCAATTTTTTGAGCTCTTACATCATCAACCGGATGATGTTCGGTTTCAACGCCTGTATGATGGCTTTGATTGTGACGAGCGACGGCCCCGCCGTGTGCAGGATGATCGGCGAAAAAGTGGACCGCGGTTCTACGATATTGAAAGGTTACGGCGGCTATTCCCAGGATGGGCGCGATGTGGTGCTGTGTGCCTGCAGCTCCAAGCAGCTGTATATCATCAACCGCGAAACCAAGCGCATTGACCCCGGCAGTTTTATCGTGATGCTGCAGGCGAACGAGGTGGAAGGCGAAGGGTTCAAACGGCTGGAACTGGGAGAACAGAGTTAGGAGTTAGAAGCTGCAGCGGGGCAGGAAAGGCGCAGAACAAGGCAAAATGCGTATTTTCGGGGAAAAATGCGGGGGTTCCTTGCAAAACAGTGCAAACCGCTGTATAATAAATTGTCACTTAACAGAAAAGGGGAGTTACCTATGGAAACGATGGGCAGCCTGCGCCGTACCAACTATTGCGGCGAAGTGAGTATGTCAAACGTTGGCCAGGAGATGACCGTTTGCGGTTCCATCGCCCGTGCACGCGACAAAGGTGGTATTATTTTTGCCGACCTGCGCGATACAACCGGTATTTTGCAGCTTGTTTTTGATGAGGATACGCCGAAAGACGTTTTTGCTAAAGCAGAAAGCCTGAAAAGCGAGTATGTTGTGATCTGCCGCGGCCTGCTGCGTGAGCGCGCCGCCAAGACCACCAAGATCGCCACTGGCGATGTGGAGCTGTATGTCAGCGAACTGCGCATTCTGAGTGAAGCCCAGACCCCGCCGTTCGAAATCCGCGATGATATCAACGTCAACGATGACCTGCGCCTGCGTTACCGCTACCTGGATCTGCGCCGTCCTTCGATGCACGAGCCCATTGTGCTGCGCAGCAAGATCATGCAGATCATCCGCAGCTATTTCTGCGATAACCACTTTACCGAGATTGAAACCCCGACCCTGATCAAGTCCACGCCGGAAGGTGCCCGTGACTATCTGGTGCCCAGCCGTGTGCAGCCCGGCCATTTCTACGCCCTGCCGCAGAGCCCGCAGCTGTACAAGCAGATTTTGATGCTGTCCGGCTTTGACCGCTACTTCCAGATCGCCCGCTGCTACCGCGATGAGGACCTGCGCGCTGACCGCCAGCCGGAGTTCACCCAGGTGGACGAGGAAATGTCCTTTGTCAATGAGGACGATATCATGACCATCAACGAAGGTCTGATCAAGCGCCTGTGGAAAGAAATGCTGGGCGTGGATGTGCAGACCCCGTTCGTGCGTATGCCGTGGGACGAGGCTATGGGCCGTTTTGGCTCCGATAAACCGGATACCCGCTTTGGCCTGGAAATTGTGGATGTGACCGACATTTTTGATGGCACCGAGTTTAAGCCCTTTGCCGCAGTGTTGGAGCAGGGCGGCAGCATCCGCGCCATCAATGCCAAGGGCCTGGCTGGCAAGCTGACCCGCAAGCACATTGACAAACTGGGCGAGGTTGCCAAGACTTATGGCGCTAAGGGCCTGGCATTCAGCCGCCTGACCGAGGAAGGCACTTCTTCCAGCTTTGAAAAGTTCCTGACCGAAGAGGAAAAGGCAGCCCTGTACAAGGCGATGGAGCTGGAAACCGGCGACGTGCTGCTGATCGTCAGCGATGCTGACTGGGTCAAGGCCTGCACCGCGCTGGGCCAGGTTCGTTTGGAAATCGGCCGCAAGTACGGCCTGATCGACCCCGACAAGTTCAACTTCCTGTGGGTGGTGGACTTCCCGCTGTTTGAGTACAGCGAGCAGGAGGGCCGCTGGATGGCCATGCATCATCCGTTCACCCTGCCTAAGGCAGAGGATATTGACAAGGTGGAAACCGACCCCGGTGCCTGCCATGCCGTGGCATACGATATTGTACTGAACGGCGTTGAGATGGGCGGCGGTTCTATGCGTATCAATGACCCCGCTTTGCAGGACCGCATGTTCAAGGCCCTGGGCTTTACCGAGGAAAAGGCTCGCGAGAGCTTTGGCTTCCTGATGGATGCCTACAAGTTCGGCGCACCCCCGCACGGCGGCATGGCTTACGGCCTGGACCGCATGGTAATGCTGATGCTGAAGAAGGATTCTATCCGCGATGTCATCGCATTCCCGAAGGTGCAGAACGCAGGCGAGCCGATGTCCGGCGCACCGGATATTGTTGACCCGCAGCAGCTGAAGGACCTGTCCATTGCATTGACGTTGACAGAGTAAATATTATAGTTGAAAGCCCCGCCGGGCGGCCATTGATGTGGCTGTTTGGCGGGGCTTTTGGTGTTGGTGGGGAAAAAAGAGGGCGGTTAAGGTATAGGCACGAGAACGTTTTAAAGAAAACATCCCGTTATAAAATGTTATGTAATGAGCAGAACAAAAAGAGCGGCAAACAATAAAAAGACAGCTGCTCATAAAACTCTTGGGCAGCTGCCTAAATTATAATTAAATATAATATTGTATTAAAGTTTCTTCGGTTCCCTTCTTTTCAAAGAAGGAACAAAATCCCCCGTATAAATCTTACTCTTTTGTCACAAACACCAGGCCTGCGCAGCCGGGGCCGGCGTGAGAAGCAATGACGGGGCCAAGGCGGGCAACGCGCCCGCCGGTCATGTGCAGGTTTTCGTGCATGTAATGGTGGAGGGGGGCCAGTACACCTTTTTCGTCCGAATACAGCAGAGTGTACCCGTACCGAGGGTCCACCCCGCCCATCTTTTCAATGTTCTTAAACATTGCCACAAACGCGCCGGGGCGGCCGCGGGCCGTATCCGCCAGCTTGATCTGCCCATCCACGACCGAAAGCACCGGCTTGACACCCAGGGCACCGCCCACCAGCGCCACCGCGGCGGGCAAACGCCCGCCCTTGTGCAGGTGCTTCAGGCTGTCCACTACGGCCAGAACGCGGATGCGCTGCTTGAGCTGTTCCAGCTCAGCGGCAATCGCGTGCGCGGGCAGGTGCTCCTCGTCGCGCAGGCGCAGCGCTTCGCGAACCAGGATGCCCTCGCCCTGGGATGCCGTGCGGGAATCCACAAAAAAGACATCCTCAAAATCGCAGCTTTCCGCTGCCAGCCGCGCGCACTGATAGGTGCCGGACAGGTTAGAACTGATCAAAATGGCAATTACCTGATCGCCGTTCTCCTTGGCATCCTCAAAAATTGTCATAAAGGATTGGGGGCTGGGCTGGCTGGTGCGGGGGGGAACCTTGTCCACTTTCAAATGTGCATAAAATTCATCAGCCGTCAGCTCCACACCGTCCAGCCCGCCGGTGCCATCGGCAAAGGTAACGGACAGGGGCACAGTGTACACGCTGGGACGGGCACTGTCGGTCGCGGTCAGATCGGAAGCGGAATCAGTCAGAATACGAATCATACGGAAAAACCTCTTTCTGTGCGGCAGCGCCCGGCGGCAAAAAACAGCGCTGGGATGCAACATGATTGGGTGGTAAGCAATCGTGAATACACATAATTTTAACACAATAAAAAAAAATGTCAAATATTTGAGCAAATATTTACAAAAAGGTAAAAAAACAGCCGCACATCAGCGTGCGGCTTGGGGAATATGAGCAATAAAATTTTAAAATCAGACAGCTGTACAAAATATTTTGTACAGACGTATAAAAGTTCGGATGCTGTTGGTGGATGGTTCAGATGTTGTGTGAGCGGCAAATTTCGCAATGCAGGGGGGATTGCATTAGGTTGACGGGCGGCCAATGAAAGTATGTGGCTAGAAAGCCAAACGCACGACAGGGGAAGGGTTTATTCCGCTGAATTTAAGGCAACACCGCACAATTCCCGCCTTGCGGCTTAAGCACCGCTCCGGCAGC
>ERZ773221.2368-NODE-2368-length-14832-cov-13.445896_pt1 | contig 14832 bp, 20 predicted proteins | sample MGYA00580994_ERZ773221 | MGnify/ENA primary metagenome ERZ773221 (study PRJEB29015, sample SAMEA2737758) | human gut metagenome | biome: human gut; feature: human-associated habitat; material: faeces | place: China | collected 2012 ... | reverse complement strand
CGTTGGAAAGTAGAAAGGGCAATTTGGAGCAGCGCACAGAGATTGTTTCGCCGTCTCCGAAACTTTTTCGAGAAATCTGGGACAAAACCGGTCTCTGATTCTCTTAGCTAAGTAGAGGGGGAATCAGGAGCAAGAAAAGTTTTTTGAAAGGGGGTACCAAGTTTTTGAGGAAAAATGTCCGTTAAAAGGTAGAGAGGAAAACGTCCGTGAGACAAAATCGTGACACTCTGATTTATTTTGTCCGTTGGTTATATAGAAGGGGAAAATAATTTTCTCTCGACCCCTGTTTTTCTCTTGAAAATTGTCCGTTGTAAAGTGAAAGGCAAACAGCTTCGCTTCCAAGCCGCCCTTCAAACAAAGTTTTTCAAAATTGAAAGGAGAAACATTATGATCACTTACCACAACCGTACCCACATGACCGCTGTCCCCACAGAACTGCTGCAAGACACGCACCTTTCTGTTGAGGCAAAAGGCTTCGCCGCAATCCTCTACGCCCTTGGCGATGAAGGCGTTGAGTTGTCGGAGCTGGCCTGTCAGCTGAACATGCCGGAGGAAAGGATTCCCGTTGTTTTAACAGAACTTTCCGACACGGATTACCTGCAAATCCGGAAGGAAGGCGATGATGAGTTCTGTCTGGAACTGAGGGGGAAGTAATACATGCCAGACCGCACGCGACCCATCCGCAAGGAAATCTGCCTGAACGAGCAGGAGCTGAATCTCGTGCAGCACAAGATGCGCCAGTTGGGGACGCACAATTTCGGCGCTTACGCCCGGAAAATGCTCATCGACGGCTACATCATCAAGGTGGACTACACCGAGCAAAAGAAGCTGGCTGCCACCGTCAGCAGAGTCGCCTCGAACATCAACCAGATTTGCCGCCGTATCAACAGCACCGGGCGCTGCTATGAAGACGACGTTGCCGAACTGAAAGCGCGGCAAGCCGAGATCTGGGCGCTGTTGAAGGTACGGCAAAAGGACGAGCTTTGACCACAACGGGATTTTCCATGTGTGGGTTTTCCGTCACCGGTTTTTCAGACGGTGGACAAGCTGACGCTCCGGAGCGTTCCGCAACCGGATTTCAGGACGACGGTTTTCGTGCCCTCCATCGGGGCTGAAATTCATCCTCTAACTAATAAGAAATAAATCAAGATACAAGAGAATCAATCTATCAATCAATCAACACAAAAATGGATGGATTGATGGATGGGATAGGAGGTCAGATGAAAACTTTTTGCAAGCTCACGGCGCAGAGCCCAGCGGCGTCCTATGTGCCGCTACCAAGGTTCCTTCTCCAAGACGAAGCCCTGCGAGACATCAGCAACGACGCGAAGGTGCTCTATGCGCTGCTGCTGGATAGAGCCAGCATCTCCCGGCAGAACGGCTACGTCGAGCCGGACGGCACGATTCGGCTGTACTTCACCTTAGAGCAGGCACAAACCAAACTCCACCGCAGCCGCCAGAGCGCCACGCGGATCTTCCGGGAATTGGAGTACAGCGGCTTGATTATCCGAAAAAAGCAGGGCTTGGGCAAGCCCGCCCTCATTACGCTGAACTACCCGTCAGACGCAAAGCTCATCGCAAAGGAGGGCGAAGATGCACAAGCTTGACCCCATCGAACGCCTGCCGGACGGCTCGCTCTTTCGCCTGACGCCAGGGCAGCTCCGCAGCGTGCGCGGCCTCACAAAGCGCTGCTGCAACTTTTCAGGCGGCGACTGCCTGCTGCTGGACGGCGTTTGTCCGCAGTTTATCTCCCGCAGCCTGCTTTGTCGGTGGTTTCGCCGCGCCGTGCTGCCCCAGCAGCCGAAGCTGGAGCAAGCCATTTTCAGCCCGAAAAAACTCCGCCGCTGCGCAGTCTGCGGCACGGGCATTCTCGCCCGCTCCGGCAGGGCAAAATACTGCCCCGTCTGTGCCGCAGCAGTTCATCGCCAGCAGAAGGCGAAATCCGCCCGCAAACGGCGGTTGGGTGTAGACAATTCAGGGGCGAAAAGCCCTTGAATGGCAAGCCTTCCCGCACCGCAGAAGGTGAGAAGTAATGCGATTTCCCTCGCAGCCCTGAAATTGAATTCTATTTGTCTACATAGCCGCCGGAACACACGCATAGATTGAAGCAGCAAACGCTCTGGAAAGGAGGGCAGCCATGGAAGTATTTCTGATCTTCCCGAAATCAAAGCAGGCGCAGCAGGAGCTTGGGCAGGAGCTGGCGAAGTTCCAGTCCGAGCAGGCGCTGAAAAATGTCCAGAAGCTGCCCTGTTCCACGGAGCAGAAGCTGGAACTGGTAGACGCCGCCATGAAGCACCTGAAAGCGCAGCAATGATACATAGCAGACGAGCAGACCGGCATTCAACGCCGGTCTGCCCGTTTTTCATATGTTTCTCGCTGAATTTGGCCCCACAAGGTTTATATAGAGCTGCGCGATGGCTTCAAGCTCCCGCTGAGCGCAAGGTCAGTCACGCTGATAGATTGCCTCCAACCGTTTTCTGGATTCCACCAGTGTGTAGGCAGGTGCGCTGGAAAGCCGAGCGGCCTCTGCTGCTTCCAGCTTTGCGCGCAGCTTCAAGGTTTCCTCACGCTGTTCGGCTTTTTCATGCGCCAGATCAGAGACCATGCTGTAGTCGTTACACAGTGCAGTCGAAGATTTAATAATCATGGGTCTGTATCTCCTGAATGATTCTGTAATAATTCTATCGGAATTATTCACGGCTTTCAAGACCCTGCTTGAAATACTTCTCCCATGTGGATTTGAAAATCTGCACGTTACCCTGTTCCCATCGCTTGAACTTTTGCAGCGGGACGCCAAGCTGCGCTGCATATACCTTCTGCGTCAAGCCGAGCCGCTGGCGAATAGCTTTGATTTGCTCCCCCTGACCCCGCAACAGAAACAGGTTATAGTCATCCAGCAAATCCTCCAGCGGTACCTCAAACAGCTCTGCCAGCTTCTCCATATGCTCCTTCGGATAAAAGTCCCGCCCTGCCTCCTCATAATGGATGTAAGTACTGCGGTCGATGCCCGCATAGTCCGCCGCGTCACGCTGACGAAGTCCTTTTTGATAACGATACCACCTCAGCTTGTCCGCAATTTCCGTGATCTCAGATGCGTCCGAAAACCGCAGATTGAACTTCTCGGCATCCAAAAACTTATGTGGAAGGACGACCGGGAACTTGAGAATTTGAAGCGGCGCAACTTTTAACGTACCTGCAACATTCGCAGCCAATACATAGCTGCGGACTTTCAGGCGGCAGAACATAGACCATTTTGCCCCAAAAGGTTCATGGTTTTCCACCTCAACCGCCGTTTGTCCCGCTACGATAGTATAGCATTTTCAATACATCTTGACGCATAAGTTGCCAGGCGGATCTTTTTATCGGGTCGAAACGTGTTCACCGCCTTAATCAGGCCGATGGTGCCGATGGAGATCAGGTCCTCCTGATTGCTGGCCTGGGTATAATACTTTTTGATGATGCATCCTTGAAGGCTAATTTGCCTCGTTCATAATAGGCTGAAGCCGTTTGCCCCAGCCGCAAATAGAGTTCTAAATGGATATGTTTGTCATCACTGTCCTCACATACCACAGCGTGGTCGAGGATCGTGGCAACCACTTCTGATTGGATCGGCTCCTTGCAGTTCAGATCTGCCCATAATGCCTTTTCCAGCGCAGCCGTATCCGTGGCTGCGATTTGCTTTTGCTGCTCCTGTTGCTGCAAGGAAATCGTTTGTGTTTGCAGCGAGGTGATCTGTTCATTGAAGCGGCTATTCCGCTTTTTGAACTCCTGCATGGTAATGGCCTCGGCCATACTCAGCTCCAGTAACTTTTCTTTCTTGTCCTCCAGCTGCTGTATTTGCGCTTGCAACCGGGCAATCTCCTTGGAGTAGTCTTCCTTCTTCTGTGTATTTGTAACGGAATCCAACACCACGCGGATAATCTGTCTCTGGTGCTTTACCAGCTTCTGAAACTGCTCTGCCAAAATAGTATCCAGTTCCGTGGTGCGAATGGTAGGCAGGTCGCAGCCCGCTTTTCCGTGTTCACGGTACATCTTACATTTCCAAAACTCCGTTTCTCCCTCCCGCGTTTTGAAGGATTGCCGGTGAAAGGACGTTCCATGCTTTCCACAGATGATCTTGCCGCTGTAGGGATACCGGCTCTGATACCCTACGCCATAGGCTTTCGAACGGGCGCTCCTCTGCTTAAAAAGGGCATTGGCCTTATCCCATACTTCTTCCGACACGATGGCCGGAATATTCGGGTCGGGATAGGATACCCATTCACTTTCGTCGAGGAACGCTGTCTTTTTCTTGCGGTAGTCTAACGATTGGGTCTTGTTGCCGCAATACCAGCCCTTATATTTGGGATTTTGCAGAATGTGTCCGATGGTGCTTGTGTTGAATACATTACCCTGCAAGCTGGTGTAACCACGGCGGGTCAGCTCCTGTGACAAGCTGCGAAGGCCATACTGCCCGGTGGCATAGAGTTCAAATATCTGCTTTACCGCCTCTGCCTGCTCCGGAACAATGGTCAGCTTACAATCCTTTTTATCATAGCCCCACAAGCGATTATTACCCAGTACACGACCGTTCTTAATAGATTGACGAAAGCCAAATTTCAGCCTCTCAGAGAGCTTGCGCACCTCATCCTGTGCCACACCTGCCATGACCACCAATCGGAACTCGCTATCGCTATCCAGTGTGTTGATGTTGTCATTCTGGAACAAGACGCCCACATTGTTCTCCAGCAGCTCCTGCGTGTACTGGATGCTGTCCAGCGTATTGCGGGAGAAGCGAGATATCTCCTTCGTGATGATGAAGTCAAACATTCCCCGCTGGGCGTCTGCGATCATCCGCAGGAAGCTGTCCCGCTTGTAGGTACTTGTGCCGGAAATGCCCTCGTCTATGTATCCGGGGATGTACGTCCAGTTGGGATTTTTCTGAATAAACTCTGTGTAGTATTGAATTTGGTTTTCCAAACTGCCCTGCTGCTCCACCTTCTCGGTAGAAACGCGGGCATAGAAGGTCACGCGCAGCGGCAGGTCATAAATTGACTTGCCCTGCCGCATCTGCTCTCTCAACCATCGAACTGTCATCATGGATATCGGCCTCCTCAACCATTATTTCTTCCATAGCTTCAGTATCGGAGGTAAAACGTCTTTTGTCAAAAAAACGGGAGTTGCAGGCAGAAACATATGTCTCTTCCGAAATCAACTCCCGCTTCCATAGACGCTTCAACAAAACCAAGGCAATATCACGATCAACTTCTGTCATAGGCAACTCCTCCCTCCATAAAGTATGCGGTAATCGAGGTGATATGAATAAGCAACAACGCGCTTCCTAAAGTGCGCTTTTGCTTACCCACACTTTTGCGGTCGTAAAATTCTCAAGCAGAACAGGCGGCTGGTGGCTGCCAGCCTCACGGGAATCTCACCCCGGCCCATGCTGATGGGTGCGCCGCACGATGCTTTGAGGGCGTCCAATGCGGGAGTATCATTATGGGTGCCGGTGGTCGTGGCCCACAGAGTGCCACTCTGTTTCGGCACAGCGTCTGTTTCGCTCCCTCCCATGTGGGAGATCATGGCGGACGCTGCTGCATGGCTCGCACCGGCACGAATGTACCTGTCTGCTATATTTGCGCCGCAAATGCAGCTCTTTTCAATGTGCAGCATCGGCTCCTTATCAGCCTGCATCAGCTACCAAAGGTTTGATGGCTGGTGCACACTCATAAAGAAGAAGCTACGGCGGCGGTGCGGAAAGGGGAATACACCGCCGCCGCAGAAACAGGGGGAGGCGTTTTAGGTGCCATTGCGAAGGTAGGCGGCCAGCATATCTATAAACTGTGAATTTGTCGGCGGCTGCGACAGCGGGCATCCCGCAATGTGATCCAACAGGCTGTGATCCGGCTGCCTCCAGCAGGCCTGCACAAGAGTGCGCAGATTTCTCTCCACACAGCTGCTTGTGGTGCGGAAATGCTGCGCTGTTTGCTTATAAAGACGCTTCGTGATCAGCAAGACATACTCGGGCTTCTCCTGTACCTGCTCCAGCATATATACCGCAAAGTAAAATCCCGACAGCTTTCCGGATACGCCCAAAAGACGCAACAGGCGTTCGGCATCCAAAGACGCGTTCTTTTCAAGTTCCGAAACATAATAAACTAACGGCATTGGTACTCCTCCTGTCTTGTGTATTTTGAAAGGCGTTCATCAAGCCGTCGCGGCGGCCCTCTTGCCGGGTATAGAAAGGGAGGCTGTTTCTTATATACTGATTTTACACGATTTATGGCTATTTGTGACATGTATTCGTTCTACAATGGTCTACGCAAATGCGGCGGTTTTTGTATGTTTTTGTCGTTTTTTGCTTTCTCAAAGCTTCGCCGGTATGGGAGTGCTTGCTTATTATCTATTATCTTGCTAACATCACATAAGGAAGTAATCTGAGAGAATTGACCGAATATAATCTCTATGCATTAGTAAGGGCAAAACAAACGCCAGCGTAGAGAGCAAAAATGCTTTTTGCGCTGGCGTTTGTTCGACTGCCATATCTGCATATTCGGCTTACCATGATTTTACAAAAGGAAGAAGAAACAATCAGAGGCAAAAAGGAATAACTTGCGGAATTGATTCACGCAAGCTACACACCAACAATGAAGAGGACTGCTGGTAGCAGTCCTCTTCATATAAATAATCTATTAAGAACGATCAAAAATACTACGACATGAGTGCTGACATACCAAGAAAAGCCGTATTTCCAGGTATACCTAATCTGACCCTATAAGGCACTATTGCTAGCAAGTTCTTCAAAAGGCACAGGAGTTAATTTTGTCCGCACCCGCGTTTTTTCACATCCAGGCGTATGCCGTACCAGCGGGGAGCAGCAAAAGCAGCACCGACAGCAGCAGCGTCGGAACAGTCGCGCAGCGGCGGGAGAGGAGCATCACCGCTGCGGCGGCCACCGCCAGCAGGAGCAGGCGAATGGCCAGCAGCGCCAGCACCACGCCGCCCACCGTCCAGCCGTCCGACAGGACGGACAGGCACTGCACACTGTTGGCCTGAGCGGCCATGTCAAGGGAGCCGTAGGCTCCCTGCACCGTCAAAAGTCCTGGCAGCCACAGGGCGAGGGTCAGCAGCAGGACATAGCCCCCTGCAATGACGCATTTCCACCGCACCACGCTCCTTCGGCGGGGGCTGGCCGTCAGCAGGGCGTCCACGCCGCTCTCCCGTTCCCCGGCGAAGCTGCCGAACAGCAGCAGGGCAACGGCCAAAAACGCGCCGCCCAGCTCCAAAACATCCTGCCGCAGGGCATCCGCACCCAACAGCCGCTGATAGCCGGTCTGATACAGGTACACCTGCCCCGGCCGCAGGGCGCGGTATTGGTTCTGCGCCAGGTGGAAGGCGTCCTCCGCGTGGAGCTGATTTCGTATTGGCTCCGCCTCCCGGTCAAAGATCACAGAGTCGGGATACCGCCGCCACAGCTCCACAAGTTGCTCGTTCAGCTCGTCAAACCGCGCCTGCTCTGATGCCAGGTAGTCGTCCTTTTCCTGGCTGGGCGCGCCTGACAAAAACTCGGAATAGTTCCGATAATATACCTCAAATTCACTGCGCTCCGGGGTGAATCGGCCGTACAGCAGGGCGATAACGGCAAAAAATGCCAGCAAGATCCACAGTCCGCACCGAGAGATCAGCGCCTTATACAGCTCGTGTCCCGCCAGGCAGGTGTGCCGGGGGCGGGGAAGCGACCATGTAAAGGTCACCCGCTTGCCGGAACCGCCGGGGGTTTGGGCATACAGCGCCGCGCCGCCGATTCCGGCGATCACGGCGAGAGCCGCCAGGAATATCGCGCCAAGCAGCACCCGATCCGAGGGACTGCCCAGCAAATTCAGATACACCGCCTCCCGGCACAGGGCTTGTCCGTCCGCCAACTGCCACAGGCTGAGATTCCGCAGCCATAATTGGGAGCTGCCCGCCATGAGGGCGGCTATACCCCCGCAGACCGCCGCGCAGCCAACCGCTGCGGCGGCGTTGGACGCGCGGGCGCACAGCAGGAAGATCAGCGCCGTGGAGCACAGCAGCCACAGGTATTTCATCCCCGCCGACAGAGCCAGCAGCCCGCCCACCGTCATTCGGTAGGGGCAGGCGGCAAAGCCGTACAGGCTCTGCACCGGGGCGTCCAGTCCCGCAAAGCCGTACAGCAGCCCCGCTATAAGGGCGTTGATGCCATAGAGCAGCACGAAGCCTACCGTGGAGAGAGTCGCGGCGGCGGCCAGCTTTCGCCCGTAGACCCGCGACCGCCCGAATCGGGTGGGACGTGTCAGGTTCAAAAGCCCCGATGTCCTCTCGTGGGTCAGCAGGGTCAGCCCCGCCGCCAGGGGAAACAGCAGTGCCAGCGCGTCCGTCAGATGAAAGGACAGCAGTACCTCCGCGCTCCCCAGGAATTCTCTCCGGGGGGTCACATCCGCCAGGGATTCATAGACCTGCGCGCCCTGCTCTAAGGAGCGGGCGGCAAAGCCGTCAAACAGTCCCATTCGCAGCTTCAGGCGGGATTCTGCCGCCAAGCCTGCCCGAAAGGACGGATATTCCTCCGCCTGCCGCACCCGCGCAAGAGCCGCATCGGCGGCGTACAGCTCGCGGCGCAGGGCGTCGTATTCACTGCGCGCGCCGGTGTATGCGACCTGCTCCAGCTCCTGCCACAGACGCTCCTCGTACCCGTCGAGATCCTCCTGCGCCATGGCGTGGCGCAGACCGGACACGGTATAGCCGCCGCTGTCGCCGGTGGCGTGGAGGGCGAACAGCACCCCGCTGCACAGCACCGCCAAAACCAGCAGCAGGCACAGCCGTTGGCTGCCCGTGATCTTTCGCAGCTCGCCCCTCATAACGTAGCCCCCTCACCGAAGTGGAAAAGGTACACATCCTCCAGATCGGGTCTGGCCGGGGCGCAGGGGAGGGGCGGCTTTGCTGCGCTGAGCAGACGCACCAAAATGCCCTCCTGCTGGCGGGAAACGCCGCACACCGTGCCGTATTGCGCCACATCGGGGAGCTGCTCCTCCGCCACGGTCAGCTCCCACACCTGCCCCTCCAGCTCCTGCTCCAGGGCGTGGGGGGAACCGCGACGGATGACAAGCCCTTGGTTCATTAAGATCAGTTCCCGAGCGATGAATTCCACATCCTGCACCACATGGGTACACAGCAGCACGATCTTTTCCCCGGCAATTTCGCCGATGAGGTTCCGCACCGCCACCCGCTGGCGGGGGTCAAGCCCCGCCGTTGGCTCGTCCAGCACCAAAATATCCGGGTCGTGGAGCAGAGACTGTGCCAAAAGCAGCCGCTGCTTCATGCCACCCGACCAGCCACGGATGGGGCGGCCTGCCGCCTCCGTGAGATCCAGCCGCGCCAGCGCCCAGTCCATGCGCCGTCTGGCATCCTCCCGGCTCATGCCCTGGAGGGACGCCATGTAATAGAGAAATTGCTCCCCGGTGAAGCCGGGATATAACGCCTGCTGCTGGGGGCAGTAGCCCAGTCGGCGGCGGAAGGCCGCCCCCATGGAGACGGTGTCCTCCCCGTCCAGGGTGACGCGGCCCCGGGTGGGGCGGAGATTGCCGGTGAGGATGTTCATGAGGGTGCTTTTGCCCGCGCCGTTGGGGCCAAGCAGCCCATATACCCCCGCCGTAAGGGTCAGGTCGATGCCCCGCAGGGCTTCCTTTGCACCGTATCGCTTGGCGACATCGTGAAATTGCAGCTCCATCCCGTCACCCCACTGCCACGGCGCTTTCATAGCGCCCGGCATAGAAATTCTCCTTGGAGATGACGCATCGGCCGTTGTCGCCCAACGCCCGGAAGAAGGAGCCGCCCTCCTGGGAGGGGCTCATGACCATGCCGTGTTCGTCTGCGGCGCCCACCAGCTCCACGGGCTTACCGTCCTGCAGATCGGCCACCCAAACCCGAGAGCCCGCTTCCGTATCGGTGATGATAAAGGCCTTGCTGTCCATGACCCAGTAGTTGATGATATCCTCCATGGACAGCAGGGTGCGGCTCTCGCCACTATCCAGGTTCAGAAGGCGCAGCTCGTCCCCGCACTGATAGATATGCTCCATGCCGTAGACCTGCATGGGGTCGACGGTCATAAGATATCCGTCCTTGTTATGATCGGCCACAACGGTATAATCCCCGCTCTCCATATTCCACAGCAGAAGCCGCCGCTGGGTGTTTTGGTGGACATACCGCCCGTAGCTGGCGTTCTCCCCGTACTGCGCCGCGAACTCCTCCGCACTCAGCAGGGACTGCTCCTTCGGCTCCTCCACCACGGCGCCCCAGCGGGCGGAAAAGCCCATCAGCGTCCCGGGGACAGACAACTCCCGATAGCTGCCGGCGGCAAGGTCGTATAGCAGGGAGCTGCCCTCAGTTCGGCTATCGACCCGCCCGTCCGCCTGCTGCTCTGTGATGCGGCATTGCACATACAGGGTGGCCTTGCCGCAGGAGAAAAGCCCCAGGGTGGCGGTGTAGAAATGATCGTCGGTGTTGTCCCACTGCTCCAGGACGGTGACTTTCCCGCCGGACAGCTCCTTGCGCACCAGTCGCGCGCCGCTGCCCGCGTCATCGAGGGTGGCGTAGAGCACCCCGTCCAAAACGGCGAAGCTGTTGACGTTCCCCACCCACGCCTGGCAGCTGGCGTCCCTGTGGGAGCAGCCCGGCTGGGCGCACAGGGTCATGGTCTGGCCGGAGGCATAGTCGTAGTAGCTCACCGCCCCGGCGGCGCAAATATACCAGCCGTTGTCGTCGGTGAACACCGCGCCTGTTCCGGCGGCGATCCGGTTCTCCTTGGGCAGGGCGTGGCCCTGAGCGGCGGGGGTGGGGTTTGAACCTTTGATTGGATCCTCTGCGGAGCCTCCGGATCCAGAACAGGCGGTTAGTAGCAGAAGCATCGCAAAAAGCCATGGCACTATGCAGCGTTTCATTGGATAGTCCCTCCCCGGTCGAATTGTGAAATTCGCCCGCCTATCACATTATATATGCAGTAGGCGGGCAAATTCATTTTAGATATTTACAAAAGACTTCTATCAGCTATCAGCGGTTGACCATATGGGCATAGAGTTGATAATTGCCATCTCCATAGATAACTGCTCCTCCGCTAATATCGCGGCAGCTAATAACTTGACTTGCCCCAACGCTGCAGACAGCATAGGGCGATTCAATGGATGTATTTCCACTGCTAAAATTTCGTGTATGAGAAGCGCCGGTGGCAGAGACATACCCATAGTTTTTTGTGTCAAAAGATGCTGTAACACTTTTTTGCGTGAATCTCACATATGCCTGACAGGCAATTATCGTACAGGCGGCTCCTTGTCCAGCTTTATACGAGGCGACCAGCGACGACTCATACTTTTTCCCATTAAACCAAATGTCACGGATATGATACCCGTTACCAGAGCGTTCTGCGGCATATGCAGGCAAAATACAAGAACAGGCAAGCGCAAGAGTCAAAACAAAAAGCAAAATTCTTTTTTTCATAGAACACAGCACTCCTTTTTGATTCTTTCGTTTTGTATTCATCAGTGGTTGTTGCAAAGTGTTTAGTCATGACTATTACGATACTCATTGTAGCACATTGCGAAAATAATGTCAATATTGTTGAAAAAGTTTTTCTAAAAAAAGTATTTTGCAAAAGTATTTGTGATTTCTAAATACAGCCGGATTTCCTTGTTTGCATCCCCAAAAATCTCCGGCTACTGCCGCTTGTGCGGTTGGCACTAATTCATTTATATATGCGTAATTGCGTTCCGACATAATGACACCCCCTAATGTAGTAATTATCCTACATTAGGGGGTGTTTTGTCTATTGCCCGATTTTTTACTAGTTGGATTCAAAGCTTTCTAGGTGGCTTGTTATCAATAACGATATCTACCAGTAATCTATAATTTATGTTAGATTTCCGTTTTTGTCACAGGAAAGTGTAACTGTAACGGGAATAGATTTTGAAATAAATAAGCCGCCCTTTTTCATTTCGACTTTTCCAGTTGCTACATTCCCAACTTTGGATGCTGATTTTGAAACTGCAGACCACTTCCCAGCATAAACCTCAACTTTTGGCTCCCGAACATATGTGCATGATGACGTTGTACCATTAAATGTGAAGTCCGCGCTTAAAGTTACTATCCATTGCAGTTCGTCAGCCGCCGAATAATATTTATACTGTTTACTGCCACTTTTAGAACCAAGCGCCTTCGTTTTTTGGCTAGAGCATTCTTTTTCAATAAGGATATAACTGCCGTCATCGTAATGAATCGACTCAACACTCTGTGCGTACACCTGAGGAGGTGATAAAGCAAAAAATAAAACAACAACCACCAGTATTGCCGAAATCTTCTTTTTCATGATTCTCCTCCATTTCTCAATTATTCAATGATAATTGTTTCGCTCCACCCATTATAGGCTTGATGATAATCATACAAGCTGACGCAAAGGGCAGCAACCCAAAACAGCAATGCTGCCAGCACAGATGCAATCAGAATTGTCAGCACTCGTCGGCGCTGACGCAAGGCCTTCAGTAGCTCTTGGGTGCTCATGGCATCCACATAGGCGGCAGCTACCTGCTGCGGCGTCCCAAAACGCATCTCAAGGTCAGCATCACAGGTTTCGGAACAATAGGCTTCTGCTTCATTGCGTAGCACCGTTAATAACTGCTTTTTTTGTTTTCTAGTGCAGGGCAGATAACTGGCGACGGCTCGGACATATCGGTTGATTTGCCGTTTTTTTTGTTGCATGACGGCACCTCCTCTCGAATGATGGCTAACACACCAGTCATCATGGATTCAAATTCTTGGGCCATTTCATCTAGCCTATCCTCTCCGGCAGGCTCTAGATGATAGTATACACGAGTCATCCTCTTTCCCACCAATACCTTGCGGTCAGATATTAAACCCTGCTCCTGTAGCCGATATAGCACGGGATATAAAGATCCTTCTTGGGTTTTCAGCTGTCCGCCGCTACATCGCTCTATTTCCTGCACCAGCTGATAGCCGTACATATCTTCCCTTCGCAACAATGATAGCAGGATCAGCGCCATGACACCGCGCTGAAATACATTGGGTCCCGAATTGCGTGACATGCCGCCACCTCCTTCATGCAAATAGATTTCTTCTCTTTTATACCATTCAATCCGCCAAAATGCAAGCCCAACTGTGCAAAAACTCAAGACAGACAGGTGAAATACTTTTCAACAAGAGGACAGTGAAATAATATTTTTTCGGCCAACAACCTACAGGATCCTCTGCCCTCTATTTGTCGGCATACCACACCGGCCTTGCCGCCGTTTCAAAGCTGGTTTGGTGGGAGATGGTCACGCCGTTGGTGCCGGATGCGCAATGCACCACCAGCAGGAGGCCCAGCCAGTCGCGCCCTGCGGCGATGCCGACGTGTTCGTCCTCCGGGTAGAACAGCAGATCTCCCGGCTGCACCTCGTCCCACGCTATGTCTGTGCAGCTAGCGTGCTGCGCCGCCGCGCCGCCACCCTGCCCGATGATGTAGCTGCCGCCGCTGGCGTTGTAGAACGCCCAATCCACGAAGCCGGAGCAGTCCAAGCCGTAAGGCTGCTCTGTACCGGTGGTGTCGCTGCCCTCGGCTGTGACCTCTGCCGGCTCGCCCCAGCGGTCGTCCCAGCCCAGCACCAGCGATTTGCCGCCCCAGAAGTAGTCCACCTTGTCCACCAGCGCCAGCGCATAAGTCACCACCATACGCCGCTCCATAGAGAGATCGTCCGGCAGGCGCTCCCACACCTCCATGGCTTCGCCGGTGGGTTCCATGGTGTGACTGTCTGCAAGGACGCCTGCCGGAGACAACGCTGCCGCCACCGCGATTACCGGCAAAGCCAGCAGCAGGAACAGCACCACACCGCCGCCCGCTGCGGCTATCGCCTCAATACCGGTGCGAATGGCTTTGCCTGCCGCCTGTGCCATCTGCTCCAGCCGCTGTCCCGCTTTGCGGGCGGCGGCTTTCGTCTGCTGGAGCATCTGCCGCTGGGCGGCGCGTTGGGTTTGCTGCTTTGCCCGCTGCTGGGCGGCGGTCATAGCAGCCGCAGGCGGTTTTTGTGCCGGTTGGCGCGGCACTGTGGCAATACGTGGCGTCTCCGCCGCTGTGGTACTCTGCGCTGCGGCGGTCTGCTCCGTTGACTGCCACATATCCCGCTGGCGCACCTGCGCCGCCGTTGTCTCCTGCCGCTGCCGCACCTTCTGGGCGCGGTATTTGTGCAGGACATACTTCCGCTGAAGCTGCCGCGTGGCACGGAAGGTCAGGCGGGCGGCGTTCGACGCACCCTGCTGCACCTGTTCCGTGGCGTACTCCACCGGCTGCCGCTGGTGCTGCGTCTGCCGTTCCTGCTTCTGCTGGGCATAGTGCCGCTGCAAGATACGCACCGCCGTGCGGGGCATGGCGTTTTGTTGCCGCGCTTTCGGCTGCTCCATGGCGGCGCGGGTCTTGACCTCACGCATTTTGCTCCCCCGGCTTCGTGGTCATAAGGCGGTATAGCTCCGTGTCCCTGGGCAGCTCATTGATGAAAGGCACGAGGCAAGAGCCGACCTTGATCAGCCCGTGTCCTGCCGGTGCGTCACTGACGTAATCCATCTGCGCGTCGCTGGCATCCAGCAGCTTGGCCAGCTCCGCACGGTCAGTAGGTGCCTGATTCAGCAGTACCAAGAACTCGCTGTTGGCGAACATCAACCGCGCCGTATCGGACAATCGCTCGACCACATATTTCTCACGCTCCAATTTTTCCAATTTTTCTTTACTCATAGGCAAGCTCCTTTCTCAATAATGGATAAAACAAAAGCGACCAACTTTTTACGGTTGATCGCCTTTGGCTT